>Ga0210086_1000005_pt1 | contig 301775 bp, 280 predicted proteins | sample China_Galinas_PW_3_FD_184867 | JGI IMG/M metagenome (GOLD analysis project Ga0210086, IMG submission 184867) | Wetland microbial communities from San Francisco Bay, California, USA, that impact long-term carbon sequestration - China_Galinas_PWB_D2... | ecosystem: Environmental > Aquatic >...
GTTGCGGTTATTACAGCTAAATTTGTTCGAACGGCGCGATTTTATGGCACTATTTGCGCCACCCGAACCAAAATTATCGTTATGCGACAAGCAGTTGTCGCTTATTTAAAACTGTGAGACAGCAGTGACCCTGAAAACATTTTTTCTATTCATAAATAGTTGAGAGGTAAAATTCATAATTTACTCACTGCATTTGTTGTAATGGCTGGCATTTATGATATTTATTACCATCTAAAACTACAGCCTTCCCTGAATTATTTGCCTGCTCGCAGAGTGTTCCGAATTGAGAAGATTAAAGACGTCGGAAAATATTGCAAAATTGATCCGCTTGCTGATCGCCATGGCATTGATTTCAGCCACGGCGATTATCTCTCTAACGGGTTGGGGCATGCTCAATATTTTCTCCGACCAAGTTATAAAAATGGCTGAGAATGAATCGGTTCTGATTGCCCTCCTCCTTGTCGACCATAACTACGATTCGCTGATCTCTCAGAAAAATGGTGGAGATGCTGTTATCCAAATTGAACCGTTTGAAATTGAAAAACTGAACCAGAGCTTCAGCGAATTCTTGACCCCCCTCGACATTGTAAAAGTTAAAATCTTCACCCCGGACAGTCGGGTGGTCTACAGCACTGAAAATCCCTTGATTGGCAAATTTAATCACCGAAACGAACGCCTGAAACGGGCTCTAAATGGCGAAATAGATTCTCACATAGAGAAAAAAGAACAGGTGCGAGACCTCAGCAACGAACTCAGTCTCAATGTTGATGTGGTTGAGACTTATATCCCAATTAAAGTTCATACAGGTAAACTGGTGGGGGCCTTTGAGCTTTACATGGACGTGACGAAATTTCGCGATGAAATTCACCAGGGAGCGCTCAAATCACTGCTTCTTCTCTCCTCGGTCTTTCTTTTCGTATATCTCTTTGCCTTCACGATTGTCCGATTCGGCTTGAAACGGGCTGCCAATGCCGAAGAACGATTACGGCAGCGGGCAATGATCGATTGGCTAACTGGCATATTAAATCGTGGTGAACTCATGTCTCGAGTTGAAAAAGAGTTTTCACGGAGTGAACGTTTGAAAGAGGCTGGCACCAATGTGACCTTGGGACTGGCGATTTTGGATATAGACCATTTCAAGGAAGTTAACGACTCCTACGGGCATCAGGTCGGAGACGGCGCAATACGAGAAGTCGCTGTCCGAATTCAAAATCAACTGCGCACCTATGACATTTTAGGTCGTTACGGTGGAGAGGAGTTTCTTATCCTCTTTCCGGAAACCAGCGTTAATGGTGTGATGAACGCGGCTGAACGTATCCGATCATGTATTGCAGATAAACGATTTTTGATTCTTGGTCAGCAATTGGATGTCACTATTAGTATCGGTATTTCCCTGGTTTCTGCTGACGCAAAGCTTACCGAAGCGATCAGCCTGGCTGACAAAGCTTTATATGCCGCCAAGAATAAAGGCCGTAACAAGATTGAGCTGCAAAGGCAGGATCAGGGGCCAGTTTGAATAAAATATGGAATTGATTTATTCAGGATCTGCCTATCGAAGTTCGTATATCCTCCCTATTTACCAACGCTGAGAACTTAAAGGATACTTTTCCCGAACAACGATGCCGCCAGCTCCACCGCCATCCGCGCGGTGCGGTTCTCGTGATCGAGGATGGGATTGATTTCGACGATATCAGCCGAGCAGAGCTTGCCGCTGTCGGCGATAATCTCCATCAGCAGTTGCGCCTCGCGATAACTCAATCCGCCCGATGACGGCGTTCCGACCCCGGGCGCCTGGGTCGGATCGAGGCTGTCCATATCGAGACTGACATGGATGCGACTGCAATGTTCCAGCGCGGTCAGGGCTTCGCGGATCACCGTGCTCATCCCCCGCTCGTCCAGTTCGCGCATGGTGTAGACACGGATGCCGCTTGTTCGCAACCAGTTGCGTTCCCCCTCATCCAGGTCGCGAATGCCGATCATCACCACATCTTTCCCCTTCAATTTGGCCCCCGGACGACCGATGTTGACCAGTTCCGAAAACCCCTCTCCCAGCAGCGCCGCCAGCGGCATGCCATGCACGTTGCCGGATGGCGAGGTCTGCGGCCGGTTGGCGTCGCCGTGGGCGTCGATCCAGATCACTCCAACCGGATTGCGACTGCTCACCCCACCGATCGTGCCGATCGCCAGCGAATGATCGCCGCCGAGAAACAGTGGGATCTCTTCCGCCTCGACCGCCTGCACAGCCGCCTCGTACACCGCCTGGCAGACCTGCTGGATCGAGGGGAGAAAATTCCCCCGCGACTGATCGAGGGAATCGCGGACCGGCACGTATAAATTCCCGGCATCATGCAGGTGATACCCGAGCGCCCTCAGCGCGGCGGAAATCCCGGCATAACGAAGAGCGCCCGGCCCCATATCGACCCCGCGCTGATCTTGCCCCAGATCGATCGGAACGCCAATGATGCGAATGGTTTTATTAGCCATTTTTTGCGCCTTTGATTAATTTCTTGCTGCACAGTCGCTGAGCTGGACAAAAATTTTATCCGGCAAGGCTTGGCGGGCGGAATTTTTACGACGCTGTCACCGCTTCAGATTGTTCCACAGATTCATCATGAAATCCTGGGCGTTGGTCAGGATCGCCACCGCCTGGGCGGAACCGCGGTTGGCCAGCTTGTCGGCGGAAAATTCGGTCATATCGACAATATAGTAAAAGACCGGGCGGATCCTGCCGTCCGCCAATACCCGGTAGCTCGGCACCATGTTGCCGAAGGCGATCGAGTGCAGCTGAGTGGCCAGGGCGATCACCGTGGTCGCCCTGCGGGCGTGGAAACGCATGGCATCCTGGGCCTGGTAAACATCGGAGATCACTTCCGGCAACGGACCGTCATCACGGATTGAGCCGGCCAGCACATAGGGAATCTTCTGTTTCTCGCAGGCGTAGATGATGCCATCCTTCAGCTGTAAATCCTCGATGGTTCTGGCGATCGAACCGCGTAACCGCACCTCGTTGATAATATCCAGATGGTTGTAATGACCGAGCGGCTTCAGGTGCTGGGTATAAATATCCTGCCCCAGCCCGGTGCGAAACAAAGCCGCTTCCAGGTCGTGGGTGGCCAGCGCGTTACCGGCCAGCAGGGCATGGCAGTAGCCGTTTTCGATCAGTCCCTGCATGGCGTTGCGGCTGTCCTTGTCGAAGGCCACCGCCGGCCCGAGCACCCAGGCGATATAGCCGTGCTCACGGTCATGGCGCAGGACCTTGTAAAGATCATCGTAACAGCGGGAAAATGGCGTCTCACGGGTGCCGCGGGTGCGGAAGGAAAACTTGTCCGCCTCCTCGGACGCGGGCGGTTCAAAACCGGTGGTATGGACGTATATCCCTTCTTCCCCGTTTTCGGTGCGGCCGATCACCACCCGGTCCCCCTTTTTCACCCGTCGCGCCTCAATCACTTCCAGGGTTTCCCCCTTCAGCACCAGAGTCGAATCCATGCGACTCTCCGCAGCCAGCAGCCAGTTGCCGCCGCCCAGATGCACGTACTCCGGGTGATTGGAGGTTCCATGGTAATTTTTCGGCACCACTCCATCCAGTGGCGCGGGCTCAGTCTGCACTACCGGTGCATTGCGCAGTTCGGGACTGGAAAAATCAGGTGGGGAGTAAGCGGGGATGATCGATTCCATAACTGCCTCCATACTGTGCCGCGAAAAAACAACCTGAAAAAACAGGATGTTTAACGATACCAGAATTCCGCCAGCTTAAACTCTTAGTTAATTATAATCAAAAATTGGTTAAGAGAAAAGAACATCTCTCTTCTAAATTGAGAAAAACGGCCGGACTGTAATGAGAGAGGCGGGACAGCAGGATCAAGTTGGGACAAAAGGGTTGGAAAAATCGGGCTGATTTATTTCAACTGTCCAGATCTTAAACCAGCGCGATTCGTGGCAAACTGCGTCGTTCAGCTTTATTTCTCTGGCAGAGAATCTCTGGAACTTCCGCCTCGGGGAGAGGTCGATAAAAGAGAAACCCCTGCAGACTGTCACATTTGTGGGCATGCAGAAATACCAGTTGCTCCCGAGTTTCCACCCCTTCGGCAACAACCTGGAGGTTGAGACTGTGGGCGAGGCTAATGACGGCGCTAACAATAGCCTCGTCACCCTGACCGGTGGTGATTCCGTGCACAAAACTCCGGTCGATTTTCAGCTTGTCGATGGGAAATCGCTTGAGATAGCTCAGCGATGAATAACCGGTGCCGAAATCGTCGATGGAGAACCGCACCCCGAGGTTGCGCAACTGTTTCAGGGTCCGGATCGCATCTCCCGGGCTATGCATCATCAGACTTTCGGTCAGCTCCAGTTCCAGGCAGTGTGGATCGAGACCTGTTTCCATCAGAACGGCAGCCACCTGACGGGACAAATTCTGCTGACGAAACTGGCGGGCGGAAAGGTTGACCGCAATACTGATCGGTCCCAGGCCGGCATCCTGCCATTCCTTCATTCGGGCGCAGGCGGTGTACAACGCCCATTTGCCCAGGGGAAGAATCAGGCCGGTCTCCTCGGCCAGGGGGATAAACTCACTGGAAGGGATCAATCCCAGCTCAGGATGCTGCCAGCGCACCAGAGCTTCCAGACCGGTGACCCGGCCGGTATTCAGATCGACCTGCGGCTGATAATGAAGGATCAGTTCCTCGCGTTCAAGTGCCCGCCGCAGATTGGTTTCCATGGACAGGCGGTGCAGTGCTCTGGAGTTCAGATCAGGGGTGAAGAACTGATGGTTGTTGCGGCCGCACTCCTTGGCGAAATACATGGCGGCATCGGCATTTTTTATCAGCGTGTCGATATCGTCCCCGTCATTGGGATAAAGACTGATACCGGTGCTCGGGGTGATGTGAAATTCCGAGCCGTTGATGAGGAAGGGGTGGGTCATGATGTCCGCGACCTTGCGGGCGATATTGGTCGCTTCTTCCAATGAAGTAATCTCGTTGAGGATGACGATAAACTCATCCCCGCCCAGTCGACTTACGGTGTCTTCATGGCGGACACAATGCGTCAGACGCTCCGCCACCTGTTGCAGCAAGTTGTCGCCGACCTGGTGCCCAAGGGAATCGTTGATATTTTTGAAGCGGTCCAGATCGATAAACAGAACAGCGACATGTTTCTGATTCCGCCTGGCGTGTGCCATAGCGATCTGCAGCCGGTCGCGCAACAGCAGGCGGTTGGGCAGTCCGGTGAGATAATCATGGTAGGCGAGAAACTGGATGCGATCCTCAGCCTTACGTCTTTCAGTCAGTTCAGCTCGCAGCTGGGTATTCTGTTCAACCAGCTCATTGGACATCAGGTCAAGGGAGCGCTCAATGAGCTGGCGATCCTCGTCAAAGTTTTTATAAGCCTGGTCGACCGCATTCAGAAGCTGAAGAAACTCGTCGGGCAGAGTTTCGGAGTTGCGCAGAAAACGACGTAACTGTCGCTGAAGCAGATTATGCATGGAATCAGGCTTGATCGTCATTATCTCGTCGTTATCCAAACTTTAGCCAGAGCAAAAAGGGAACTGTCCATTTGTCACTCTTTGCAACAGCTCGATATTCATCGTTACCGAACTTATTTTGTTCAGGGGAAACGGAACTGACAAGATTCAGATTTGCAACGCCGGTGCCAAACGTTTTCAAGACCTTGCTCGACAAAAAAATAACCATAACAATGTTTTACAAATATCTATTATCCAACATTAAAAACCTGAGCGGGTTTTCAATTCGTCTTTCCAGCCGAAAATGACCAATTTTGGCCAGACAAACATTTAACTCTCAGCATAATTAGAGAGTCGAGTGCCCCCTTGCGGGTCAAATCTTTTTACGGCCAAACCTGCTGATCATAAATTATTAATGAAAAAGAATAGCCCCTTCCTCAAAAACAGGGATCGGCTTAAATCAAATTAAAACATTACTTCAAAAATAACAAGGGCCAACCTGTATAGAGTTGGCCCTTGTTCAGTTTTATGCCGAATCATGTTTCACGGAAGGAATCTCTGAAACTACTCAGTCTTCCATCAGCAGAATCGCGTCAGCCACCTCTTTCAGACTCTTGCGTTTATCCATCGCCAGCTTTTGCATCTTGCGGTAGGCATCCGGTTCGGAAAGCCCCTGCTGCATCAAGACCCCTTTCGCCCGGTCGATCTTCTTGCGGGCATCAAGTGTTTCATGAAGTTTGTCGACCTCCTGTTGCAGGTTCGACATTTCGACAAACTGGTGAATGGCGGTATCGATGGTAACCTTCAATTGTTCTTCACCGAAAGGCTTCATCAGGAACTGGCTGACTCCCAGTTCCCAGGCTTTTTCCAGACAATCACTTTCTCCCGCGGATGCCAACAAAACAATCGGGCCCGTGGTCTGTTTGCCGATTTTTTCAGCAGCCGAGATTCCTTCAATACCGGACAATGACAGGTCAAGCACCGTCAATAATGGCTTTTCCGAGGTCGCCAGGGCGGCACCGAGAATGGTGTTTTCAGCCTCGACAACCCGGTCAAAACCACAGTTTACGAGGATTTTTGCAACAAGAGTCCGCAATGCGGAGTCTTCGTCGACAACCAGAGCACACTTCATGAATTTCCTCCTTGAACGATGACCAAAGGGGAAATTGCATATCCGATGCCCAAAATGCTTCCGGTGGGTAAAATCACCAAGCTCGTCCAATAAAGCCATCAGCCGATACTCCCCAGGCTGGCCAGTGCCGCAACGCCATTCAATGTCGTGACTGGCAACCGGCTCAGGCACATCAGTTCGTTACTGCCGGTCATGACCATCCCGGCGCTGCGCAGCAGCTGGCCCAGGTCGGCCGAAACCAGCGTATCGATGACCAGGGGCCGACCGACCGGGGTTTTTCCCAGCGCCTCGGTCAGCAGCAGGTGGTTTTCCCGCGGACTGTTTTTCGGTGACAGCCAGGGGCCCAGTTGCCAGCCATCGGTCCCCGGTTGCAGCAGGCCAAGTGTTTCTCCGCTGCGGCAGATTTCGCCATCGCCCAGGGCATTCAGCAGCGGCGCACGTAATTCCCCCCAGCAACTCCGGTCCGTCTCGATCAATTCCGCCAACAATTCCCGACGTTGCAACTCTGCTCGGCCCAGACCGGCCCCCTGCCAGCGCTCGATCCGGTCGACGCTGGAAAAACCACGTCGTTGATAAATCGGCATACCGGCTTGCGAGGCGGTCAGCCAGATCCGCTTTAGCGTCAGTCGCTGGAGAAATTCCAGGGCAAAATCGAACAACGCCGCGCCATACCCGCGCCCGCGGTTTTTCGGCGCAACCAGCAGGTTGCCGATCCAGCCGCTGTCCGGGTAAGCGACTGCGGAAACGAACCCCTGCACTGCTCCAGTGGTTCGCAAAACAAAAAAATAGCGGCGCCAGTCACCTTTAAACAGATGTCGTTCCCGCTCCGGCACCCGCCAGTTTTCCGCCGCGGCCCAGGCCAGAAAGAGTGGCCAGTCGTCTGTCTTCAGTTCAGTGAATTCCATGTGCAATACCCATCAGGCGACCCGGCACAAGAAGAGCAGATCGCGATCGCTCAAGGGGCGTTTCTGCACCTGCGACAGCTTACGGACCTGGTCCAGCAGGTTTTCCAGATCGATCGACTGCTCGTCAATCCCAAGCAACGCCAGACGCTGTCTCAGTCCGTGGCGGCCAGAGTGTTTACCCAGGATCAGATGGCGGTGCAGGCCGACTTCAGCCGGATCGAACCCTTCGTAATTCAATGGATTTTTCATCACGCCATCGGTATGCAACCCCGATTCGTGGGAAAAGACTTTTTCACCGACCACCGCTTTCCACTCCGGAACCGGCCGGCTGCTGGCCTCACCGACGTAACGGGAAAGTTCGACAAAGCGGCAGGTATCGATCTGCGGGTCAAGGCCGCAAGCGTATTTCAGCGCCATGACCACTTCCTCCAGCGCCGCATTACCGGCCCGCTCGCCGAGACCGTTGACAGTGGTGTTGACGATCCGCGCCCCGGCCCGGACTCCGGCGATGGCGTTGGCCGTGGCCATGCCAAGGTCGTTGTGGGTATGAATTTCCAGGTCAAGCGTGGTGCGTTCGGCCAGGTAGCTGACTTTGTCGAAAGTCGTGAAGGGATCGAGCAGACCGAGGGTATCGCAAAAGCGGAAGCGGTCAGCCCCTTCGGCTTCTGCGATCCGCAACAGCTCCAGCAGGAAATCGGGAGCTGCCCGGCTGGCATCCTCCCCTCCGACCGAAACATAGAGATCATGCTGCTTGGCAAAGCCGATCGCCACGCGCAGCTGTTCCTTCACCCAATCGCGGCTTTTTTTAAGTTTGTGGGCGATGTGCATATCGGAAACCGAAACGGAGATATCGACTGCCCGCACTCCGGTCAGCAGCGACGCCTGGAGATCGGTGATCAGCGCCCGGTTCCAAGTGATCAACCGGGCTCGCAACCCCATCTCGACCAGTGCCCGAATCGACGTCTGTTCTTCCCAACCCATGGCCGGAATGCCGCATTCCAGTTCGTCGACACCGATTTCATCCAGCCGCCGGGCGATCTCTTTTTTCTCATCCAGACTGAAAACAACTCCGGCGGTCTGTTCCCCGTCGCGCAGGGTAGTATCGTCTATGATGATTCTATTATTTTCCGGAACGGCCATAACATCCTTCAACTAAACAGGAAAAACCCTGAACCTTGTGACAGGCCAGGGCTTCTTTGCCGGGTGCGCCACCGGCGTCGTTGCCGGTGTGACTTTGCCGCAAGTTGATCAGAGCAATTGCCATGCCGGTGAAAAAGCGGCTGAATTATCGGTTTAACGCTCACGTCAGACAAAAAAGTGGCTAAATTTCAGGCAATAATCTGGCTGATTGCCTGAAAAACAGCATCGACTCTTAATATCAGGTTATTTTTGTTGCACTGACCGCTGCTATTTTTCCGTCAGTATCAGCGAAACGCGATTCCCGACCGCATAAACTTTGGCAAAAACCTCCAGCGCCAGCTCAGTCGCGTTATCGATATCATCACCGAAAGGAACAATGAAACTGGTCTGGGTTCCGGCCACCTCACCTCCCGGAGCGGTAAAAACCTTAAAGGTTTCCGGTCCGGGGTAGCCGAGTTCGGCAAACAGCTGCCGGGCTCTCTCGAACTCGTCGAGAGTCAGCGACTGTCCGGGCAGGTCGAACACCAGCGGCTCTTCAACCGAGCCGGTAAATTGCACAAATTTACCGAAGGCTGGCTCCTCGACAATCAGGTACGCGCCGAAAGGACGCTTGAACAGTCGGACCAAGGCCTTGCGAATCTGCTGTGCATTCTTTTGGGTGTAATTTCGGGACCTTAACAACATTCTGACAAGAACCGTGACGATCACGATTGTCAGCAAAAATATGAAAATCTCCATTCCAGAACCTAACCGGATTCAGACAGGCTGCGCGCCCAGACAGCGACAATCCCTGCAAATCATTCTAGCTGATCCGCTCACCCCTTGACCACCGCCAGCGGCCGCAACCGGGCGACGATCTTGCCGATACCGGCCTGCTGGACGACACTGACCACATCGAGGACATCCTTGTACGATTCGGAAATCTCCTCGGCGACCGTGGCTCGCGACGAAGCGCGAATCAGAATTCCCCGCGCGGCCAGCTCCGATTCGATCCTGCGGCCGCGGGCCAGTCGTTTCGCTGCATGGCGGGAGAGGACCCGCCCGGCGCCGTGACAGGTGGAACCGAAGGTTTCGTCGAAGGCCCCCTGGGTACCGACCAGCACGTAGGAATAGCGCCCCATATCGCCGGGAATCAGCACCGGCTGGCCGACATTGCGATAGAGTTCCGGCGTCTCCTGGTGCCCCGGCGGGAAGGCGCGGGTCGCCCCCTTGCGATGCACGCAGAGGCGCCGCTTCCGCCCCTGGTATTGATGGGTCTCCAGCTTGGCAATATTGTGACAGACGTCATAGACCGATGAGATGCGCAGGTCGGCCGGCCCTTTTCCGAGTACCCGCTCGAAACTTTCCCGCACCCAGGCGGTGATCAGTTGCCGGTTGGCGAAGGCAAAATTGGCTGCCCCGGCCATCGCCGCCAGGTACTGTTTCGCTTCGGGGCTGGTCAACGGTGCGCAGCAGAGCTGCCGGTCGGGAAGTTCGATGCCGTACTTGCGCGCGGCCTGCAGCATCATCCGCAGATGATCGTCGCAGACCTGATAGCCGAGCCCGCGGCTGCCGGTGTGGATGGAGATGGTGATCTGGCCGGGAAACAGTCCCAGCACCTCCGCCGCCTGGGCATCGCCGATCTCTTCCACCAGGTCGACCTCGAGAAAATGGTTGCCGCTCCCCAAAGTGCCAAGCTGGTTGCGCCCCCGTTCCAGGGCGCGGTCGGATATCACCTCCGGATCGGCGCCGGTGATCGTCCCTTTTTCTTCGATATGCTCCAGGTCCTCGGCATGTCCGTAGCCGTTTTCCACCGCCCAGCGCGCTCCTTTGGTAAGCACCTTTCGCTCTTCTGCGACACTCAGTTTCAGGTCGCGGCGGTGTGAACCGACCCCCGAAGGAACGTTGCGGAACAGTTCGTCGGCAAGCTTTTCGATCCGCGGCCGGACCTCCTCGACACTCAGCGCACTGCGCAGCAGCCGCACCCCGCAGTTGATGTCATAACCGACCCCGCCGGGGGAGACCACCCCCTCGTCGACATCGAAGGCCGCCACCCCGCCGATCGGAAATCCATATCCCCAATGAATGTCGGGCATGGCGATCGATGGGCCGACAATACCGGGCAGGGTGGCGACGTTGCGCACCTGCTCCAGCGCCTGTTCCTTCTGCAGCGTCGCCATCATCTGCCGGTCCGCGAACACCAATCCCTCGGTGCGCATCGCTCCCTCGCGGGGGATCCGCCAGCGGCAGGCATCGATTTGTTCGACCTTGACACTCATGAATTATTACCTTGCAACTTCTCGAAAATCTTCACCGCCCGTTCGTTTCACTCACTAGAGAACACGGAGTTCGCTGAGAAAATCCCTGGTTGAGAGTTTTCCAATACCATAGGTTCTTTTTTCCTCTCAGTGTCCTCGGCGTTCTCCGCGGGGAAAAACTTTTGCATCGAAAGAATCTCAAAGATCGACATAAACCTGCGCCCGCCAGCCGGTGGCGGTCTGTTCTACCTGGACACGATGGTAGGTGATCGCCTTGACTTCCCGCTCCAGAGCATGGCGTGCAGGATCAACCGGCTCCCCACTGACACGGGCCAGCAGATGCCGCGCGGAAATGTCCTCAATGAAAAAACTTGCGGGAAGAAACAGGCGGGATTCCAGCAGGTACAGCAGCTCGCTCAACCAATTGACCAGCAGTTCCTCCCGGTCCTCGCCGCGGACCTCGATCTCCAGTTCCTGCTGCGGCTGGATATCGTCGCAGGAGGTGATGATCCGGAACAGACCCAGCGCCATTTGTCGAAATAGCTCGCCACAGGAATCTCCCTCCGCGGCGATTCCCATGTCAGCGGTATGTTCCAGCAATTGAAATTGATTCACGGTGGGTCGGTCTGGCCTTTCATCCGGAGAGAAACCCTTTTCAATTTGCCCGCTCCCAATTGACCCGGCACATGTCGGGGTTTCCGGCCCAACTGATCTTCAACTCGCCGCAGTGAGCACGGTGCACAACCCGTCCCAGATGTGCCGCCAGTTTTTCTTCGGTGGTCTCAATCACCAAGCCGTCGTCTTCGCGGGCCATGCGGATAATCCGTTCCAGCGGGTTGCGTTCGGCGACTTTCTCCTCTTCATTCATCAGTAACTGGCGTATCTCCCGCTCATGTTTCCAGAGGTAGCTGCCGCGCAGGGTGACAATTCCCTCGGGGTAACCGGCAGCGATTTTCTGACAGGCCGGGCAGACGATGTGATGGACATTTGGCATGGTCTGCAGCTCCCGATAGGTCTCGGAATCGCGCGACCAGCGGTTGCGATGATACGCGGACATGCAATTCAAACACAGGGAGGGTTCGCTGAACCCTTCGTGCGGCTGGAAAGGGTCCATGCTGGTTTTCTTCCGTCCTCGTTTGTCACTGATTCCAAACTTGCCGACATCCTTTTGCATAACGACCCCCTTTTCTGCAAATAGACTTGGAGTGCCTGTTACCAGTATAAACCCTGTCTGACGTCTTGCCAGTCCGGCGGCAAAGGAAAAGTGATTATTTTTCAATTGCTTAAGATCGCCACATAAAACTGTTCAGGGGTAATCCCGGCTCAACGTTCCGCTGCTTAAATAAAAGGCATTCAGAGCTGTTTTTGCTCCTATTTATTCCTGGCCCTGACCGTCAATCGCTTGAATTACAGTCACTTGCACTGCTGGCAAGCCTCTTGCTAATAAACAACCGTGCAGCGCTACACCGCAGTACGCCTGAACCACCCCGCCCAATGACGCGACGGGTTTGCTTTGACTCCGAATGTTTGGAGAAAGGAATATCCGTGTCGCAAAAACCGAAAATCAAAGAGCTGCTCGATGAGAGCGCTTGCGCTCACAATAAAACCAGAAAGGTTGCTTGCAACGCCCCGACCCCGGGTGCGACCACCGGCGGTTGTGCTTTCGAGGGGGCGCAGATTTCCCTGTTCCCTTATGCCGATGCTGCCCACCTGGTGCATGGCCCGATCACCTGCCTCGGTTCCTCCTGGGAGACCCGCGCCACCCGGACCAGCTGGCCGGGACGCGATCTGACCCAGGTCGGCTTTACCACCGATATCGGCATCAATGACGTGGTCTTCAGCGGCGAACAGAAACTGGCCGCAGCGATCGACTACATCATGGACAAATACGCGCCGCAGGCGGTTTTTGTTTACGCCACCTGCGTCACCGCGCTGATCGGCGACGACTTCGACCAGATCTGCCGACAAGCGACAGAAAAACATGGTGTACCGATGGTGCCGGTGCATGCGCCCGGTTTCGTCGGCAGCAAGAACCTCGGCAGCCGCCTTGGCGGGGAAGCGGTCCTGCGCCGGCTGATCGGCACCTGCGAACCGGATTTCACCACCCCCTTCGATATCAACCTGATCGGCGAGTACAACGTCACCGGTGACATGTGGCAGTATTTGCCACTGCTGGAGGAACTCGGAATCCGCGTTCTGTCTACCCTCAGCGGCGATGGTCGGGTGGCCGACATCCGCTGCGCCCACCGGGCGAAATTAAACGTCCTGGTCTGCGCCAAATCGCTGGTCTCGCTGACCCGCAAGATGGAGAAGCAATACGGCATCCCATCGATTTCACTCTCTTTTTACGGCAAGCGCGACACCAGCAAAGGCCTGCTGGCAATCGCGGAAGCGCTCGGAAACGCAGAACTGATCGAGCGAACGAAGCGGCTGATCGCCCGAGAAGAAACAAACCTGGAGCAGAGATTGATTCCCTACCGGAAAGTATTCGCCGGCAAAAAGGCAGTGCTCAATACCGGCGGCAACAAGTCCTGGTCGGTTGCCTCGGCACTGCAGGACCTGGGGATCGAGGTGGTCGCCACGGCGGTCGGCAAGTCGACTGAAGCCGACCGCGAAAAGGCCCGCGAGTATCTCGGCGAACAGGGGGTCTTGATGTTGAAACCGGGCCAGGAGCAGGCCGGGATCATCGACCAGCGCGGCGCGCACCTGCTGCTGGCCGGCGGGCGCTCATTGTACACGGCGATCAAAAAAGGGATCGCCTTCGCCGATGTCAACCAGGAGAAGAAGAAGAGTTACGGCGGCTACGCCGGGCTGTTGAATCTGGCCAACGACCTGAAGAATGCGCTGGAGAATCCGGTCTTCAAGCTGGTCGCGCGGAGGGCGCCATGGGAGAAGTAATTCATAAAACGGTCAAGCCGCTGCAGGTCAACCCCATCAAGCTCAGCCAGCCGATGGGCGCCACCCTGGCGTTTCTCGGCGTCGACGGCTGCATGCCGCTAATGCACGGCGGCCAGGGGTGCACCAGTTTCACCAAGGTCTATTACACCCGGCATTTCTGCGAACCGATCGCCATCCAGACCAGCGCCGTCACCGATGCCATCGCGGTGCTTGACGGCGGCGACTACAGCATCGTCGAGTCGGTAAAGAATATCTGCAAAAAGGTGACGCCGAGCCTGATCGGCCTGCACACCACCGGGCTGCCCGAGACCAAGGGGGACGACATCCGCGGGGTCGCCGCCAAAGTCGACTACCCGCTGGTCTGGGTCAACACGCCCGATTACGAAGGAGGGCTGGAAAGCGGCTGGGGGCTGGCCTGCAAAGCGCTGATTGAGCAGCTGGTGAAGAAAAGTGAGACCACAGATGCCGCGAAGGTGGTCATCCTGCCGCACGTCAGCATGCAGCCGATCGAGGTGGAAAAACTCAAGGAACTAGTCAGCGCTTTCGGTTTTGCCGTCTGCGCCCTGCCCGACCTGTCAACCTCCCTCGATGGCCATCTCGGCGAGAAGCAGAGCGCCCTGTCGAGCGGCGGCATCGCCATCGAGGAGATCAGAAGGTTGGCGGATGCCCGGCTGGTGCTCTCGATCGGCGATTCGATGCTGAAGAGCGCCGTCGCCCTGCAAGAAAAGAATTCGGCCATGCACCACCATCATCTCCCCCATCTTCAGGGGCTGGAGGCGACCGATCACTTGATCGCCATTTTGCTGGCAGAAAGCGGCTTCAAACAACCCGGCCCGGGAATTATCCGCTGGCGTAAACGCCTGCAGGACGCCCTGCTCGACTGTCATTTCTCCCTGGGACAGACGAAATTTCTGGTCGCCGCCGAACCGGATCAGCTGGCCGGTATCTGTCAGGCGCTCTACGAGGCCGGAGGAAAAGTGGAGGCTGCTGTTTCCACCGTCGATTCTCCGCAACTGGAGAAGGTCCGGGCAGAGCGGGTGCTGGTCGGCGACCTGGAGGACGCAGAAGCGTTAGCGGAGCATTACGACCTGATCGTCGGCAACTGTCACTGCGAGGCGCTCGCCCATCGGCTGCACAAGGGTTTGGTGGTGCGCGGTTTTCCCAACTGGGAGCAGGTGGGGAATGGGTTGAAGAATGATGTCCTGTACGAGGGAGGAGCATATTTCCTCTTCGAGTGCGCAAATGCGGCGACGGCGATGCGAGAGCATTGTGCGGGGGGTTGAGAAATCAAAAGCATTGAATCCGCCGGTTCCCGGACCGGCGACCGGGTTACTTTTCTTTGAACGCAAAGAAAAGTAACCAAAAGAAACTTTTTTTATTACTGTCGCGTGAGTTCGCAGCCCTTATAGCAGGGGAGTGATCCGATAAACCGAATCAGAGCAGAGCTTCGTGGTGACAGAAACGGAAAGGCCCCAACTGAAAACAAGAATCCGTTTTCAGATGGGTTAAACGGAAGCTGCCGTGGGAGCAATGAAAGGACACAAAACGGAGGAAACTGACTTTAAGCCCGCATCCTCCTTGTAGCTGCGGGACAGTCAGGGTAGCAACCTTACCGATTAACCCATGTGAGCGCAGCGAGCTGGGAAGGAAGTTATTGCTGCTACGGAGCAGGAATTTTCTCAGTTCATCTATAGCTGAAAAGGGTTACCGAACTCTCGAAACAGAAATAAACAAAGCCTTTTTCTGCTTACTCTTTTGTGGCTTAACAAAAGAGTAAGGCGTCTGGCGGGACGCGACCCGCCGATTTTGATTTGGTTTCTGATTTTTATAGAAGGAAAGCACCGATGCAAGGCTACACCGAAACCATCCTCAAATACGCCTCCGATGACAGCCACGCCGGCCCGCTCGTCGACGCCGACGGGATCGGCGAAGTCGGTCTGTCGCAGGGTGAGGCCGGCAACCGGCTGGCGGTGCGCTTCGCCCTGAAAATGGCCGGACAATCGGTCTCTCAGGCCAGATTCCAGGTCTTCGGCTGCGGCTTCACCATCGCCGCCTGCGCCGCAGCGGCGGAACTTGTTGAAGGACGGCCCCTGGAAGATGTCCGGGGGTTGACTCCGGCCGTTGTCGACCGGCAACTGGCCGGCCTGCCCGCAGAGCGCAGCTACTGCGCGGAACTGGCGATTGATGCCCTGCAAGCTGCCATCAGCAGCATCTCCCAGGATGCCCGGCCGGTGCAAACCGATCATGCGACGACAGACGAGCATACGCCACGGGTCACTGTGCAGGACCCAGTTTACCGCTTGCTGATGGCCAGCGCGCTCCCTTTCAACATTAATCTGGAAGACCGGCATCTGTTTGCCTGCGTGCTCTCCGTCGCGGCACAGGAAATCAGCGAACTCGACCGGCTGGCGGCATCCCTGGGATTGTGTGATGACTCCCTGTCCGAACTGCTGTCTGCCTATTTCCCCGGCGTCACTGCCAACGATCTGCCGCGGCACGGTTCAACGCAACTTCCGCCCGCGGAGTTCAATCCGGAAGTCCTCGCCATTCTCATGTCCCATGTGCCGACCGACGTCACCGGGGGGCGTAATCAGCCCGCCGAGTGGCTGGCACGGATCATCGCCGTGCGCGCCGCGCAGCCGGGACATCTGTGGATCGCGATGGGCTTGTTTGAACGGCCAGAACTGACCGCGACGATTCGCCGCCATCTGCCGACCCTCGCGGCCGCCAACCATCAAGGAATGCGTTGGAAACGCTATTTATTCAAGCAGGTCTGCGAAAAAAATGGCGGGGTGATGTGCAAGAACCCCAACTGCGGCGACTGCAGTGATTATCCGCTTTGTTTTGCACCGGAGGATGGATGACCCTCTACGCATTATAAACCGTCGGGTCTCGGCCCGACAGCCGACTTCCTTTTCTTTGGGCGCAAAGAAAAGGAAGCAAAAGAAACTTTTTTTATTTCTGTCGCGAAGGTTTGTGACACTGGATTAACGAAGCTGGTCCGATGATTCGATTAGGTGAGGAGCTCCGTTGCGCCAGGAACCGGAAAGGCCCCAACTGAAAACAAGAACCCGTTTTCAGATGGGTTAAACGGAGGCTGCCGTGGGAGCAATGGTAAGACACAAAATGGAAAAAGCCGACCTTAGGCCCGCTACCTCCTTGTTGCTGGGGGCCAGTCAAGGTAGCAACCTTACCGTTTAACCCATGTGAGCGTAGCGAGCTGGGAAAGCAGTTTTGCCACCACGGAGCAAGAATTTTCTCCGCTATCCTGTAGCTGAAAAAAGCCACCGGACACTGGCGACAGAAATAAAGAAGCCCTTTTCTGCTTACTCTTTTGTGGCTCAACAAAAGAGTAAGGCGCCTGGCGGGGCGCGACCCGCCGGTTCTGGTCAGGTCATCTGGTGTTTCTACTGGCCTCTCAGTTTCCGCCGTTTCCAAAGCGCCACACCCCCCAGTATCAGCGGCACGCAAAGAACAGCTACCAGAACTACCGCTACGCAGAACATGAAAACGATACCGTTCCCCATGGCTTCGTCCGCTTCGAAGGCCAGATGACCAGTCCAGCGCGCCAGCGCCACCCATCCCGCCAGTATGACCCAGAACAGTCCGAGGGGAGCTGCGCTTATTGCCAGGTTAAGGAGGGCGGCCCTTACCTGGCCCAGCGTCCCCTTGAGGGCACGCCCGAGGGTCCAGTAGCAGGAGAGCGGCGGCACGGCTATGGAAACGAGCGCCAGGAAAAAAACCGGGATATGCGTGCCGAGGTGATATTCAAAGAAATGGGCGCTGAACCCGAAGCTGAACACCCAGAACCAGGCGGACAGCCAGGCCAGGTAAGCGAAAACAAGTAAAAGAGATAGAAGTCGCCTGGCCATTGTCAGGGCACACCCTTCAAGTTGTTAGAATTTCCATAACGAACAGTATTCTATCCGCATGGAGATTACCTGTCATCTGCGGTTTTGATAGAATCCATAGAGGAAAGTCATTTTTGGACGATGCTGTCGCAGCACGCTGAGAGGAGATCCGTCATGAACATGGAACCAGTCAAGCAGATCGCATTTTTCCTGTTGCGTATCGTGTCCGGCCTGCTTTTCCTCCAGGCTGGCGGGATGAAGATCTTCGACTGGTTCGGCGGCATCCCGGCAGAATACGGCGGCCACCCGGCGCTGCTGTCGCAGACCTGGATCGGCGGTGTCCTCGAATTCTACGGCGGGTTGGCGATCCTGCTCGGTCTCTTCACCCGGCCGGTCGCCTTTCTCCTCTCGGGCGAGATGGCGGTCGCCTATTTCCAGTTTCACCAGCCCAACGGCTTCTGGCCGATCCAGAACCACGGCGAACCGGCGGTGCTGTTCTGCTTCATCTTCCTGTTTCTTGCGGCCTATGGCGGCGGGGAGTGGAGTGTGGATGGGTTGATCCGGGGAAGAAAGAAGACCTAACCGCCTAAATCGATCAGCGGTCGCACCTCTTCGATGCCGAAAGTAATAACCGCCTTGATCCCGTATGAACTACGTCAGCGGCACACCTACCAACAGTGCATGCAGCCGGAACAGAAACAGAAAGTAAAGGACAAGGCCGCCCACCAGGGCAAGGACGTCATTGAACCTGGAAATCGGGGCGCCGGGAATCGGGCGGCCTGCCCGCCGGCGCATGGAATTCAGGTCCAGGACCGCCCAAACCAGAAAGGAGCCGAACAGCAGAATATCGGCCAGCCGGCCGTTGACCAACAGATGCGCCAAGGCCCAGAGGATGGTCGCGATCAGCATCGGATGCCGGACCGAAGTTTGGAGGCGTCCGGGGAAGTAGGTGGCCAGCAACAGGGGGAAAACCGGCGCCATCAGCAGCAGTGTCAGTTTTCTGAACCCATAAGGGGAAACATAGACCACGACCGATTGCTGCCGGTCCAGGCCATAGCCCCAGACCATCAGAACGAAACCGGTCAGCGCCGCCAGGGCATAAAGCCCCTTCCAGGGACCTTCGCCGATGGATTCGACCATGCGATTGCGCCAGGGTTCGTTGACGATCGACACCGCATGGACGCTGAAAAAGATAACCAGACCGATGATCAGGAGCCCCATATCGACAACCTTTAGAAATCGAGCGCCTGTGCCAGATCGGCGATGATGTCGTCGGGATGTTCACCGCCAACACAGAGCCGGATCAGGTTGGCGGGGATGCCGGCCAGGTCGCACCCCTCTTCCCCCTGCTGCTGATGGGTGGAAATCACCGGGATGGTGGCGATGCTCTTGATTCTCCCCAGGTCCGTGGCGCGCATGATCAGTTGCAGCCGGTCGAGCACCTTGCGCGCCGCCTGAGCGCCGCCGGCAACACAGAAGCTGAGCAAGTGACCGTAGCGGTTGAGCGGTTCACCCCCCTCGTCGCTGTCAACCAGGTGCATGTAGCGGCTGGCGACCAGGTAGCCCGGATCGTCCTCCAGCCCCGGATAGCCGACCTGCTCGACCCGTGGATGTTCCGCCAGAAATTCCGCGACCCGCATCGTGCTGCAGCTGAGCTGATCCATTTTGCTGCGCAGGCTCCGCAGGTCATTAAGCGCCATCAGGGCATTGAAGGGGGACATGCAGGGGCCGTGATCGCGGAACGGCAACAGCTTGACGTAAGATGCAAAATCGGCGCGCAGCTCTGGAGGACCAACCCGGCTGGGGATATCACAGCGGGAAATCAATGCTCCACCGATGGCGAAACCGCTGCTGGTCATGCTCTTGCTGACTGAATGAATCACGACATCGGCGCCGTGACACAACGGGCGGGTCAGGGCCGGGGTGGCCAGGGTCGAATCGACCAGCAGTGGAATCCCGTGCCGGTGGGCCAACTCGGCGACCGCGGCGATATCGAACACCGCCAACGCCGGGTTGGTCGGCATTTCGCCGAACACAAACCGGGTATTATCGTCGATTGCCGCACTCCACTCTTCCAGATCGAGCGGGTTGCAAACCCAGCGCACCTCGATCCCCCGTTCCCGACCGTAGCGTTCGCTGAAGAGCATGAAGGTGCCGCCGTAACATTTGCTCGAGGCGACGATGTTGGCCGGCCCCGCCCCTTCCAGAAACGGGTTGGTCGCCATGAAGACCGCCGCCATTCCCGATGCGGTGACCAGCGCCGAGGTCTCCCCGGCGAAACCGTATCCCTCGAGCAGCGCCAAGGTTTCCTCCAGGTAATGCAGGGTCGGATTGGCGATGCGGCTGTAGGCCCAGGAAGGGATCAGGTAGGCCAGCGCCGCTTCCATCTGATCGCTGTTCTCGAAATGCTGGGCCGAACTGAAATAGGCCGGTTCGATGATGCTCCCCTGGTTGGCCAGCGCCCCTTCGGCACCGTACAGACCGTGAACGGCGATGGTGTCGAAGCGCTTGCCGCGCATGGTATCCCGTTGCCGCTGCAAAGCCGCGACGGCCTGTTCCCCCTGCTTGATATAACGCTTCACTCCCGTGGAATACTGTTGTCCAGCCATCCTCGACTCCTGAATCGACAGATTGTAAACTCTAGCTCTTTAAATAAATTCTAACCAGTTGTCGACCAATAACAAGCGGCTTTGGAAAGAGGATGAAAATCCGGCCGGAGTGAACCCAACCGATTTCTGCTCTGCTACAATTAAGCGATAGCGGACGAAAGGAACCGGTTATGCCCAGCAAAGAGATTCGCAAATACCGGGAATTTCTCAAGGACAGTCTGCGACTGCAGATCAACTTCAACCTGACGGATCAGAATCAGGGGGTGGAGCCGCCACCGGTGCAAAAACCGATTCGGGATGGCCAGCAGTTGATCAGTCTGCCGGACGAGGAGAGCCGGCAGGAGTTGCTCGGCACCGACCTGATCGACGCCATGGACAACCGGCGCAGCCATCGCAGCTTTGACGACCAACCGCTCTCCCTGACGGAGCTGGCGTTTCTGCTCTGGAGCACCCAAGGGGTCAAAGGGGTCATCGGCCCCGGCTGCACCCTGCGCACCGTCCCTTCCGCCGGCTGCCGCCACGCCTTTGAAACCTACCTGCTGGTCAGCAATATCGACCGGCTGCCGACCGGCATCTATCGCTATTTGCCGCTTGAACATGCCTTGGTTGCGGAACAGAAAAATATCGATTTACGGCAACGCCTGGCGCAGGCCACGCTCGGGCAGTCCTTTATCGGCAGCGCCCCGGTGACTTTCGTCTGGACGGCAATCCCCTACCGCATGGAGTGGCGCTATGATATTGCCGCACATCGGGTGATTCTAATGGATGCCGGCCACCTCTGCCAGAATCTCTACCTGGCCTGCGAAGTGATCGGCTGCGGTACCTGCGCCATCGCCGCCTATCACCAGGAGCTGATGGATCAGCTGCTGAAAGTCGACGGCGAGGATGAATTTACCGTTTACCTGGCGCCGGTCGGCAAAATCTGAAGTTAGTTCAGCAACAAAATTCATAACGGTTTATATTTATATTGACTCATTACAATTAAATAATTATAACTATAAAAACTATATATCATTATTGCACTGTGAAATTGTTAATGAGCGACCCTTGTATCGCAACATACATTTATATTGGCCAGGCCAGGCGAGATTACGTCTGAAGTTCCAGAAGCCTGTAGTTATATCAATAACTCGCATTCGATTTCCATCCAACGCTTAAACATGGTTATTTTTCTATATTACCGAGACGGGGGGCCATTGAACTGGCACGGAGGAGTATCCGATGAGCATCCAAAATAAAGTGGCGCTTTCCATGGCCGGGGTTCTGCTGGTCATTTTCAGCATCTGGACGGCCATCTCCATTTATCAGGAAACGCGGGTGCTCAGAGAAATCGGAGCGTCATCAAAAGTGTCTCTGCGTCAAGGAGCTGTCAACCAGGCGCAAAGTATCGTTTCCAGCCTGAAAACCGGCATCCGCGGAAGCATGATGCTCGGCGAAATGGATCTGTTTTCCAGCCTGTTGATCGATCTGGGGAACACCAAGAATGTTCAGGAAATCGGCCTGGCCAACACCAAGGGGGTCATCGCCTTCGCCAACCGCAAGGAACTGGTCAATCAGAAGATTGACCCCGAAGGTTTCAAAACAGCTGCTGCCGGCGAGGGGAAGATCACCGAGACGGATGACGAAAATTCAATGCTGCTGCTGGGCGATATCCGCTATCAGGAGCCATGTCTGGAATGCCATTCGGATGGTAAGGTCGGCGGACTGGCCGGCGTCCTCTATGTGCGCTATAGCAAGGATGAACTGCTCAAGAGCGAGCAGGAACTGGAGAGTTTTCTCTCCTCAGCCCAACAGGGCAACCTGCTGTCCGGGTCGCTGACCGCCTTCATCGGCCTGCTGGTGACCTGCCTGGTCCTTTATCCCCTGCTCGGGAAAATGGTTCGCAAACCGCTTCTCTCCCTCGAAAAAATGATCGGCGAACTGGAGAAAGGACACCTTGACGAGCGGTTGCAGATCGGCAGCCGGGATGAGGTCGGACATATCGCCGGGGTGATGAATGCCTTCGCCGACAACCTGCAGCACCAGGTCGTTGCCTCGCTGCAGAAGCTGGCTGGTGGCGACCTGACCTTTGAGGTCCAACCTGCCGACGGGCGTGACATGATTCGCGGCGCCCTGACCAAACTCAATACCGACCTCAATGAGGTCATCTCCCGAATTCAGGTCGCCGGCGATCAGATCGCCGGGCACAGCCTTCAGGTTTCCGACGCCAGCCAGACCCTCTCCCAGGGAGCGACGCAGCAGGCGGCGGCGGTTGAGGAAATCACCGCCTCGATGACCCAGCTTGCGGCTCAAACCAAACACAATGCCGAAAACTCTACCCAAGCCAGCCATATCTCCGGTCAGGCGCGCACGGCGGCTGAGCAGGGCAGCAATAAGATGCAGGAGATGGTGCAAGCCATGGTCGGTATCAGCGAGTCGAGCCAGAACGTTTCCAAGATCATCAAAACCATTGACGAGATCGCTTTTCAGACCAATCTGCTGGCGCTCAACGCCGCAGTTGAAGCTGCCCGTGCCGGACAGCACGGCAAAGGTTTCGCCGTGGTCGCCGAAGAAGTGCGCAACCTGGCGGCACGCAGCGCCAAGGCGGCACAGGAGACAGCAGAACTGATCGAGGGTTCGGTACAACGGACCGAAAATGGCGCCCAGATTGCCGACGCCACCGCCAGCTCCCTTGACCAGATCGTCGCGGAAATCACCAAGATGACCGACCTAGTTACCGAAATCGCCGCGGCCAGCAATGAACAGGCGCAGGGTATCGACCAGGTCAACCAGGCGCTGGTGCAGATCGACCAGGTGACCCAGCAGAATACCGCAAACGCGGAAGAAAGCGCCGCTGCCGCCGAAGAGTTGTCCAGCCAATCGCAACTGATGCAGCAGATGCTCGCCCGTTTCTCTCTCAAGCACCGAGGTTCCGGGACTCAGCAGTTACGGCTGCCGAGATAAACGGCTGTGATCGGCAATCCGGAGTCCTCAATTCCTGACTGGGCATCCAATCTGCCGCTGGCGTTCCTGCTGCTATTCGGCGCCATTTCCATTCTTTGCGGGCTGCTGTTGTTCGCGCTCGGCTGGCGCACCCTGCGGTTGCGCCTCGGCCAGTCGCGCTGGACCCGGGTGCCAGCCGAAATCCTCTCCGTTGACGTTGAACCACACACATTCGATGAATCCCGCATGTTCCTGCCGAAAGTGACTTATCGCTTTTCCGCCGGAGGCGGAACTGTTACCGTCAGCCGGCTGCGACTGCTGGAGCAGATGTATTCAAAAGAACGCATCGCCCGCCGCAAGTTGGAAAAGTACCAGCCCGGCACCACAGTGATGGCCAGTTTCCCCTCCGGTCAGCCGCAGGAGGCGGTTCTCGAACCGGGCGGCGGCCTGGTCGGGGGGTTGGTACTGCTGCTGGGTCTGGCGATGGTTGCCGCTCCACTGTTTGTCGGCCACCTGGCCGGACTGCCGGTCGAACCGGTCGCTCTGGGCATCGTCATCCTGTTCTGCCTGTGCTGGATCGGCAGTATCACTGCGTCCCGGCGGGAGCGACGTGCAAAACGCAGCGGTCTGCTGCCGCCGCCGGGAAGCGGCACCGACGACGATGTCGAAAAACTGCTGGCGCAAGGAGAAAAACTGCTGGCGATCCGCCTCTACCGGGAGTTGCACCACACCGATTTAAAAACCGCCAAGGAAGCGGTCGAAAAGCTGGGTGGATCGATATGACCGGACCGGTAGGAATATCTCGACTCGAGATAACTCCAGAGGCGCGAATCTCAATATTTGGCCGGCAACAATGAACGCATCAACACAGTGAGAGATGATCTATCTCCGTGAATTTTGCTCATTTGTCCGTTGACAGCGCTCTTTAAATTGATTAATTATTACAAATATTAATTTCATTACAGGTTGGATTTCAGGACAGGGAAAATCACTTCGGCTTCTATCCTTTCTTACATTGAATGACCCCTGAACCGCCAACAGGTGCTATGAGTCGATTATTAATCAAAGTCATCCTGCTAACTTATCTACTGATCGGCTTCATACCTGCGACCAGGGCGGGCTCATCCGATACCACCTACCAGATCCTGGTCCTCAGTTCTTACCACCAAGGCTATAAATGGGCGGACGAGATTATTGAGGGGATCAAGAAACCGCTTAATGATGCGTTTGAAGATGTCAATTTCCACATTGAACAGATGGATACCAAGCGCTATCCGCATCAGAACCTTGACCGGCTGGCGGCAATTTACGCGGAAAAGTACCATGACCTGCCCCTGGATCTGATCATCACCGCGGACAACAACGCCTTTAATTTTATTAAAACCTATCGATCGCAGATTTCCGAACATGCCCCCTTGATTTTTTGCGGGGTCAATTACCTGGCCAAGGACCAACTGATCGGCCTGGAAAATTACACCGGTGTCAATGAATATTCCGACGCCAAAGCCACTATCGAGTTGATCCTTAAGCTGCATCCCGACGTGAAAAGGGTCGTTGCCATCACCGATCTGACCACATCAGGGGAGAGAAACCGGGGAAATATCCGCTCTCTAGAATCCTTTTTCAGCGACAGAATAAAAATTGACCATTGGTTCGATCTCTCTCACGCCGAGCTGATTGAACGGCTCGAACAATTAACCTCAGGTGACATCGTCCTGTTTTCTTCATTTTTCCGGGATCGGCTGGGGCAATCCTTTGAATTCGACGAGATCGCCAGGGAGGTCACCACTATTTCTCCGGTTCCGGTTTATGCCAGCTGGGATTATAATTTGGGCTATGGAATTGTCGGTGGCATGCTCACCAGCGGCTTCGCCCAGGGAAAGACGGCAGGTGAATTCGCCGTACGGGTTCTTAACGGGGAAGATGTGTCCTCAATTCCGGTAAAATGGCAAAGCCCCAATCGCTACATGTTTGATGAAAAAGTCCTCAAGCGCTGGCACATCAACAGAAACGCACTCCCTGCCGATTCCATCATTATCAATCATGTTCCGACCCCGTTCGAAAAATATCGACCCTATATCCTGGTCTATTGCGCAGCGTTACTGATCCTGCTGGGAGTGGTGATCTATCTGACGATAAATACCCAACGGCGGATAAATGCAGAAAAACTGCTCCGGGAGAGCGAAACCCGCTATCGGGACCTGGCGGAGTTGCTCCCTCAGACAATTTTTGAAATCGACGATAAAGGGCAGATGACCTACGTCAACCAGTTTGGTCTGCAATGGAGCGGTTACAGTCGTGAGGAGATCGCTGCCGGGTTTTCCGCCATCAATCTGTTTCACCCGGAAGATCATGAACGGGTGGCGGGCAATGCGGCAAAAATTCGAGCAGGAGCCGACCCACGCGGCAATGAATATCGCGCCGTCAAAAAAGACGGCACGGTGGCGCCGGTGCTGTCTTATTCGCGCCCATATCAAATAGGGGATAATCGGATCGGCCTGCGCGGCATATTGATCGACATCAGTGAAATCCACCGAGCCCAGCAGGAAGCAGCGCTGATCCGCCTCTACCTGAAAAATGTCGTCGACCTGATGCCGTCGATCCTGATCGGCACGGACAGCCAGGGGGTCGTGACCCTCTGGAACGATGAAGCCTCAAAAGTCACTGGCATCACGCAGGAAACAGCGCATGGGAAATCTCTGGCGAACATCCTGCCAGCTCTTGAGCCGGAGCAGGATATGGTTGCTCAAGCCATCGCTCAACAGGAAACATTTTCCGAAAATAGAGTTTTGCGGAAGCTTAACGATGATGAACGCTATTGGGACATCCTGGTTTATCCGTTGGCGTTCCAGGAGTTGGACAGTGCGATAATTCTGATTGACGATGTGACCGAACAAATCAAGATGGAGCGGATCCTGGTCCAGACGGAAAAGATGATGTCGATCGGCGGGCTAGCCGCGGGAATGGCCCACGAAATCAACAATCCGCTGGCAACCATCGTGCAAAGTGCTCAAGTCATTTTGCGCCGCCTATCCCACGAACTCCCGATGAATCTGCAGGCCGCTGAACAATGTGGTGTCCCGCTGGAAAAGGTTTCCCAATATCTGGAAATGCGACAGGTTCCGTCGATGCTGAATGCGATTCTCGAGTCGGGAAGTAGGGCGGCGGATATTATCAAGGACATGTTGAACTTCAGCCGTAGCGAGGAGACCCAAAAAAGTCCGACCGATATCCATAAAGTGATTGACTTGGCGCTGAAATTTGCCCGGAAAGATCATCAGCTTGGCGATTTCAGCAAAATCAAGGTGGAAAAAATCTTTGGCGATCTCCCGCCGGTGAACTGTTCGGCCGTGCAGATCCAGCAGGTCCTCCTCAATATATTCAAAAATGGCGCAGAGGCCATGGCGAGCGGGCCACAGATAGCCCACCCTCCAAAGTTCACTATTCAGACCACCAACCACAGCGACCATATCCACCTTACTATTGAAGATAGTGGTCCGGGAATGCCGGAAACTGTCTGCAAAAGGATCTTTGAGCCGTTTTACACCACCAAGGATCAAGGGCTCGGAACCGGCCTGGGGCTGTCAATTTCCTACTACATCATCACCCAGAACCATAATGGCTCAATTGACGTCGTCTCTTCGCCGGACCATGGCACCAGATTCCTGATCAAGCTTCCGATCAATACATAAAGCACCCAGGGTTCTTGGCGCTAAAAAGAATTTTTGAGTGGTTGCCTGAATTGTGCACGAAGGAGCAGAACCTTAGCCCGAGCAGCGAGCCACAAGCACCGTGACATCATCAGGAAGTGGCGCTTCCTGGTCCGTCAACCCGATAAGCCGGTCAACCATTTCCTGAGCACTCATCCGGTTGTCCAACAGGTCTGCCAGAGACTGATTGTCCAGATCCAGATCCGGCCGCGCATCGATCAATCCGTCACTGAAAACGACCAGAGTATCTCCCGTCTCCAAACCGATCCGGCCTTCCTGAAAAGCCTCCTGTCTCTTTATTCCGAGGGGGAGCCCGCGCGGGACGAGTTGATCAATCATGCCATTTTCGCGCCGGAGAAAAACATAGCCGTGACCGCAATCGACAAAGTTAAGAGTGCGCCGCCCGGCATGCAGCTGACCATGGAACAGGGTCACGAAACTTTCGGAATGATCCAGATCGGGAAGCAGACCATATTCCGCCAGTTGCAGAGCCTTTGCCGGCCGATTGTGCTGGGTGACCGAGCGGATCGAGGCTCTGACGGTGGTCATCAGCATTGCTGCGGCCAAACCCTTTCCCATGACATCACCGAGGGTGAGACTCCAGAGCCCGGGACAGACTTCCTGCCAGTCAAAGAAATCCCCCCCCACCTGTTTGGCGGGAAGACATCGGGCGGCGATGTCGAAGCCGGGAATCTGTGGGTATTCGTGCGGCAGAAGACGCGCCTGGACCTCGGCCGCATACACGAGTTCCATCTGCATCTGATAGCGACGCAGTTCGCTTTCCCGCAGTTCCTCTTCCGCCTTGCGCCGTTCGGCCCGCTCCGCCATCTCGTTCAAGGCGCGGTTAACCGCCGGTGCCAATCGAGACAACCGGTTTTTCAGCACATAATCGGTCGCACCGTTCTTGAGCGATTCAATGGCTGCTTCTTCCCCCAGTCTGCCGGAGACAAAAACAAACGGCAGGTCGGGATAGCGTTCCCGGACAATGGCCAGGGCACTCATTCCGTCAAAATCGGGCAGCGAAAAATCGGCGAGGATCAGCTCACTTTCCCCCTCTTTCAGGGCCGCGACAAACTCCTTACGGCGGGTGACCACCCGCACCTCACACTCGAAACCCTCCGCGGCGAGGGTTGCCTCGATCAATTCCGCATCCCGCGGTTCATCCTCGAGGTGGAGAATCCGCAGTCGTCGGTTCACTGCGAGCCCCTCATTTTAGCACTGTTCGGGAAGGGTTCGTTGACGATCGCCCAGAATATCCCGAGCTGCTCGACAGCATTCATGAATTCGTCAAATTTCACCGGCTTCACCACGTAGGCATTGACCCCGAGCCGGTAGCTGTCGATCATGTCCCGTTCCTCGCGGGACGAGGTCAGGATCACTACCGGAATGGTTTTCAGGGTTTCATCGCTTTTGATGACGCGCAATACCTCGATCCCGTCCACCTTGGGAAGCTTGAGATCAAGAAGTATCACCGCCAGATTCTCGTCGCTGCGGCCGGCATGCCGGCCCCGACGAAAAATGTAATCCAGCGCCTCCTCACCGTCGTGCACCCAGACCACGTCGTTGGCGAGATGATGCTCGGCCAGCGCCTCCAGAGTGAGTTCTGCGTCATTGGGATTGTCTTCCACCAGCAGGATCCGTCGCAGGTTTATGACCATGATTCCACCTTTCTCTGCGGCAGGGAAAACCAGAACGTGGCACCGCCGCCGACCTTGCCTTCGGCCCAGACCTTGCCACCATGCCGGCGGATGATCCGCTGAACATTGGCCAGGCCGACACCGGTCCCCTCGAACTGTTCAGGATCATGGAGGCGCTGGAACAACCCGAACAGCTTTTCCACATAACGCATATCGAATCCGGCACCATTGTCCCTGACGAAAAATGCAATCTCACCGGGCGGGCTGGTTTCGGCGCCGACGGCGATAACCGGCCGGGGCTCCTTGCGGGTGAACTTCAGGGCATTGCCAATGAGGTTGACCAGAACCAGACGCAGCATCGCCGCATCCCCTTCCACGACCGGCAGCGAGCCGATCTCCCAGACAATATCCCGCCCGGCGGCCTGGCCGTTCAGTTCGTCGACAATCCCCTGCACCAGCGCCCCCATATTGATCCGGGTGGTCAGCATTTCGGCGCGCCCCATTCTGGAAAAAGCCAGCAGATCGTCGATCAGGGTTCCCATTTTGACCGCCGCCTGCGAAATCACTTCCAGATAGTGACGGCTCTTGTCGTCCAGGGCGCTCTGGTCCCGTTTGTTCAGCAGTTCCACGAAACCGGTAACGTGTCGCAGGGGGGCGCGCAGATCATGGGACACGGAATAGCTGAAGGCCTCCAACTCCCGGTTTACCGCTTCGACCTGCTCGATTTGACTTTGCAGCTCCACATTCAGCTGCTGGATCTTTTTTTCCGCCCGACGGCGATTCAGCGTCTCGGCGAACACCGTTGTCAGAGCCTCGATATCCTGTCGGTCGGCCTCGTCGTAACCGCCGTCCTTGTTGGCCAGGGCGACCATGCCGGTGACGCCCCCGGCATAGACCATCGGCACCCCGAGAAACGAGGTAAGCTGCGGATGTCCGGCGGGTTTTTCCACTTTCTCGGGGTGGGAATCCGGATCGTTGATGATCCAGGAGCGATGTTCCATGAGTCCGATCCGGTTGATGCCCCGATTCGGCATGTTTTTCAGCAGCTGTTCCGCTTTCCCCCGGGGAATGCCGCAAGCCTGCCAGCCCGCCTGACTGAGGGTCGTGGTATTGAATTTTCCTTCCTGGTTCAATTCTCCGATGAAGCTGATGGCGCTGCCGGTCAGTTCCTCGGCGATCTGCAGGCAGATGCGCCCCACCTCTTCCTCGGTTTTGCAGGGAAGTGTCTCCCGGAAGGTTCGGACAATCGCCGTCAGCAGCGCGAGCTGCCGCTGTATCTGGCGGTCTTCCCGCAGGTGCTCGGCCAGCTCCTGCTCCAGGTCCACATAGGATTTCTTTGTTTTTTTACTCATTTTATAACTTTAGCCTGCTCTCCGGTTGTGCTGCAACAACCCCTCTGCGGTAAATCGAGCCAACGCGGCAAAAAACTCTTCGCCGCCAGCCTCAATCGCCTCCTGCGGTTGCAGCAGATAGGCCTCGATGCGTTGTTCCCAGTGCAGCAGATCCGCTTCCGCAACGGCCGGCCGCAGCAGTTTCAGCAACGCCAGGTGGACCTGTTTGCGCTGTATCACCTCGATACCGTCGAGGATCTGGCGGTGCGAGGTTCCTTCCCAGATTGCCAGGATCATCGCCTCGCGCAGCCAGCGTTCCACCGGGTATTCGGCCAGGCTGCCGAGCCCGCCGTGCACTTCCATTGCCCATTTTGCGGTCTGCACGGCAAATTCCGCGGTCCAGTATTTTGCCAGGTGCGCAATCAGCCGGAACAGGTGGTAGTCCTCCGAATAGGAGGGCTTCTCGCGCCAGACCTGATCGAGCCGGCGCACTGCTTCCCAGGCCAGGGCGAATGCCAGTTCCAACCCCTCCCGCCGCTCGCGGAACTGACGGGCCAGCAGCGGCTGATCGAGCACCGGCTTACCGAAGGCACTACGTTCTGCCGCGAATCGATAGGCTTCGCTCAGCGCGCGCTGGGCAAGGGCGACACTGCCGACGGCGTTGGCGACCCGGGAAACGTTGAGCACTTCGAGGATCTGGTAGATTCCCTGATCGGCGCGACCGAGCAGATGCGCTTCGCTCTGCTCAAGAACCACTTCGCCGGTCGGCACCGAACGGGTGGCGATCTTGTCCTTGAGCCGGCGGATCTGGTAGTTGAGACTGCCGTTACTGCGCAGTCGCGGCACCAGGAACAGAGCAAGTCCTTTCACTCCAGGCGGCGCACCTTCCGGACGGGCGGCGACCACGGCCAACTCGGCGCCGGCATTGCTGGCAAAATACTTCTCGCCGCTGAGCAACCAGCCGTTCCCCGTTTTCGTCGCAACGGTTTCGACATTGGCGCCAAGATCCGAGCCTCCTTTGATTTCGGTCATCCAGGTCGCCCCTTGCCAGACCTGCTCGTCCCGGCGCAGCAGCGGTTCAAGAAAGCGCTCGTGCAGCGCTTTGCCGCCGTATTTGAAGAGCGGCACGGCGGTGCCGAGAGAAACAGTATAGGGGCAATAGAGGCCGGGATCGTTGTAGGCGGTCAGGTAGCCGAGCAGGTAGCTCGGCACCAGGGATTCCTGTTCGAAAACGCTCCAGATCACCCCGCGGCGATAGCCTTCCAGCAGCAGCTGACGGTAACCGGAGCCGAACAGGATTTCGTCGCAGCGCTCACCCCTGCGGTCGTGCATCCGCAGCCAGGGGGTACCGGCACGGTCGACTGCCTCGGAGATCTCCCGGCCGGTCGTCTCCCACCAGCTCTGGTATTCGCGCAGTGCGTCAGGATCGGGCAACTCTCCGAGTTGCTTTTGCAGAAAAGCACAGGGGGTCAGAAGCTCATCGGTTTGCATGACTTTCCTCCATTCTCAGTTCCAGACTGCCATCTTCACTCAGGTTGAAGCGGGTGCCGAACCGCTCCCCTTCCCGGTTCAAGGTCTGCAGAAGCCAATCCGCATCCTCGGGCGAGGCCCGGCTGAGCCGGAACCGGCGCATCTGCATCGGTGTCATTTTCAGCCCGGCAAGTCGACCTGTATCCCGCTCGACCTTGACAAAATACATCAGTCCCAGATCTCCCCGAAAGGCTTCGTAAGCGCCGATCCCTTCGTAATCGGTGACCAGATCGCCGCAACCATAGAGAATCAGTTTTCCCCGGTAGACCTCGATCCCCTTGACATGGTGGGAGGAATGGCCGTGCACCAGATCGATTCCACTCCGGTCGATCAGCAGATGGGCGAACTGCCGATGGCGGGCGGGGATTTCGTACCCCCAGTTCCCCCCCCAATGGATGGAAGCGACGACAATATCGCCCGGCTGCTTCAGCTCCCTCACCTGCGCGCCAATCCGGTCTGCGACCGTCGCGGAGAACTCGGGCAGCAGGTTGACGCCGGAACGGTCGGCTGCCGCCGCCCACTCCTCGGGGATACCGCTCGATCTGGCCCCGAATGAGAATACCAGTATCCGCCCCTGCCCGGCCGTCTCAACGACCGCCGGGTGCTCCGCCTCGGCTCGGTTTCGCCCCGCTCCGGCGGTTCGCAAACCGGACCGGTGGAGGGTTTCGAGGGTCTCCGCGAATCCGGTATAGCCCCAGTCAAGAACATGGTTATTGGCCAGCACGCAGATGTCGATTCCGGCCGCGTTGAGCAGGGGAATATTGCCGGGATGCATGCGATAGTGCACCGCCTTGCCGGGCCAGTGCTCGCCACCGTCAGTGATGCTGGTTTCCAAATTGATGATCTTCACCGCGGGTCGGCGGCGCCGGAATTCTTCCAGCGCATCCCCCCAGACGTAACTGAAATCCACCGGCCGTGGAATCGGGCCGTTCTGCCGTTCCGCCAGCTCCACATAGCGCCGGGCATCGCGCACGCTCGGCTCAAAGAGCTGGGGAGGCGCCGTATGAGGGAGGATCTGGTCGATCCCCCGACCGGTCATGATGTCACCGCAGAGGAAAAGACTGAGAATGGCATGGGAAAAGAGTTTGTTCATCGAAAAAAACCGCCCGGTCAGAACTACTTGATTGATGAGGATCGGTTTCTCGGCCAGCAGGGTGTTCAGGAGTTCGACGACCCATCGAAACTTATTTTACCGCGCTTCCTTTCGGCTCTGGCCCCAGGAGTTATGCGGCGGTGAAATCAATTTTCAAGTGAAACAGACGCCGGCCAAAGGTCAAGCGGGACAGGGGTTGAAAATGCAGAGGAACACGGCGGTCCGGGGGCACTGCAGACCGATTGGCGGCGGTTTTCGCGTCTATACGTCTTGCCCATTTGGGGCATAATGCCCCGTGCGGGCAAAATGCCCCAGCTTTAAATCCGCGTAAGATCCTGATTTTAAATGTTTTTCAGTTGGCACGATGGTTGCCTCAACAGGCTGTGAAATCTTGACCGGATAAAAATTGAACCGGATAGCTGCGATCGGCGGATAACCGGGAACTGCTGGTCTTGACTCTGACATTAATCTTATGTCATCGTTTTTCCGGATCAATTTTTTTGGCTCGCTGTAACAGGGTTAAAATGTTCAGGAAAGTCATATTTCATCACTTGTCGCAAGGTTTCTGGCTGCTGATTTTCAGTGTCCTGCTGGTCAACCTGCTGCCGACGTCATCCTCCTCATCACCTTCTTCCGTTACCGAACTTGCCCATTCCGGAGGCGACTCTCATCCGGGCGATTGCTCTTCCGCAACGCTGGAAATCGAAGACTCTCCGGATGTTCTGCCAACCACCATTACGGAAATGACCTTTCTCAGCCCGGTCGGCCTGCCGGTACAGCATTCCCCCGGCTGGCTACATTCCTGGGCCAGGGGCAGCTATTTCGCTTATCTCACCCGTCCCCCGCCAAGCCTTATTTAATCCTGACTGGCTAACCAACTTAATGTCTTGCCCTGTCGATTCAGATTGACAGGGCGTTTCCTGCGTCGTTTTTTCCCTGCCAGGGACAGCTTCTTTTCGTTTGAAAAAGCTGTTGTTCGCAGCTGCCGGCGATTTGGAGACCAAAGAATTCATTTTCCTGTGCGCATTAGATTGCTGATAGATACGAAAGAAAGGTCAAACAATGATTAACGTCCAACAGATCAGTCGCAGATACGGCGATTTTCTGGCCGTTGACCGGGTTTCATTTGAGATCGGCCGGGGTGAGATTGTCGGTCTGCTCGGCCACAACGGCGCCGGGAAGTCAACCATCATGAAAATGCTGACCGGCTATCTTGAGCCGAGCCGAGGGGAGATCCGCATCGCCGGCGAGGAACTGCTGAGCGACCGCAGCCGGGCTCAGTCCCGTATCGGCTATCTGCCGGAAAACTGCCCGGTCTACCCGGAAATGACTGTGGTTGATTTTCTCGATTACACCGCCACCTTGCGCGGCCTAAACGTAAAAGAACGAGCCGAAGCCATTCGCCGCGCCATTGCCCAGACCGAGCTGCAGGCCAAGGCGACCGCGAATATTGCCACCCTGTCACGCGGCTACCGGCAACGGGTCGGGGTCGCCCAGGCGCTGCTGCACCAGCCGGAGATTCTGATCCTCGACGAGCCGACCAACGGCCTCGACCCTTCGCAGATCGAGCATATGCGCGCCCTGATCCGCAATCTCGGCCAAAAAACGACGGTGATGGTCTCGACCCATATCCTGCAGGAGGTCGAGGCGGTCTGTGACCGGGTGTTGATTCTGCGCAATGGCCGGCTGGCGCTCGACTCCAGGCTGGAAGAGCTGACCCGCGGCCGGGCTCTGCTGCTGAGTTGTAGCGCTCCGCCGGATGAGGCGCTGTACCGGCTCAAGGCGTTTCCCGGGATCGAAGAGGCGCAGCTGTTGACCAGTGAGAACGCTCACTTCAACTACCGGCTGCTGGCGCAAAAACCGACGACGGAACTGGCACCGATGATCGCGGCCATGGTCATCGAACTGGGCTGGCGATTGTTTGAACTGCGCCGCGAAGAACGGACCCTGGAAAAGGTTTTCCACGAAATTTCCAACGTCAAAGAGGAGGTTGCCGATGCTGCGTAACCTGCTGCGGGTCGCCCGCAAGGAACTGGCCGGCTTTTTCTCATCGCCGGTCGCCTATATATTTCTCGGGTCATTCCTGCTGGTCACCCTGTTCGTCTTTTTCTGGGCCGATGCCTTTTTTGCCCGCAACATTGCCGATGTCCGACCGCTGTTCGAGTGGATGCCGCTGCTGTTGATCTTCCTGGTGGCGGCCCTGACCATGCGCATGTGGAGCGAAGAACGGCGCATGGGCACGATCGAATATCTGCTGACCCTGCCGGTCAGCAGTTTTCAATACCTGGCCGGCAAGTTTCTCGCCGCGCTGGCCCTGGTCGCGCTGGCCCTGCTGCTGACCCTGCCGCTTCCCTTCACCGTCGCGACGATCGGCAACCTCGACTGGGGCCCGGTCTGGGGCGGTTATCTGGCGGCGTTGTTTCTCGGCGCCGCCTACATCGCCATCGGCCTTTACCTCAGTTCCCGCAGCGACAATCAGATCGTCAGCCTGATCCTGACGGTGCTGGTCTGTGGGCTGTTCTACCTGCTGGGGAGCAATCTGCTGACCGGTTTTTTCGGCAACCGTGGCGCCGAACTGCTTAAACTGCTCGGCAGCGGCTCCCGTTTCGATTCGATCACCCGCGGCGTCATCGATCTGCGCGACCTCTACTATTATCTGAGCCTGGTCGGTGTCTTTTTCACCCTGACCCTCTACACACTGGAGCGGTTGCGCTGGGACCAGGGTACGGCCAACAGCCGCCACCGGTTCTGGGGACTGATGACCCTGCTGCTGGCCGCCAATCTGCTGGCCGGGAACCTCTGGCTGCAGCAGATCGGTTCGGCGCGTTTCGACCTGACCGATGGAAAAATCTATTCGATTTCTCCGGCGACCAAAGAGTACCTGTCCCAGTTGCAGGAACCGCTGCTGATCCGCGGCTATTTCAGCGCCAAAACCCACCCGCTGCTGGCGCCGCTGGTCCCGCGCCTGCGCGATCTGATCCGCGAGTACCAGATCGCCGGTCACGGCATGGTGAAAGCTGAATTCATCGACCCGCAGCAGAACCCCGAACTGGAAGCCGAGGCAAACCAGAAGTACAACATCAAGCCGGTCCCCTTCCAGGTCGAGGACCGTTACCAGGCCTCGTTGGTCAACTCCTACTTCCAGATTCTGGTCCAGTATGGCGATCAGTTTCAGGTGCTCGGTTTTCGTGATCTGATCGAATTCAAGCAGCAGGGCGAGACCGGACTCGATGTCGATCTGCGCAACCCCGAATATGAGCTGACCCGCTGTATCAAGCGGGTGATGTACGGTTTTCAGGGGGGCAATGACCTGCTGGCCGGCCTGAAACACCCGCTGAATCTCAACGGATATATCTCTTCCGATGCCAAGCTGCCGAAATTTTTACAGAAGTTTAAAAAAGACGTGCAAGCTCTCGGGGCCGAGCTGGAACAGAAAACCAACGGCAAGCTCAGGATGCAGCTGCTTGATCCGGCGGCCGACGGCGGGAAATTGGCGAAAAAGATCGAAACCGATTACGGCTTCCGGCCGATGCAGGCCGGGCTGCTTGACCCGAACCGGTTTTATTTTTATCTGACCCTCGATGACGGCGAGCAGACGGTGCAGGTACCGTTGCCGGGGGATTTCAGCCGGGAAGCGCTGCGTCAGAGCCTTGATGCGGCCCTCAAGCGGTTCTCCGTCGGTTATCTGAAAACCGTGGCCCTGGCCGTGCCGAAAGGGATCAATCCCTACATGGCCCAGTTCGGCATGGGACAACGTGGCAAGCAGTTCAGCGCGCTGCGCGAGCAACTTCAAGCCAACCATAATGTCCAGCAGGTTGATCTAAGCAAGGGAACAATTCCTGATACAGCCGACATCCTGGTGGTGGCCGCTCCTGACAACCTTGACGACAAGGGGCTGTTCGCCATCGACCAGTTCCTGATGAAGGGGGGAACGGTGTTGCTGGCCACCTCCCCGTTCGAGGTCAAACTCGAGCGTAACAGCCTGACCGCAACCAAGCAGCCGAACAAGCTGCTCGACTGGCTGAAACAGCAAGGAATCAGCATGACCGAACGGATGGTCCTCGATAAACGAAACCAGCCGTTCCCGATTCCGGTCAATCGTAATGTCGGCGGCTTCACCCTGCAGGAACTGCGCATGGTCCCCTACCCCTACTTCATCGACCTGCGCGATAGCGGTCTCAACCAGCAGCTGCCGGTGACCGCCGGCCTCAATCACGTGATGTTCAACTGGGCCTCGCCGATCAGTGTTGACAAGCAGCTGAACAAGGACCGGAAAACCACCTGGTTGTTGAAAAGTTCCCCGGATGCCTGGACGTCCGATTCCGTCAACCTGATCCCCCGCCTCAAAACCGACGGAAACCAGGGTTTCCCTGTCGGGGACGATCGGGGTGAAAAATTGCTCGCGGTCGCGGTGGAAGGACGCTTTAATTCCTATTTCAAAGGGAAGGAATCACCGCTGCTCCAACCTCCGGCGGCGAAGCAGGATAAGTCGCCGAGAAAGGAGAAGAAGGAGAAAAACCAGCAGGTGACCGGAGTCATCGACCGCTCGCCCGAATCGGCCCGGATTATTCTCTTTTCTTCCAGCGATTTCCTCAGCGACCAGACTCTGCAGATCGCCTCCAGCGCCAGCGGTCAACAGAATCTCGGCGGCTTGCAGCTGGTTGACAACAGTGTCGACTGGGCGCTCGAAGATCCGGGGCTGCTCAGTATCCGCAGCCGCGGTCACTATGCGAGGACCCTGATACCGCTTGACCGGGAAACTCAGATGCTGATCGAATATCTCTCTTATGGGCTGGCCTTGTTCGGTCTGCTGCTGGTTTTCATCGGCCACAAGTTCAACAGCCGGCGCACCCGCACCCGCTATCTTCAGCTGCTGGAAGGGAGGGCTTGAATCATGAAACGACCAATTGTCTATTTAACTCTCCTGCTGCTGGTGCAGCTGGGCCTGTTCTTCGCCTTGTATCCAGGAAATCAAAACTCTGCGGAGGCGAAAAACCGGGAAAAACTGCTGAACTTTAAAACCGCTCAAATCGACGGAATCGAACTGAGCGGCGACAATACAACAACCCTGACCTTAAAAAAAGATTCCGGCGGCTGGAGGCTGCCGGAGCATTTTGCCGCCAAGGCGGATACCGCCAAGGTTGAGGAACTGCTCGACACTCTGTGCGGGATCAGCCGCCCCTGGCCGGTGGCCAAAACCGCCGAGGCCGGCAAACGCTTCAAGGTGGACAAACAGAAGTTTGAACGCAAACTGGTCTTCCGCAGCCAGGGCAAGACGCTGGCGACTCTGCTGCTCGGCAGCTCACCGGGTTTCCGCAAGGTCCATGCCCGGATCGCAGGGGAACAGCCGATCTACGACATCCCGTTCAGTACCTTCCAGGCGAGCCTGAAGGCGGAGGATTGGATCGACAAACAGCAGCTGCAGGTCAAGGCCGATGAAATCAGCGCCATCGAGCTGCCCGACTGCCGGCTGAGCCGTCACAACGGGAAAATCGAGCTGGACCAGTTGGCTGACAGCGAACGGACCAATGAGGATCAGGCACAGAAACTGTTGAAGCGGCTGGCCGATCTGCAAATCCGCAATGTCTACGGCAAGGCCGACCAGACCCTGCCCAACCCTGTCGAGCTGCGGGTCAAGCTGTCCCTGAAGGATGGAAGCAGCCGAGAATACGGATTCGCCCGAGGGGACAAATCGGACTACGAACTGCTGCAGGTCGCCGATTCCCCCTATCTGTTCGAAGTGAATTCTGGATTCATCAAAGAGCTCCAGAAATTCAACCGCGGTCAACTGGCGCAGGCGAAACCGGATTCCCCTCCGGCCGAACCGGAGAACGGAAAAACATCCGCTGGTCAGCACCCGGGATAACCGGCCATCTCCTGGCTTCGCCGACACCGCGCGAAGCCGGGAGATCACTTGCGCTGCCAGCGGCAAGGGGCTATGATCCCCGCCGGGAAATCTAACCTTCAACTTATGGATTTATCGTTATGGACTCAGTACAACAACGCTTTCTGTCCCTGGCCGAACGCCTCGGCCGGCAGGTGCTCGGCCAGCCGCAACTGATCGAACGCCTACTGATCGCCCTGTTGGCCGATGGCCACCTGCTGGTCGAAGGCGCGCCGGGCCTGGCCAAAACCCGCGCGATTCGCCAGCTCGGGGCGCACTTGGAGGGAAGCTTTCACCGCGTGCAGTTCACTCCCGACCTGCTCCCCGCCGACCTGACCGGCACCGAGGTGTTTCGCCCCCAGGACGGCAGCTTTGCCTTTCACAAGGGGCCGCTGTTCCACAACCTGATTCTTGCCGACGAGATCAACCGGGCGCCGGCCAAAGTGCAGTCGGCGCTGCTCGAAGCGATGGCTGAACGGCAGATCACCGTGGGACAGACCAGCTACCGGCTCTACGACCCCTTTCTGGTGATGGCAACCCAGAACCCCATCGAGCAGGAGGGAACCTACCCGCTGCCGGAGGCCCAGCTTGATCGTTTTCTGCTGCACGTGCACATCGATTACCCGGGTGCCGAGGTCGAACGACAAATCCTGCAACTGGCCCGCGACGAAGCGCGGGCCGAGTCGAACGGCGGGCTGCCCGAAGCTCCGGACTTCACCCCGATCAGCGGCAGCGAACTGCGCCTGGCCCGTAACGCGGTCCTCGACCTGTACCTGGCGGACAACCTGCAGGAATACCTGCTGCAGCTGGTACTCGCGACCCGGGACCCGGCGCCCTGGGGAGCGGAACTGGTCGGCTGGATCAACTACGGCGCCAGTCCGCGGGCCAGCATCGCCCTCGACCGCTGTGCCCGCGCCCGCGCCTGGCTGGCCGGCCGCGACTACGTCACCCCGGAAGACATCCAGCAGCTCGCCTTCGACGTCCTGCGCCACCGGCTGCTGCTCAGTTATGAAGCGGAAGCGGAGGGGATTACGCCCAACCGGGTGGTGAGTGAGCTGATCGCCAGGGTTCCAGTACCTTGATGAGCTGATGAAAACTTCTTGGCATAAATATCAAAAACTGGCTGAAACTGTTCCGCAAGATGGGCACGTGACCTCTATGGCAAGGGTGTCTGTCGCCCGGATGGCGACAGTCAAGCCCCAAGGACGGGTTTATGCGTCCCTTGACATAGGGGGTGCGAGACCATCATCAGCGTCGCTGAAAATATCGAGTTCAACAAAGAAAGTTTTTCCATGAGTATTCCACCGCCATCACCAGTACAGATCGACCTTCAGCGTCTGGTCGCCCTGCGGGCCGCGCCCGGGCAAGGGCTGCCATCCCAGCAGCGGGTGACGGCTGCGCAGTCCGGCGGTTATCTCTCCCGGTTTCGCGGCCGGGGGATGGAGTTCGCCGAGGTGCGCGCCTATCAGCCGGGTGATGATGTCCGCAGCATCGACTGGCGGGTCACGGCGCGACGCGGCAAGGTCCACACCAAGCTGTTCCACGAAGAGCGGGAACGGCCGGTGCTGCTGGCGCTCGACTACCGGCGGCCGATGTTTTTCGCCACCCGCGGCCGGTTCAAGGCGGTGCTCGCCTCGGAGCTGACCGCGCTGCTCGCCTGGCGTGCCCAGGCGCGGGGCGATCGGGTCGGCGGCTTTCTCTTTTCCGACGAAGGGCATGCCGAGTTGCGTCCGGCCGGCGGCCGGCACGGGGTACTGCGCCTGCTGCGGCAGATGGTCGGCGATCCGGCCTGGCGGCGCCCTCCGCACTACCCCTTCGAGCCCCGCCAGCGGCTGGCGCAGACCGTCCAGGGGCTGCGGCGTGTGACCCGGCCGGGGAGCCTGGTGCTGCTGCTCAGCGACTTCAACCAGTGGGACGAAGAGGTCGAGAAACAACTGGCGCTGCTGACCCGACAGGCGCAACTGGCCCTGTATTTCCTCTACGATCCGCTTGAGGCTGAACTGCCGCGTGCCGGCAGCTACCGCCTCAGCGACGGCAGCAGCGATCTGACCATCACCACCGAGGAGGCCGGACTGCGCAACGGCTACCGCCAACGCTTTGCAACCCATCGCGCGCGGCTAGAGGATTTCTGCAAACGTTACCGGGCGCAGTTTCTCGCCATCGCCACCGACCAGGATCCCCAGCAGGCTCTGCAACCGACCCTCAATACCGGGAGTTCACGCCATGCCGGCCGCTGATCCCGCCAAACTCGCGGAGGCGCTACCGCTACGCGACATCCATCTGCCGCCGCCGCCCGGCTGGTGGCCGCCGGCACCCGGCTGGTGGCTGCTCGCCGGGCTGGCGGTGATCCTGGGAATTCTACTGATACTGCTGTGGCGGCGAACCCGGCACTTGCGCTACCGGCGGCAGGCATTACGGCAACTTGTCACACTGGAAAAGAACGGTTTCCCGGCAAGCACCCTGCTGGCAGAGCTTTCGATACTGTTGAAAAGAGCGGCCCTCTGCGCCTTCCCGGAAGAAAACTGCGCAGCCCTCAGCGGCGAAGACTGGCTAACCTTTCTTGATCGCCACCTGAAGGACAATGCCTTTTCAGAGGGAGCCGGGCGCTGTCTGGCCGCCGGCCCCTACCAGCCGACGGCTGAGATCGATCGCGCCGCTCTGTTGACCCTCTGCCGTCGCTGGCTGCGGCGGCTGCCGCCGGCCCGACGCAGGAGGGTGCGATGATCCACTTCGCCTGGCCTTGGGCGCTGGCCCTGCTGCCGCTCCCCTATCTGATCTATCGGCTCGCTCCGCCGGCTCTGGCCGCCGAAGAAGCCGCGCTCTGGGTGCCGCAGCTCGAGCCTTTCGCCGTCGCCCGCCATCAGCGTGGTCGACGGCGGCGCTCGCGCCTGGAACTGTTGCTGGCGCTGCTCTGCTGGCTGCTGCTGGTGATCGCCTGCGGCCGGCCGCAGTGGCTGGGCGAGCCGCTGGAACTGCCGGTTTCCGGCCGCGATCTGCAGCTGGCCGTCGATCTCTCCGGCAGCATGCAGACCGAGGATTTTGAACTTCATGGCACCCAGGTCGACCGCCTGACCGCGCTCAAATCGGTCGCCGAACCGTTCATCGAGCAACGGGTCGGTGACCGGATCGGCCTGATCCTGTTCGGTGAGCAAGCCTATGTGCAGGCGCCGCTGAGCTTCGATCGCGCCACGGTCGAGCGGCTGCTTGATGAAGCGGCAATCGGCCTCGCCGGCGACCGGACCGCAATCGGCGACGCCATCGGCCTGGCATTGAAGCGCGCCGAAGGAAAAGATGCAAAGCGCCGGGTGCTGATCTTGCTCACCGACGGCGCCAACAACGCTGGCCAGCTGCCGCCGCTCAAGGCCGCCGAACTGGCCGCCAAGCAGGGGCTGAAGATCTACACCATCGGCATCGGCGCCACTGCTATGCAGGTGCAATCGTTCTTTTTTTCCCAGACCGTCAACCCGTCACGCGATCTTGACGAAAAGACCCTGAAAGCGATTGCCGAAACCACCGGCGGCCGCTATTTCCGCGCCCATGACAGCGCCGAACTGAACCAGATCTACGCCCTGCTCGACAAGCTTGAGCCGGTTGAACGGGAGCACGACGTCTACCGCCCGGTGACCGCGCTCTTCCCCTGGCCGTTGGGCGCCGCGCTGTGCGGTGCGCTGCTGCTGGCACTGGGCGAACTCCTGCCCACCTTGCGGAGGAGCCGATGAGCGAGTTTCATTTCCTGCGTCCCGACTGGTTCCTGGCCCTGCCGCCAGCGCTCGCGTTGCTGTGGCTGTTTTGGCGCCGCCGGCTGCGCAGCCGCAGCTGGCAGGAAGTCTGCGATCCCGAACTGCTCCCCCATCTGCTGCTCGGCCGCTCGCAGCGCCGGGCCAACTGGCCGCTCTGGCTGTTGCTGGCCGGACTGCTGGTGTCGCTGATCACCCTGGCCGGGCCGACCTGGAAAAAGCAACCGCAGCCGCTGTTGCGCCAGCAATCGGCGCTGGTCATTCTTCTCGATCTTTCCCGTTCGATGAACGCCGGCGATCTGAAACCGAGCCGCCTGGAGCGGGCGCGTTTGAAAATCGAGGATATTCTGCGCCAGCGCCGCGAAGGGCAAACCGCCCTGGTCGCTTTCGCCGGCGATGCCTTCACGGTGACTCCGCTGACCGACGATACCCGCACCATCGAACTGCTGCTCGGCAGTCTCGACCCGGAGATGATGCCGGTCCAGGGGAGTGCGCCGACACGCGCGTTGCAACTGGGAGCCGAGCTGCTGCAGCAGGCCGGATTGAAAAAAGGAACCCTGCTGCTGGTGACCGATGAGGATCGACCCCGGCAAGCCGAAACTGCCGCCCGCAAGCTCAACCAGCAAGGGGTGCAGCTGGAGGTGCTCGGCGTCGGCACGCCGGAAGGGGCGCCGATCCCTCAGGCCGAAGGAGGATTCTTCAAGGATTCCAAAGGCAACCTGGTGCTGCCGAAGCTGGACGAACCCGGTCTGCGGCGCCTGGCCGAGGCCGGCGGCGGTCGCTACCGGCGCTTGAGTATCGATGACAGCGATTTTCATAATTTGCTGGCCGATCTTGACAACCACCGCCTCGACCGCGCCGAAGACACCACCCGGCTCGGCGATCGCTGGCAGGAGGCGGGGATCTGGCTGCTCTGGCCGCTGGCGCTGCTCGCCGCGGTTTCCTTCCGGCGCGGCTGGCTGGCCGTCTTTCTTCTATTGCTGATGCTTCCCCCGCCGGCCGAGGCGCTGAACTGGCAGGATCTCTGGCAGCGTCCCGATCAACAGGCCCACAGCGCCTTTCAAGCCGGAAGGTATGAGGCAGCCGGCGGCCGTTTCGAGAATCCACGCTGGAAAGCGAGCGCCCTTTACCGCGCCGGTCGCTACCAGGAGGCGCTCAAGGCCCAACCGGAGGCGCAGAGCGCCGACGACTGGTACAACCGCGGCAACGCCCTGGCCCGCTCCGGGCAACTTCCCGCGGCGCTGAAGGCCTATGATCAGGCCCTGAAATTGAATCCGGATGACAACGACACGAAAACCAACCGGCAGCTGGTCGAAGCAGCGCTGAAGAAACAGCAGCAGCAACAGAAGCAGAAACAGCAATCCAAACAACCCGGCGACCGGAAGAAACCGCAGGAACAAAAGTCGCAACAGGATCAGGATCAGCAATCATCGCAGTCCCAAGCTGCCGATCAAAAGCAAAATCAACAGCCGAATGCCGACCGGAATCAGCAGAATGCCTCGTCCCGCCCGGATGCTTCCAAGCCGAACGGGCAAAGTCGACCGTCCTCGCCGGAGCAGCAAGACCAGAAGAACAATCCGGCGACCGCTGAAACCGAACCGAAGCCGGCGGAACAGCAACCGAAACCACCACAGCCGCCGGCCGCAAAACAGGCGAGCGGTGAGCGGAAAACCGTAAAAGACGACCAGCCTGAACAGCAGAAGCAGGCCGCCGTATCAGCCGAAAATCAGCCGCAAACTGCCGAACAGCGTGAGCTGCAGCAGTGGCTGCAAAGAATCCCCGATGATCCGGGCGGCCTGATGCGGCGCAAGTTCCTTTATCAGTACCGCCGGCGCGGCCGGCAATTGGAGACCGATCGACCATGGTAATACGGACCACCACCCTCGCCCTGATCCTGCTGTTGATGGTTCCGCTCAGCCTGATGGCCGCGCAGGTGACCGCCGTCGCTGACCGTGACCGGCTTACCGAGGGCGAGAGCCTGCAGCTCGAACTCCGGGTTCAGGGGAGCCCCGACGGGGACGCCGATCTGAGCCCTCTGGACAAGGACTGGGATATCCTCAGCCGCTCCCGGAGCAGCCAGATGCAGATCATCAACGGCAGTTTTAATCGCTCCCTGGTTCTCAGCCTGACCCTGATGCCGCGGCACAGCGGCGAACTGCAGATCCCGGCAATCTGTTTCGGCGGCGACTGCTCGGTTCCATTGCCGATTCAGGTCAACAAGCAAGCTGCGACCTCGGAATCCGGAACAGCCCCTCTGCTGCTGGAAGCTGAGGCGACACCCCGGCAGGCACTTGTGGGCGAACAGATATTACTGAAGGTGCGCCTGCTGCATCGGGTCGACCTGGCCCAGGCAAGCCTCAGCGACCCGAAGCCGCAGGGGGTTGAGGCGGAGATTCAACAGCTCGGCAAGGACCGCAATTTCGAAACCCGCCGCCACGGCTATCTCTACCAGGCGATCGAGCGACGCTACGCGCTCTTCCCTCAAAAGTCCGGCACGCTCCATATCCCCGAATTGCAGCTTGACGCCCAGGTGCCCGCTCCCCCCTCTCACTTCGACCCGTTTGGAGGCGCGCTCAAGCAGGTCCGACGCTATTCCAAAGCGCTCGACATCCAGATCGATCCCCCGCCGGGAGATCCGGGCAGCCGTCAGTGGCTGCCGGCCCGTAATTTGACCCTGAAGGACGACTGGCAGACCCACCCGCCCGCGTTGCGGGTCGGCGAACCGGCCACCCGCACCCTGACACTGCGCGCATCCGGCCTGTCGGCGGCGCGCCTGCCGGAGCTGAAGCTGGCGGTTCCGGCCGGCTGGAAAAGTTATCCCGATCAACCGAGCCGCGAAGATGGCGACGACCAGGACGGCATCATCGGGACCCTGCGGCAAAAGATCGCCCTGGTTCCGACCCGACCCGGCGACGTCGAACTGCCGGCGATCGACCTCGATTGGTACGATGTCACCGCCCGGCAGTGGCGCCACGCCCACCTCGACCCGGTACTGGTGACGGTGGCTCCGGCTGCATCAGGAACCCTCACGCCCGCTCCTCCGGCTCCCCCGCAGCCTGTGCCGCCGACTCCGGCGAAAAACACGACGCCCCCGACTTCGGCGGCGGCACCGCAAGCCATGCCGCCGGCCGGCGCTCCTGCCGCCGGCTACTGGCCCTGGATCAGCCTGTTTCTGGCCAGCGGCTGGATGTTGAGCCTGCTGCTGCTCTGGCGGCGCCGAAATCAGCGGCCAAAACCGGTCCGGGAGCAGGCTGGACAGGTTGCCGACGCCCGGGAAAAGGACCTGCTGAAAGCGATTATGACTGCCTCCGGGAATAACGATCCCAAAGCAACCCGTGAGGCCCTGCTGGCCTGGAGCCGCCGCCGCTGGCCGAACGGGAATCAGGATCTCGAGCGGCTGGCGGAGATCTGCGCTGAACCGCTGTCCGGAGAATTGGAACGTCTGAAAGAAGCGCTTTATGCACCTGCAGGTCGCGCCTGGCAGGGCGCGGGATTGGCAGAAGCACTGCAGAGTTGGCTGAAACAACAACAGAACCGGCCACAACCGGACATGCTGCCGCAGCTCTATCCCGGGCGTAACGGCCGCTCTTTGTCGAACCGCAAAGATTGATTCAAAGGCTGGCGATTATTTCCGGCGGGAGAAACAGTATTAAGTTCGTTGCAAGACCGACCGGGGATTCAGGTCGGCACAAATGTGGAGACAGGAAGGATCAGCAGAAGACGGAAAGGACAGACCCGAACGGTCTGGCATGAAGCAACTTTAAAAACCGGGTAACGATGGTCCCTGGTCTGAAGTATCGTAGGCCAGGACGATCCGGCCTTTCCCCTTGGACTTCGCTTCGTACATCGCCGCGTCGGCAAGCAGGACCAGTTGGTCGTGGGATTCCAGATTTCCTGCAGCAAAGGTTGAAACACCGGTGCTGACCATGATCGTCTCGCCCGGCAGATTTTCAAATCGCTGCTCACCAATGATCGTCCGCAACCGGCGGGCTATCTTGTCCGCGCCATCGGCCCCGGTATTCGGCAACAACACCGCAAATTCATCGCCGCCGTAGCGTGCCGCAATATCGCACTCGCGCACCACCCTTTTGATACACCCTCCGATCTTCCCGAGCACCTCGTCACCCCGAAAGTGGCCATAGGTGTCATTAATCCGCTTGAAATCGTCGACATCAAAAAAGATCAGTGACAGCGGCTCCTGGTAGCGGCTCGCCCGAGAAAACTCCTCGTAAAGACGATCATAGAAATGCCGATGATTATAGAGCTTGGTCAAACCGTCGCGAACCGCCATCTCCTCCAGAAATTCCTGAGCGGACTTCATCGACTCGAACAAGACTGCATTTTCCAGAGCATTGGCGGAAATATTCGCGACCAGATGACAGAGCTTGTAAACCCGGTCGGAAACGCCTCCTGTGAGACTGGAAGCGGTGCGCAGGAAAAAGGTGCCGATGACACTCTCTTTCTTGATGATCGGGATAACGACAATTGAGTTGAAAGCGATTTCGGTGACATACTGGCGCACCGACTCCATCAGCGGATCATTCTTGATATCGTTGACCACAACCGCCCGCCGGGTTTCGAGCGCTTTACTGATTTCCGGGTAGCGCTCCAACTTCAATCTGATTTCGGTGCTTTTCTCCAGATCACTGCTCGCCTTGACAACTAATTCCCCGTTACTGGAGATACTGACAATCGAACAGCGCTCAACATCGATCACCTTTGCCATCTTATGAACAATCAGGCTCAGGATATTCATCGGATTGCGCGAGGCGGCAATGCTCTCCGAAAGTTCGAGTAACATCAGCAGGTCGCGGTGTTCCAGTTCGGTATAGTACCCCTTGGAGCGGAGGTGGGCATCGACCCGGGCAAGGACCTCGGACGGACTCATCGGTTTGGTGAGATAATCGTCGGCGCCGATCTGCAGGCCGAGGATGATCTCCTCTTTCTTGCCGCGCGAGGAGAGCATGATCACCGGGATGTGTCGGGTCCGGTCCAGATTCTTCAGCTCCCGACAGATATCGATGCCGTTTCTGCCCGGCATCTCGATATCGAGGATGATCAGATCGGGACAACCGCTGACCGCCAACGCCAGTGCCTCTTCGCCACAACTGGCAGTGATGACCTCGTAGCGGTCCTGCAGCGTGTCATTCAGGATTTCACGGAAGAAATTGTCGTCATCAACAATCAGAATTTTCTTATTTTGCATAGTATTTCCAACAGATTAAAGATATTGCAACTGCCGGAGCAGAAAAAATAATTGTATGTTTAAACTGAAAATATATTAATTCCTGTTGAAAAAAGTATAGATCAGGAATTTAAATTTATTCTCACTATTAGTATTTGTCAAGAAAGTTATTGTCCCCTCCCTCGGCTTGCGGCCCTGAATCACCCGTTTCCACTGGACAATCTGATCAGTCGATCAGCAGCCGATATTTGTACATTGACAGCAGCCCACATTAGTATTAAATATATCAAAGATTAGCATTCCATTAGAAAGAAAGGGGGGGGAGGCATTCTCAATCGAGTGCGAACACCATTCTCCATCCCCCCCTGCACAGCCAACCATCCAACAAGACAGGAGATAATCAAAATGATTCTGACCAATGTCGGTACCGTTCCCGGGAAGAAGATTGTTGAACATTTCGGCATCGTTCAGGGGAGTACTGTGCGTGCCAAACATATCGGTCGGGACTTCATGGCCGGCCTGAAAAACCTGGTCGGCGGAGAACTGAAGGGGTATACCGAGCTGCTTCAGGACTCGCGTGAGGAAGCGATGAAGCGGATGGCCGAGCAGGCCCGGAAGATGGGGGCCAACGCCGTGGTCAACATCCGCTTTGCCACTTCGTCGATAGCCCAGGGGGCGGCGGAGCTGTTTGCTTACGGAACCGCGGTGCGGGTCGAATAGGAGGAAGCATGGAAATCATCCTGCACAACCTTGACCTGTTTATTTTCCTGTTTCTGCTCTGCCTCGGTTATGGCGCCGGCACCCTGGCGGAGAAGCGCCATTACAAATTAATCCACAAACGGGAGGAAGAACTGCTGAAAATGCCGGTCGTGACCGCCGAAGGAAGTTTTCCGGCCGGCCGGGTCCGAAATGCGAAACTGGTGACCGGCAGCGTGGTTGTTTCTATCGATTACTTTAAACGACTGCTGGCGATCCTGCGCAATATTTTCGGCGGCCGGGTAAAATCATATGAGTCGCTGATCGACCGGGCACGACGCGAGGCGATCCTGCGGATGAAGGAAGAAGCGCGCCGGCAGGGCGCCGGCATGGTCGTCAACATGCGTCTGGAAACCGCGGCAATCGGCAGAAATGCCAACCGGAAAAAACAGATCGGCAGTGTTGAAGCGATCGCTTACGGCACTGCAATCGTTTTCAACCCGAAATGAAGTTCACTCCCAAAACACTTGAAGAAAACGTCAACGTCTCCAGAACTCACCCCTTGGTCGAACTGTTCTGGCTGGTCGGGGGGCTGGTACTAATTGCCGGGGTAGTCTTTTTAACGCTTGGTGCGCTGACCGACTGGGCGGTTTCCAAAACTCCCTACCATGTTGAAACCTGGCTGGGGAAGCAGGCGCTTTCCCGGTTTCCGGGGCACGAAAACGCTGCGCTGCAACAGCGGCTGACGGAGCTGCTCGCCAGTTTGCCGACCGATTCGCCTCTGAAACAATACGATTTTCGAGTCTTTCTGGCCGAGACGGATGAAGTCAATGCGGTCGCCCTGCCCGGCGGCAACATCGTTGTCTATACCGGGCTGCTCAGACAGGTCAAATCGGAAAACGAACTGGCGATGGTCCTTGCCCACGAACTGGGTCACTTCGCCCATCGCGATCACCTGCGCGGTCTCGGCCGCGGCCTGGGATTGGCGGTAGCCACCACCCTGCTGTTCGGCGAGGATAATGCCGCCAGCAGCCTGGTCTCCAAGAGCCTGCTGAGCTTCCAGATCAAATATTCCCAGTCGCAGGAAGCTGCCGCCGACGCATTCGGCCTGGAGCTGCTCAACCGCCGCTTCGGTCACGTCGGTGGCGGCACCGATTTCTTCGCCCGCCTGGCAAAACAAGCCGGCAGCCGACTCCCCTATCTTTTAGCCTCGCACCCCCATCCGGAAGCCCGGATTGAAAAACTGCAGGCCCTGATCGAGGCGAGACATTACCGGGTTGAAGCGACGCTGCCCCTGGCGGAGGAATTGCAGCCAGAGGGCGAAACGGGTAGCGAGCAATAGCATCTATCAATATGTCAGTCTGGACACTACTTCACTTTTTGCCGCGCCATCAGGGTGATGGCCAGGGAGGAGCAGGGGAGAGTTTTAGGAAAATGCCCAATGCCAGGGCCTGAACTCAATGGATTCATTTAGTTGAAAAAATACATCGCAAGCTAGGCTAATTTGAGAAAGGAAATACGGCGTGATGAATACTGATTTTCATACTGGGAAATTTCACGCGTGCAATAAAAAAATATTACTTTTTCTGATGGTCTGTTTGACAACACTTGCCCTGGTTACGGCAGCTTGTTCTAAAGGGTCTAATTCAACTGAAAACGATCCTCCCAGTAGTGGCAACAACGTTCCGGACGATAGCGGATCCCCTGTCATTACGGGAACAACGTATTATGTGTCAAACAACGGGAATGATGATAATGACGGGTTATCAGAAGAGACTCCCTGGAAAACTATCGTCCAAGTCAACAGCCATGTTTTCCAACCTGGAGATGGGATTCTTTTCAGGAGGGGAGATACCTGGCGAACCCCGGAGGATGCACGTCTTACGGTTTCGTCGGCTGGGTCAACCACAGACTGGCTGGTCTACGGCGCCTACGGTCCTGCCACCGACTCAAAACCGAGAATCATCGGTTCGCGTCGGGCGAGCGCGTGGTCCAACTATAGTGGGCACATATGGCAGACGACTTCCATCAGCAGCATCCCCTACAGTTCGTTTGGCGGAACCTATTGGGCGGAGATCGCCATCGAGAAGATCGATGGGACGAGTGCGTGGGGCAACCACCAAGACAGCATTGCTGCGCTGGCCACGGAATACGATTGGACATGGCAAAACGGTACGATTTATCTCTACGCGCCAAGCGACCCCGATACTCTGTACAGCTCCGTTGAAGTCCCGCAGGTGGATAATGTGGTGGGCTTCTCTTACTCCGGTTACAACGACTACCCCCAGTATGTGCACTTTGACAACCTGGAGCTGCTGTACACGGCTCGTCAGGGAATCTTTACCGGTTACCCTGTCGTGCACGATCCGACAGGAGTCAGCGTTCGCGGTTTGAAACTAACCAACTCGCTCATTGCCTACGTCGGACACCGGGGTAGCGGTTCCGCCTATTGCCTTGCCGCGTGGCAGTCCGATTCTGCCGTCTTGAACAATGTCATGCACGATTGCGGTCGACGTGCGGTGTCATTCAACACCTACAACGACGCCGATGATTACGTGACCATTCAAAACGTTGTGATCGATCACAATTACTTTTACAACGGTTGGCATACGACCGGCGTTGATATTTCTACCGACAATACGATCGGCCATCACTTCGACAACTTCACGATCAGCAACAACATCTTCGATGACAGTCAAAGAATGAGCGGAAGTGCCGCAATCTCAAGCAACTCGGTATATGTGGAGGCGCACATCGAGTATGCGGACACAACGTATTGGACCAATTTTTTCATCTACAATAACGTCGTGATCAACCCTGTGAGTCGCGCCTTTCTCCTCAATGGAATCGACGGATTGTACTTCTACCACAATACGGTCTACGGCATTCACCCGGAGGCGCATCCCTGGGCGGTCGTCGACTTCTCGCAAACCAAGAACGTAGACATGCGCAATAACATCTTCTATGGCACGCCCTCAGCGAGTATCGAGGACGCCCTGATCCAAAATGAGCATGGGTATTACTACACCGAGCGGAACTACAACCTCTACTATCAGCAGGCGGCCAACCAACCCCTTCTGCGGATCAGAGCCGATCCGGACGGTAATGCCGAGTGGGCGGTAATGCCCAATGAATGGAGCGATTTCGTTCAAACCTTCGGCCACGAAACCGACAGCCCCGTACCTCAGGACCCACTCTTTGTCGATCCTGCGCAAGGAGACCTTCGGTTGCAGCCCTCGAGTCCGGCGCGCAACAGCGGCACCCCTATCCCCATTGTCACTACGGATATTTTGGGTAACCCGAGAAGCGCCACCCATCCGAGCATTGGAGCCTATGAAGGGGACTAGCTGCCGTCGGATTTTCCCTCCGAGTGAAATGAGCTACCGTGCAGCTTGGAGGGACAAGGCACTCTACGAAGAGGATGAGAAATTGCGGGCCCTCCTGAATAGGGAAAGGTAAAGATGTCCCCTTTTTAGTACTTTTCCCATATGTCCGCAACGTGATTGACGTTGTTTATTGCAAATCCCCGTCCGATCACGAAGTATCGAACTCAGCCCCGCCCTAGTGCACGATCCGCCGCACCATCAACGCAATCGCCAGCGGCAGCAGGATAAGAGCGGCTGCCAGCAGGTAGAACAGGCTCAGCCACAGCCCGCCCGACCAGAACTGCAGTGCGCAGCTGCGCACCAGAGCGACCAGATGGGTGAGCGGCAGCAGTTGCGCCGCTGTCTGCGCCCAGCCGGGCAGGTTCTGCAGCGGGAAGAAGGTGCCACTGAACAGAAACATCGGCGTGATGCCGAGAAAGATCGGCAGGTTGAAGGTTTCGATCCCCGGCACCAGGGCGGTGCAGATCATCCCCAGCGCCGCGAAACACAAGCCACCCAGCGCTGCCAGGGGAATCAGCAGCAGTGCTCCCGGATACTCGAACAGCCCGAACAGTGAAATCATGGTCCCCATCAGCAACGTGGCGATCAGCGACTTGGTCGCCGCCCAGAGCATCTCGCCAAGAATGATCTCCTCCAGGTTGAGCGGCGTTGCCAGCAGCGCGTCGAAGGTTTTTTGATAATACATGCGGACGAAAGAGTTGTAGGTGGTTTCGAAGAAGGAATTCTGCATGATCGTCACCGCGATCAGCGCCGGAGCGACGAACCGGGTGTAGGTCAGCTTCTGTCCGTCGATCTCGAATTCGCCGACCATCACCGCCAGGCCGACCCCGAAAGCGACGATGTAGAGCAGCGGTTCAAGCATCGGCGGGATGAAGGAAATCTTCCAGTTCTGCTGGTAAATTTCGAAATTGCGCTGCCAGACGCGGAACACCCGCCGGCTGAATTGGGAGGGGCGCGGCCAGTTCATTCGCGCAGCCCCCGGCCGGTCAGTTTCAGGAACAGATCCTCCAATGAGGCCGGGCGCAGGGTGCAGCCTTCGGCCCGCACCTCGCGGGTCAGGCGCAGGAACAGTTCGTCGCCGTCCTGCAGATAGACCAGCAGCCGTTTACCGAGATCCTCGATCCGGCATCCTTCCCGGCTGAGAAATTCCCTGACCTGGGCATCGGGCCGATCGATTTCCAGCACCGTGCTGCCGACCTGCTCGCGCACCAGTCGCGCCGGCCGCCCCTCGATCAGAATCCGGCCGTGATCGACGATCACCAGCCGGTCGCAGAGACGTGCCGCCTCTTCCATGTAGTGGGTGGTCAGCAGAATGGTGATCCCCTGCTCCTTCAGATCGGCCAGTTTTTCCCAGAGCAGCTGTCGGCTCTGCGGGTCGAGGCCGGTGGTCGGTTCATCGAGAATCACCAGCTCGGGGTTGTTGACCAGCGCGCGGGCCAGCATCAGCCTCCGCTTGAGGCCGCCGGAGAGAATCCGGGCATTGTCGGCGGCACGGTTCTCCAGGGCGAAGAAACGCAGCAGTTCTGTGGTACGGCGTTCGGCTTCCAGCCTGGGAATGGAATAATAGCGGGCGTAGCCGACCAGGTTCTTGCGCACGTCGAGGTCGGGGTCGAGGGAATCCTCCTGCTGGCAGATGCCGATCCGCCCCTTGATCTCGCGGATATGCCGATCCAGATCCAACCCGAACAGCTCCAGCCGGCCGCTGTCACGCGGTGTGTAGCCGTAGAGCATGCGGATGGTGGTGGTCTTTCCTGCGCCGTTCGGTCCAAGCAGGCCGAAGCACTCCCCTTTTTCAACGGCAAAAGAGATCCCGTCGACCGCAGTCAGCGTTCCATAGGATTTACGCAGATCATCTATTCGGAGAATCGGCATCGGTTCCGCCAGTACAGGACAAAATCAGGTCGTATTTTTCGCCGAGGAACCTCCATTTTCAATCGGCGCTCGGGTATAGAGTATAATGATCGAAATCCATCAACAAGGGGGAGAGTTTTAAAAATCCATTTAAGAGGTGAATGTTTTGATGAACGGAATCAGTTCCATGACTGACGCAACTGTCAACACTGACGGAGGTTGGAATGCCTGAGACGCGGATAACGTCATTCGACACCATCTACCAGCGCGCCGCCGCCCGCAAGGGGGGCGAAGAGGCGCTACGCCAGCTGTTGCCGACCGGTATTCTCAGCCCGAAGGAATTGGCGGCCATCCCTGACGACCGCTGGCTGGCCGGCATGACCAAGGCGATCTTCAAAGCTGGGTTCGTCTGGAAAGTGATTGACAATAAATGGTCCGGCTTTGAGGAGGCCTTCTGGGGGTTCGATGTCGATCGTTGCGCCTTCATGTCGCCGGAAGACGAGGACGCCCTCTGCGCCGACCCGCGAATTGTCCGCAACCGGCAGAAAATTCTGACCGTGCCGCAGAACGCGGTGATGATCGATGAAATCCGCAAGGAGCATGGGGAATTCGGGACTTTCGTGGCCGAGTGGCCGGAGGGGGATTTTGTCGGGCTGCTTAATTATCTCGGCAAACACGGCGCACGGCTTGGAGGGATGACCGCCCAGTATTTTCTGCGCTTCATGGGCAGGGACGGCTTCGTGCTCTCGCGCGACGGGGTTTATGCCCTGATCGACGCTGGGATTGTGACCAAACCGCCGACCGGCAAGGGAGACCTGCAGAAGGTGCAACAGGCCTACAATCAATGGCGTCAGGAGAGTGGTTTCAAACTGGCAGAAGTCAGCCGCATTCTGGCGCTGTCGATCGATGCACCGAAGAGTTGACTCAGGATGGGGAGTGTGCCTGGAGATCGACCAGCGTTTCCGCTTTGACCAAGAATTCCTCCAGGCTGCCGTCGTTGACGATCACCCGGTCCCAGTCAGAAAAATCGTCAAGGGAGGTTTCGCTGGCATGATTGCCGGCGGCGGCAAAGCCGGGGCGCTCGATCTTGACAATCAAGCCCCCGAGCCCCTTAAGGGTAACCAGTTCGTTCATGAAACGCACGTCGTCGACCAGGATATGGGTTTGCCGCAAGTCGAAGTGCCTGACCTTCCGCTCCCAGGCCTTGGTCCAGTAGTCGGGGTCCTGCGCCCGGCGGTATTCGGTCCCCCACCACTGGAGAATCCGCCGCACCGACAGGGCCGTCTGCCCCGGACGATCCTGGATATCGCCGTTTTCGACAATGAAATCAAGCCATTGTGGACATTGTCGCAACGCCGCGGCTTCCTCGACATGAAAGATCCGCACCTTGTCATCCTGGTCGCCATAGACCAACGGGACGAAATCATCCGCAGCACAGTTGCGTAAAAAAGCTTCCACTTCATCGCGAAGAACCATCGCCATCGGGACGATCAGGGCCTCCCGGTCGAGAAGTGGCGCGAGATGTTTTGCCGCGGTGGTTTTCCCCGAGGCGGCTTTCCCGGCAAATCCAAGAATCATTGTGGCAACTCCAGAGTTTCAATCAGTCAGTGTAAAAGCAACGCCCCGAATGTAACGGAAAGCTGTCCTTCGGGCAAGAGCCTGTGGTCGAGCAGGCGCTCGATCTGGCAGCACAGACGGACAAGGAAGGGACCTAGGTGTCGTCGGATTGATGAACGATTGTACGTTATCACGCCTGGCCTGAGGAAAAACGGTTGCAGAATAATTCGCTTAAGAGGGTCATGAGAGATCATTTTTCTGCGGTTCATCCAGAACCTCACGCACTGTTTTCGCGAGGGTTTCCAGCGCAAACGGTTTTTGAAGGAAATGGACTCCTTCTTCCAGCACCCCGTGACGAACGATCACATTGGTAGGATACCCGGACATGAATAGGCATTTGGCATTCGGGTAATCGCTGTTCAGTTTCTTCGCCAATTCGCGACCGTTCATTCCCGGCATCACCACATCGGTGATCAGCAGATGGATTTCGCCGGTATTCTCCTTAAATTCACGAATGGCCTCGGCGGGAGTATGCACTGCGATGACCCGGTAGCCGCAAGCTTCAAGCATTTGTTGCGTCATGCTCAGAATGCTCAGCTCGTCTTCCACCAGCAGGATGGTTTCATCCCCCCGGGCAATGCACTCCGCCACCGGGGGCTCTTCTTGATCCGGAACGACATCCTCCGCAAGCCTGGGCAGGTAGATTCTGAACGACGTGCCCTGCTCCGGTTCGCTGTAAACATTGATGAAGCCGTTGTTCTGTTTCACGATGCCGTAGACCGTTGCCAGCCCCAGACCCGTCCCGCTGCCGATCCCCTTGGTGGTGAAAAACGGCTCGAATATCCGGTCGAGCGTAATCCTGTTCATCCCCGGCCCATTGTCACTGACGATCAAGAGGACATAGTCGCCTGGTATCGCCTCCGCATGATCGGTACAGTAACTCTCGTCAAATACGGCCCGATGCGTTTCGATCGTGATCTTACCCACTCCTGCGATGGCATCGCGGGCATTGACACACAGGTTGACCAGAATCTGGTCGAGCTGAGTGGGGTCCATTTTTACCGGTTGAGGCTTGTTTTCCGGAATCCAGGCGAGGTCGATATCTTCGCCGATCAAGCGGCTCAGCATCTTGAGCATCCCGGATACCGCATCGTTCAGTTCGATTGTTTTCGGAGAAATCACCTGTTTTCGGGCAAAGGCCAGCAGTTGCCGGGTCAGATCGGCGGAACGTTCGGCGGCCTTATGAATCTCCTGCAAACTTGAAAACAGCGGCTGATCGGGCGGCACCTTTTTCAAAGCCATCTGCGTCCGCCCGAGAATCACCGCCAGCATATTGTTGAAGTCGTGGGCTACCCCCCCAGCCAGCTGGCCGACCGATTCCAGCTTCTGGGCCTGATGCAGTTGTTCTTCAAGACGCTTTCGCTCGGTGATGTCCTCCTTGACCGCGACAAAATGGGTGATATGCTGCTGCGCATCCCTGACCGGAGCGATGGTCGCGTGTTCCCAGAACAGTTCGCCGTCCTTTTTCCGATTGTGAAACTCCCCGCTCCAGATCCCTCCGGCGCTGATGGTCAGCCAGAGTTTTTGATATTCCTCAGCTGATGTCTCCCCGGATTTCATGAATCTTGGGTTCTGCCCCAGTGCTTCCTCACGAGAGTAGCCCGTGATCTGGGAAAAATTGCTGTTGACGAATTCGATCTGCCCCGAAGTATCGGTGATGACGATCGAAACCGGACTCTGCTCGATCGCCTGAGAAAGCTTGCCCAGTTCCTCCTCGGACTGCTTGCGCTCGGTGATGTCACGACCGATGGCAAGAACCCCGGTAATTTTTCCGTCGTCCCCCCGTTCGGCGACGAAGCGGACATTGTGATAGCGCACCCCTTCCCCTCGATCCGGCAGAACGAGGTCCATCTCGGACGCTTCGCCGCTTGCCAGCACGCCGGCGATTTTTTCCTGATACTCCCGGGCCTCGTCGATACGGGACGTCTCTGAAGTGGTCTTGCCAAGCATTTCCGAAGCAGAACCTCCCAAGGTTTTTTCCAGGGTGGGGTTGATATACAGGATCCGGCAGTCGGCATCGTACCGGGCAATGTAGTCCGGACTGTTCTCCGCCAGGGTGCGGAACTCCAATTCGCGAGCCCGCAGAATGCGGTCGCTTCGCTCTCGTTCCAGTTCGGCTGCAGCACGAGTCGCGACCAGTTGCAGCAATTGGGTGGCCGATTTCACGTCAGGAATCGGCTGGCTGTCCATGAGAGCGATCAAGCCGATCGGCCGGCCGAAGGAGTCCCACAACGGAATGCCGATATAGCTGTCCACGCCCATTTCCACCAACAGGGCATCCTCCGGAAACTGTTGCTGAACACCCTGCTGATAAACGCACATTTCCCGCCCCATCACGTTCTCGCAGGGGGTGCCTTTCAGGGCGTAGCGCATGTTCGGAACGACAGCGCCTTTGGCATATACGGCAAGCGTTTCGGCAATATCCGGGCTTTCATCGAGCCTGTCGATAAGGACATAATCGATATCGAGGGATTCGCCAAGAAAATGCGCAAGCGCATTGAAAAAGTTCTCCTTGCCAGCCAGCCAGCCACGTTGAGCGACGAAAAACAGGGCCTCTTCCATGAGTTTGCGCTCGGTGATGTCGCGCGCCAGGGCCAGATCGAACTCTTTTCCTTCAAATTCAAGATAGCTGGAGTGGATCTCGACCGGAAAGATCCGCCCGTCTTTGGTCTGGTGACGCGTCTCGAAGGTGAGCGATCGACGTTGTTTCAGCTCGTCCAAGGTTTCTTTCCAACGCTCCACAGGGAAATCGGGGTCGATATCCATTACCCGCAGACCAAGCAGTTCGTCACGGTTGTAACCCAAGGCCCGGCACGCCTCGTCGTTCACATAATAAAAACACGCCTCATCATTGATCAGATAAGCGGCCTCATGCACGCTGTTCAAGGCATAACTCAACAGGGAAACCTGCCGGTTCGCTTCCTGTCGCGCGGAACGACCGCGCAACACGGTTATCCCGTAGGCCAGGTTGGCGGCCAATCCTTCCAGCAGTTCGACTTCGTCCGGATTAATACTGCTGGCTTTTTCGCTATAAACCACCAGAACGGCAAAAACCTTCCCCTCCTCCTTGAGTGGAAGAGCCATTACCGAACGGTATCCCCGCTGCAGGGCGCTTTCCCGCCATGGGATCATCCGGGGGTCGGTCGCAATATCCTGAACCAGTATCGTCTCGCCGTTGCAAATTGCTGTGCCGGCGGGACCCAGCCCGGATTCCGTTGCGCTGTCCCAGTTCAATCGGAGATTGGCCACATAACCACTATCCTGCCCGGCCCAGGTGACCGGCTCGATGGTTTTCTCAGCATCGTCTTTGGCAAAACCGACCCAGGTGAGCGGATAACCGGCTTCTTCACAGATGATCCGGCAGATTTCGTCGAGCAAAACCTGCTCGTCCTCGGCCCGCAGTAAGACCTGGTTGCAGTTGCTGACGGCACGCAGTTTGCGATTCAAATAACGCAGAGCATCCTCGTTTTGCTTTCGTTCGGTCAGGTCACGCCCCACGGCGAGGACACTAGTGACCCGGCCGTTCGTATCAAATTCAGGGATAATTTTATAGTCGAGGAAGAGCTGTTCGCCGCTGGCGTTTTCCCATTCAAATTCACAAAATTGGGTCTGCCCCGTCGCGAAGGCCTGCTGGAGTTTTTCCAGGTATACCTGGCATACCGGCCGTGAGACTTTGAGGATATCGGTGGGCCCAATCCCGACCACCTCTTCGGCAGTAAGACCGGCCGCTCGTTCCCAGGTGGGGTTGACATAGGTCCGACGCAGCTCGGAATCGTAGCGAACAATGTAATCGGGAAGGTGTTCCAACAGGGTACGATATTCCCGGTTGAGCCGTTCCAGTTCGGTGTTGCGCTCTCTGACCTGCTCTACCAGGGAAGCCCGCTCGGTAATGTTGCGACAGATTTCAACCCCGGCAACAATTTCACCTGCAGAGTTAAAGAGAGGAAAACAGGAATTTTCCCAGAGAGTGGTGCTGCCGTCCTCCTCAGTCACTTTACGCAGAACCAGGGACGAGTTTCCTGTGGCAAAGGCCTCCTGCAAACCACAGCCCTCGCAAGTCTGGTCGCGCCCTTCGTAGACACGGAAACATTCTTCGCCGATACTCGCGCCAAAAGTCTCGCGCATGGCGTCGTTCTGGTAAATGACTCGAAAATCCCGATCCTGAATGGTCACACTGTCAGGCAGGTCAGAAAGTATCTGTTCAAATAGTGTGGGATCGACCTGCATGCAACATCTCCATTGACGTCGAACTATCGAAACTTGGCCACTCTCTTCATTTCAAGATTAACAGAATTGAATCCAGAATCCAGGAGTTTGGCGACTTTTCTAACGCCAAAATATCCGTAAATTAGTTATATTTTCAGTCACTTCTCGCTGGCGGGGAATTCTACTGGGTATTTCTCGATGACCAGAACCGACTGCTGGTCAACTGGGGAAGGGCGAATGAAAGGAATTGATCAGGAGCTAGATAAACCGCTTCATCAGCTCGTCGATCACCTGATCGATGTTATTGGCGGTCACCCCGAACCGGGCGCAGGCGTCCGCTGCACGTTGGCGACGGGCTTCAATCTGCAGATCGTCAAGTCGGACGAACAATCCCACCCGCCTCCCGACCTGGTAGAGCAGCTGTTCTTCGACCGGCAGCGCCAGGAAGCGCTTGACAACCTTAGTCATCGCGGCTTTATCCTGCGGGAAAGTCCCCTCAATCTCCTGAAACAGGTTGAGGATGTGATCACTTTGCAGGGTGCTGTGGATGCCTTCGAGGGTTTCCAGAAGGAGCAGAATCTCCTCGGCGACTTCGATATCCCCCAGTTTCTGAAATGAGCCGTCCTGCCAAGCCTGGTACAGCTCTGTGTGGTTGGGGATCGCCAGGGTGCGCAGGCGAATGAAATCGGCGTCGATCTGATTGAGGGCGTCGGCGGTTTCCAGGGCGTGCTCGCGCGACAATTCCCGGCCGCCGAGCCCCGGTATCACGTATTCTGACAACTCCATCCCGGCCTGTTTGACTTTTTGTCCGGCGCGGATGTGGGTCTCTTTATCGACCCCTTTCTGCACCAGTTGCAATACCCGGTCGCTCCCCGACTCCATGCCGATATGGATACGGTTCAGCCCTGCGGCAGCAATGGCAGCAAGATCCTCCTTGGTAATCCGGTCGATGGTCTGCGAGCGAGCGTAGGACGTAATCCGCTGAACCTCCGGGAAAAAGTGACGAATATGCTCGAGGATACGAATCAATTCGGCCGGTTTGAGCACCAGACTGTTGGCGTCCTGCAGGAAGATCGAGCGGCAGCCTTCCTCTAGCCATGAATAGGCGGCATATAGCGCCTGCTGCTCACCATCATCGAGTCCTGCAGCCAGAGCCGCCAGATCATAGTGATTGAGCCTTCCCCGTTCCATCTGCTGCTGCCGCAACAGCTGAAGCTGGCGATGGACTGAATCGATATCGCGCAGAATATGCTCCACGGGGCGCAGAGAAAATTTCGTTCCCTTGTAAACCGGACAAAAACTGCAGCGGTTCCAGGGGCAGTTACGGGTCAGGCGCAGCAGCAGACTGGACGCCTCGCTCGGCGGGCGGATCGGCCCCTGTTCGAAGCCCTGATATGGAATGGTCGAATCGGTCATGGCCCTTATGTACGGGAAAAAGTTCCCGCCCTTTCCTCACTATAACAAAGCTTCAAAAGTGACAGAACGCCTCATTCTGGTTATCTACTCCGCTCCACCAAACCAGTGGCTGAGCCCAGATGCTCTATTGCAAGGGTGTCTGGCGCCTGGATGACGACAGCCAAGCCCCAGGGATGGGTTTATGCGTCCCTGAAAATGGAGTATCTGGGTTCAGCTGTTCGCAAGTGGAGTCAACTGGATAGTCAGATACGATGTTTAACGTCAGGCTCCGCCGCCCAGTTCCCGCCAGCGGAAGCAATCGACAACATGATCGTTGACCATGCCGACCGCCTGCATATGCGCGTAACAGATGGTGCTGCCGACAAAGCGGAAGCCGCGCTGCTTCAGATCGCGACTCAGGGTGTCGGACACCGGGGTGCTGGCCGGGATCTCTGCCAGACTCCGCCAGGCATTCTGGATCGGTCGACCGTCGACGAAGCGCCACATGTAAGTGTCAAAGGAACCGAACTCCTCCTGCACCGCCAGGAAGGCGCGGGCGTTGCCGATCGCCGCCGCCACCTTGAGGCGATTGCGGACGATTCCGGGATTACTCAGCAGCTCCGCCTCTTTCGCCGCATCGAAGCGGGCCACGACCTGCGGATCGAAGTCGGCAAAAGCGGCGCGGTAAGCGTCCCGCTTGCGCAGGATGGTGATCCAGGAGAGCCCAGCCTGGGCGCCTTCGAGAATCAGAAACTCGAACAGCCGCCGGTCGTCGTGGACCGGCACTCCCCATTCCTGATCGTGATAATCGATATAGAGCGGATTATCGCCCGGCCAGGCGCAACGGATCAGGGTTGTATCATCAGGCATTTATTCCTCCGCATTTAAATTGTATCGGGATCGTTTGTGCAGGCTTCGTAACTATTCAGCGCTGGAGCAGATGCCCTCAGGGTATCCAATACAAGTGCCGCATGAACCCATCCCTGGGACTTGACTGCCGCCATCCGGGCGGCAGACACCCTTTCCTTGGACACCCTGAGGCCATCACCAGGGACACATGAAGTTCTTTTCGAGTCGATATCCACTCTTGCCTTTTCAGCCGGCTATCTCCTGGTTGAAGCGTGGGATACGTTGTACCGCCAGCAGCGAGATCACGCTGAGACACGCTCCACCGATAAACGGGATCCGGTAGTCGATCATCCACAACGCCCCGCCGATCGCCGGCATCACCACCGCCGCGATATGATTGATCGTGAATCCCACCGCCATACTCGGCGCGATGTCGGGCGGGTCGGCGACCTTCTGGAAATAGGTGCGGATGGCGATGGCGAAATTGAACAGGATGTGATCGAGGATGTACATCACAATCACTACCGCCTTCGAGCCACTGAAAGCATACACCAGGAATATGGCAATCAGGCCACCGTACTCCACTGACAGCACCTTGCGCTCGCCAAAACGGACGATGGCCCGCCCGATGGCGGGGCTCAACACGTAGTTGATGGCATTATTGACAACGAACAGCAGGGTGATTTCGGTCACCGTACAGTGGAACACCTTGACCAGCAGAAACACCGAAAAGGCGACGAAGATCTGCCGTCGGGCGCCGGCCATGAGGGTGAGAAAATAAAACAGGGAGTAGCGGCGGCGGAAAATCATTTTGCGGTGTTGCGGGGGGGCAGACTTGTGGGTCGGGTCTTGAAACAAGCCCCAGATGCCGGCGGCAACCACCAGCAGGCCGATGGTCAGAAACATCACCCGGTAGCTGAACGTCAATCCCATCAGGAAAATCATCAGGCCGACGACGATACTGGTCGCCGCCGCCAGGCTGCGCAGCCGGCCGAAAATCAATGGTGCGGTGGCGGTACTGAAATACTGCAGGGTCAACGATTGGTTGGTGGTCTCGTAATAGTGGAAGCCGAAGCTCATGACCAGGGTGGTAACGATTAGGCCGAGGTAGGAGGGAAACAATCCGGTCAGGGCGACACCGAGACCGAGGGTGATGATCGAGAGGGACGAAAGCCGGTGCTCACGGATTACCAGCATCACAAACACCGCCAGCAGCGCCAGAAAACCGGGGATCTCGCGCACCGAGCCGATCACCCCGATCTGCAGACCGTTAAGCCCGGCCACCTCGACGGCAAAATTATTGAACAGGATCTGCCAGGCCTGCAGACCGACCACCGAAGCGGCGGTCTGCACGATCAGGAAACGCAGCATCGGCCGCTGCTCGGGCGAAATCATCCTCGGACCTTTCACACTAGAGCAGCAGCAGCAGGATCTTGACGGCGAGGATCTTGCCGATCAAGGCGACCGGGTAGACGGTGGCATAGGCCGCCGGGGCGTAAGTGGTCGAAGACAGGGTCCCGGCTGACGCCAACCCCGAAGCGCTGGTCATGCCGCCGACCAGGGCGCCGAGCAAGCGCAGAAAACGGACCCGCAGCAGCCAGAGGCCGATAGCCGCTCCGACTGCCACCGGCAGCAGGGTCACCAGGACTCCGGAGAAAAGCAGCGCCAGCCCCCGCTCGTGGAGGGTAGCGACGAAGGAGACCCCGGCCGAAGTACCGACCGCGGCCATGAACAGCGCCAGGCCGAGATCGCGGATCAAGCGGTTGCCGGCCGAGGGAACATCCCAGATTAGCGGCCCGGTCTGGTAGCTGGCGCCGAGCAGCAGCCCGGCCAGCAGGGTTCCGCCGGTGGTGCCGAGGGTCAACGGCCCGACCAGCGGCAGCGGCAGGGTCAGGCGGCCGAGCAGGAAGCCGAGCAGCAACCCGACCAGGATCGGCAATAGACTGATCTCGTAAGTTGCCTTGAGATCATTGCCGAGCATCCGCGAAATATTGCGCAGCGCCCGCTCGTCGCCGACAGCGTGCACAACATCGCCGAGATGCAGGCGGGTGTGGGCGTCCGGCACCAGGTCGATGCCGTTGCGGGTGATCCGCGCCACCTGAACATTGAAAGCTTCGCGGAAGTTGAAATAACCGAGGGTGGTACCGACGTAACGGCGCTTGGAGACGACGATGCTCTTCTTGGTTAACATCCGCTCAAAGGCGATCTCCCCTTCCACCGGGCGACCGATGAACAATTCCACTTTCTCCAGGTCGCCGAGTCGTCCGACCACCCGTAAGTGATCCCCTTCCTGCAGCTCCGTTTCGGCGTTGACCAGCACCGGTTCTTCAGCCCCCCGGCGCAGCAGCCTGGTAATGGTGATCGGGGCGATCTCACGGAGAAAAATCTGGTCGATGCGCTTGCCGAACAGGTTGGGATTGCTGACCTCAAGATGGCGGAAAGTGATCGGCGGATTGGTTTCCGCCAGTTCTTCGTCCAGACGTTTCTCTTCCTGTTTCAGATCGATACGCAGCAGCCGCGGCAGCAATTTGATCGCCAGGGCAACACCGATCACGCCGAAACCGTAAGTCACCCCGTAGGCAGCCGGCGCCTGGGCATGGCCGACCACCTCAACCGCCGCTGCCAACGCCGGCGTGCTGGTCATCGCCCCGGAGAGCAGGCCGGCGCCGGTCCCGGCGTCGAACCCGAACAGTTTGCAGCAGGCCAGGGTTACCAGGATGCCGGTCAGCGCCATAATAATCACTACCAGCGCCATCGCCAGACCATGGCTGCGGAAAGAGCTGGCGAAACCGGGGCCGGCCTGCAGACCGACGGCATAGATGAACATCGCCAGGCCGATGGTCTGCACGCCATGGGGTAAGGTGACGCCGAAATGGCCGAAGGCCAGAGCGACGAAGATGATCGCCGAAGGGCCGAGAGAAAGGTTCCACAGGCGAACCTTGCCGAGCAGTTCGCCGAGGATGATGATCAGCAGCAGCAGGAAGATCTGGTTATGCAGCAGGGTCATAATGGGCCGAAAAGCGGCTGAGCGCTCAGAAATGGATTGCCGGGATTGCCTTCAGTTGCCGCAGACTATAGCTGATTCACAACCGGTCGGCAACAATTCAGCACGGTTCGGATGGTTGGTCAAAATTGCTGCTGAAGTCAAGATTTGGATGACACTTACCACCTGGCCCAGGGAAGAGTGCGATTGGCGAACTCGACATTGCCGCGTAGCAGATAGTAGATGTAGGAACCGAGGCAGAAGCGTCCGAAGATCAGAGCGCTCAGCGCAACAACCAGCAGCCCCTGCAGAATCCAGGCGGCGAGGAACCAGCCGCCGAGCAGGAAAATTCCGATGGCCAACATGAAAGTGCCGGCCATCCCCTGGGCGAACCGCCGCGGCAGCGGCGCAGGCCCCATGAGCGGGTACTTCCTGGGAGCGGCGATGAGTCGGTTATAGAGCGCATCGAAAGGGTTCAGGCCGGGAAGCAGGACATTCCACCAGAGAACGGCGGCAAGGACCAGAAACAGCGGCCCACTCTGCAGCAGCAAAGCCAGCACGACAATGCCTCCGACCAGGCGAGGTTGGAACATCAGCGCCGGAAAACAGGTGGCGCACCCCTCCTCTTCCAGGTTCTCAAAACCCTGCTGTTTTACGAAATTCAGTTTCGTGGAGCCTGGCATCTGACCTCGCTTTCCGACTGCAACCTGCCGTCTCGTCACCGGACGCAGGACGTAAACCACAGCTGCCTGCTCTTTTATTATAGCGGTATTTTCTTCCGTGGATATCCCTGGAGAAAACATCACCGGCGATCCACACAAACGAACTATCCACCAAGAATTACGGGTTAAACTTTTCCTCCCGTTTTTAATTATAACTTGAATGGTTTTGTTTTAGTGGTATTAGGTTATAAAAGAGAGGGTTCAAATAACTGAAAAGAAATCACTGTCGATGCATCGTGTCAACGCTTTAAAAGGGGAAGGCGTTCATGCATATCGACTTCAATCCACGCCCGCCGCGCCCGCCGGTTCCTTTGCCACCCGGCGCCTCGATCAAAAGTACCCAATTGCCGGCCGGAAGCTTCGGCACTACTTCCCTGCAGTACCGCTTCATGCGTCACTACGATCGCTCGAACGGTCGGCGCAGTGATTCAGTTGAACTGGATGGCCAGTTCCTCGATCAGCTCAAAAATGACCCGCAGCTGGGTCCCACCCAGCAGAAGATTATCAGACGCATGGAGGGACGTGCCAAAAACATACTGAACAGGCTTCCCTGCGACGAAATCGGGACCTTCACCGATGCCGGTTACGAACTGATGCCGACAGAGCCGTACTCCGACATGTCCTGGGCGCTCGGACATTACTCCCTCTACTGGCGGGCAACCGGTCGGGTGGGACGGCGCCACTGCCATGCACCGGTGCCGGAATGTGACGGCGGCATCGGCTCACGAGCATATTATGTGGTTGAGATCGAGTGGACGGTCTATGACATCTTTGACTTTGACTGGCGCATCATTTTCCTGTTCTGGAAGTGGTTTGGTACCCCCTTCCATGTTTTCGGCATATGGACAACGACCCACCAGGGAACGCTGACCACTTGCGCAGAGGCGCCTCCCAAGCCGCCACCCTGTCAGGAAGGTTTAACCCTGACGCGCACCTACGAGGTCCTCACCTGCGCCTTTCGCGAAGGGAGCGACCAGCCCGACATCAGCCATGCCGGGGCCGTGGATTCAGCCATGGGCCGACTGCTTCATGATGCCAAGGAATGGTGTGGAACCGGCAGGTGCTCCGAAGGGGAATGTCAGCCGCGATTTACCCAAGTCAGCGCGCGCGTGGGCAAGACCCGCGTGGCCCAGAGCGAAGACGGCTTGAACCAGTGCTACACCAAAGTCAGAGTGCGGGCTCACTTCGAATGTGTCTGCGGAGGTCCTTTGGATATTTCCTTCCCTCATCCGACCAATCACTGACGCCGAACAGGGATACCTTCTGCTTATTAGGGAGATCGCCACGGCAATCGAAGGAGCTGTGGCGCGGATCATTAAACTCAGTCCTCTTGCAGCGGCAGGCTGATTGCGAAACAGGTCCCTTTGCCCAGAGTTGATTCCACTTGCATGCTCCCGCCATGAATTTCCTTGATGATGAAATAGGAAATTGGCAGCCCCAGTCCGATTCCCTGGCCGATATTTTGAGTGGTGAAAAACGGCTCGAAAATATTCTTCAGCACATCCGCCGACATCCCCGGGCCGTTGTCACAAATCTTGATCTGCATACTGGTTTCATCAGCCCACACTTTCAACTTGAAGATCGGAGGCCGTTTCTGCATTTGCTTCGTTGCCTTCATCGCCTGGGCGCCATTTTTCAAAATATGCAGTAACGCCTGCTGAAGTTTCCGTCCGGAACAGGGAAACTCGGGCAGATTGTCAGCATACTCTTTGACAATACGAATCTCCCGGAAATCGTAGTGACTCTGATGATCGTAGTCGTTCAGCATGATCTGTAAAGTTTCCTCCAGGAGTTTAACCACATTATGAGGAACAAATTTCGATTCGTCCTGGCGGCTGAAACTCAGCATGTTCTCGATAATGGCGGCCGCGCGGACACCGTCGTCGTGAACATGGCCGAGAATTTCATCGATTTTCTCTTTTTGCAGGAAACAATGTAGTGCGGACAAATCCAGATCGCATTGTTCGGCTGCTTTCTGATGTTTGGGACGCTTGACCTGCAGGCGATCACGGGCAACCTGAAGGTTCTGCAAAATCGACGACAGCGGATTGTTAAGCTCATGAGCGGTACCGGCCGCCAAGCGACCGATCGTCTCCAGCTTTTGCGCCTGCAGATATTTGTCGATCAGGGTCAGGCGATCCTTCTCGGCCCGTTTTCGTTCGGCAATTTCCGTCTGCAGATCCCGGGTCAGTTGCTCCAGGGATCGCGTCCGTTCCGTAACCCGCGTTTCGAGTTCCGCCTGAATCGCTTCCAGTTGCTGGTTTTTCTCTTCCAATAAAGTCTTTTGCTGTTGGATCAGCTGATTCTGTTCGGCAAGTTTGCCCTGGCTCTGCAGCAGGTCTTTTTTACTGTGGTCGATCTCGAAAATGGTCGCGGTCAGTAACTGGGCCTTGACCTGAGACAGATAGCCCTGACAGCGCATCTGCAGCGCTTTTTCAAGCAGATTCCGGTTGATTGACTGGACATCCGCGACATGTCGCGCCCCGAGTTGTCCGATCTCTTCCTTCATCCCTGTTCTCCCAGCAGATTGATGCCGCACGGCAAATTGCTCAGGGCCTCCAACGCTTCGGTGATCTGCTCCCCTTCCAGAATCGAGCCGTGCTGCGGGCAGATCCTCTGTATCGTCAGCCCGGCAAACACACTCAAACCTGCTTTCAGTATTTCGTTGCTCGGCATGTAGAGTTGATGGAAGGCGCACATCGCTTCCAGATATTGCTGTCCCGCGAACAGCGACCATTCCTGCGAAACACCCCCGAACAGATCCGCGCTGAACAAGGTCGCCGATTTGCTGTCCCAGGTGGCTATTGCGCCAGGGGCATGAAGGAACGGAGTCGGAATGAATTTCAGTTCGCGGCCGTTTTTCAGGCGGAAAACGTAATCCTGTTCATCGACCACGTATTCCTTGCTTTTCAGGCCGTAATGGCGGATCAGCCGCAAGGTTTTGCTGTGACAGAGTATCTGCAGATTATCGTGGCCGATGACATCTTCGACGACCGCCAGATTGCCGCAGACATCGGGGTCCTGATGAGAAACAACGATCGCGGTGATTTCAGCGGGGTTGACCAGATCGATCACTTTGCGCATGACAATAGGGAAGTGCGGGATGGAACCGGGATCGAACAGAATCACATCCTGATCGTCGATCAGCAGATAGGGGTTGCAGTGCAGCTGGGCTTCTTCGTCGTAATAGCCGATCCAATGGATGTCCCTGGTCACTGGGATCGCATTGGAATAGTCCATCTCTCGCATAACCCCTCCATGGTTGCGGCTTGAGGCAGGAATGTTCCGGACATTTACTACGGTTAATTATGCTGTTAAGTATTGCCTAAATTTTGTTTCATTGCAAGAAATATCAGGTCCCTCGCCGGCCGTTCTAATGTTTCAGGAAAGCCTCAATATACGGATCGGCTGAAGCGATTACGCCTGGCATTTGACTTTCTCCATGGCGAAGATCGTGATCTCGATGGCATCACCTTCAGGCAGATGAATCGGGAATTGCAGACCAAGCTCCGCCTCTCCCTTTACAATCCTCTCATCCCCCTCATATAGCCTTGGAGGGATCATGCTGACCTCATGGTTTAGCAGAGCGGCTTTGTTGACGATATTTTCGCACACCAGATTAAAAAATCTGACCAGGGCATCATTCAGTATCGCGTCGGGATAGCTTCTCTCATTGCCTGGATTAAGTACCTTGCCGGCAACCTGGTTGCGGGTTTTCTTTGACAGGGTGATCAGCAGGCGGGCATTGACTCCACCGGTCAGCCCCGCCTCCACGGTGGAGTGACGTTGAGGACAAGAGTCTGCGCGCCGACCGGGGCCGAGGCGGTAGGAAAGTCCGGCAATCCGGGTCAGCATCTTGCAATTCATGTCAATGACGATTTCCCAGAAATTTTGGAGCGGGACACCAGTGGGGATCTCAATCGCCAGTCCGGATTGCGGTTTGTGTTCCCGATGGTACCGCTCCAGGAAACTGTGCAGTTGTTCCTGGGTCAATACGCCCAGTTTGACCAGCGCCTCGCCGATGAACAGATAGTTCTGACGCTGCTTTTCGAGTGCTCGGTCCACCTGTTCCGACGTCAGGTACCCCAGCTTGACGGCCATATCACCGAACCGCAGGTCTTCGTAACGCTGCGCCTGAAGAACCCGCGCAAGTTGTTGCTCCGTCATCAGCCCCATCTTGAGAACGAGATCACCGAACCGCAGGTTGACTTTTTCCTGCAGGCCGAGTGCGCGAAACAGATCCTCCCGAAAGATCGCCTTCTGTTCGACAAGGTACTGTCCGAAAAACTTGCCCGGCATGGTGCCTACCCTTCCTTGATGACAGCGCTTCAGAGCAGCAGGCCATGAATCCTGACCCTGCGCGTCCCAACGACAAAAGGCCCGTCTCCATGCCGAAGACGGGCCTCAATCGCACAACTTCTTCGGTAGCCCGGCGGTCCCAGGGGGATCCGTGGCTTTGCGTCCCCGGATTGCTCCGGGTTTGCCTTTGTCGGAAACAGATATTTTAAAAAATACTAATCTCGGTAAAGGGAAATGTCAAGCAAAAACCCTTTTCGGTGAAAAAGTTCGGAGACTCCCGACAGCGCATGGAAGAGAACGGCACGGTTGCCGATTGGAAGGATAAAATGGCTGCTTTATCAAAATACCAGCTTGCCCTTTTTTTCTTCCTTGATTCCATTTCGATATCCACAAAAACAGATTGACAATTCCCTCAACTCCTCATATTTTACTTCGATAATTATCGAACCAGGAGCCAACCAATGAAAACCGAACAGAACCTTGCCATCATTAAAGCGCTGGCCGACAAGTCGCGACTGGCGATTGTGAATTCGCTGCTGGAGCGCTCCCAGTGTGCGGAGGAACTGGCCAAGCGCCACGCCCTTGCCCCCTCGACCGTCTCCTTCCATCTGCGCAAGCTGGAACAGGCCGGCCTGGTGAACTGCCGCAAGGAACAATATTACCTGGTGGTCGAGGCCAACGAGGCAATCTACGATACCACCCTGCGGCAGCTCGTTGCCGCTTCACCGACCAGACCGGAGTTGCAGGATCAACGAATTGAAGCGTACCGGCGCAAGGTGCTCGACAGCTTCTTCCGCCACGGAAGGTTGGAAAAACTGCCGACGCAGCATAAGAAACGGCTGATCGTGCTGGAACAGTTTGCCGCGCGCTTTGAACCCCAGCGTCGCTACAGCGAAATCGAAGTGACCGGGCTGATCCTGCCGCTCTACGACGACTACTGCACCATCCGCCGGCTGCTGGTTGATGAAGGAATGATCTGTCGTGAGGGTGCGACTTATTGGCGAGAAGGGAACGCCGACGAAATCCGGCAACCGACGTTGCCGACAAAGGAAAATAAAGCTGCAAGGAGCACCGCGAAGATGAACAAACGCAAGGAAATTATCCGCTCTTATAAGCAGAATCTGCCGCAAATGGGAATCTTCCAGATTCGCTGCACGGCCAACAGCAAGATCTACGTCGCCGCCAGCCGCAACCTGGAGGGAGAGCGAAACAGCCGGTTGTTTCAGATCAAGATGGGGAAGATTGTCTTCAACCGCGAACTACAGCAGGACCTGGAGCAGTTCGGCGCGGACCAGTTCGAGTTTTCTATACTCGCCGTCCTCGACCCGCCGCAACCGGGAGAGGACAGTGAAAAACTGCTGGCAGCGCTCGAACTGCAGTGGTTGGAGAAGCTCCAACCCTTTGCCGAGCGCGGCTACAACAGCAAAAAAGCATACCAGCGCAGCAGGGAGCGACTGCAGCTCAGTGGCGGTGCCCCTTTCTGAAGGTCAGATCTCAGGCTGACCCGAAAAATCCCTGCAGGATGCGGGCACTGGAGAACGTGCTATAAATTAACTTGTCCCGGACCTACCGCACCAACCAGGTCCGCAGAATAACCGCTTTGAATCCACAGATTACGCGGATTGTCACGTATTAAGACACAATACCGAATCTTGCCATAGGTTTGATCTGGGCAAAGCTGTGAAATCTGCGGATAGTCATCCTTTTTCAGGATAATTTTGAATCCCAAGGAGCTGCCATGAAAACTTATGACAAACTGTTCATCAACGGCCGTTGGATCGAGCCGCGCGGCGGCGAATCGATCGAGGTAATCAATCCCTCGACAGAACAGGTCATGGGAAAGGTTCCCGCCGCGACGGTCGCCGACGTTGACGACGCCGTTTCCGCCGCTCGCGCCGCCTTCGCCGGTTGGGCGGCCACCAGCGTCGCGCAACGGGCCGCCATGCTACAGTTGCTCTCCCAGTTGCTGCTCGATCGGGCCGACGAGATCGCCCGCACCATTACCGGCGAACTGGGGATGCCGCTCAAGCTCTCGCAGCGCATTCAGGCCGGACTGCCGCCGGCGGTCGTGAAAAGTTTTGCCGGTCTTCTCGACCGATACCGCTTCGAGGAGGAGATCGGCAACTCGCTGGTGGTCCGCGAGCCGGTCGGCGTGGTCGGCTGCATCACTCCCTGGAACTACCCGCTCCACCAAGTGATCGCCAAGCTCGCGCCGGCACTGGCTGCTGGCTGCACGGTGGTGGTCAAGCCGAGCGAACTCACGCCGTTGAGCATCTTTATTCTCGCTGAGATCATCGAACAGGCCGACCTGCCGCCAGGGGTCTTCAACCTGGTGAGCGGCGCCGGCTCGGTGGCGGGCGAAGCGCTGGCCGGGCACCCGGATGTCGACATGATCTCCTTCACCGGCTCGACCAGAGCCGGCAAACGTGTCGCCGAGCTGGCTGCTCAAACGGTCAAGCGCGTTGCGCTGGAGCTGGGCGGCAAATCGGCCTCGCTCATTCTGGCGGACGCCGACCTGGCCACTGCCGTCAAGGGGACGGTGAACAGCTGCTTCCTCAACTCCGGACAGACCTGCACCGCCCTGACCCGGATGCTGGTGCCGGAGAACCGGTACCGGGAGGCCGCCGACCTGGCGGTCGAAATCGCCCGCGGTTTCAGCGTCGGCGATCCCTTTGCCGGCGAGGCCAAACTCGGGCCGCTGGTCTCCGCGGCGCAGCGCGACCGGGTTCGCGGCTATATTCAACAGGGAGTGGTGGAAGGGGCTGAGCTGCTGCTCGGCGGTCCTGAGCCGCCGGAGGGGCTGGTCAACGGGTATTACGTGCGACCAACGGTCTTCGGCCGGGTTGCTCCGTCGGCAACCATCGCCCAGGAAGAAATCTTCGGGCCGGTGCTGTCGATCTTTAGTTACCGGGACGAGGAGGAGGCGATTGGCATCGCCAATGATTCACCTTACGGGCTGGCCGGAGCGGTCTGGGGCGGTGATGCCGAACATGCCAGGAATATTGCCCGACGGATTCGCGCCGGACAGGTAGATATCAACGGCGGTCGCTTCAACCTGCTTGCCCCCTTCGGCGGTTACAAACAGTCCGGCTACGGCCGCGAGTTCGGTCGATACGGGCTGGAGGAGTTTCTCGAAGTCAAGGCACTGCAATCTTAGAGCGCATCCGGCAGGGCTGGTTTACGTCATCCGGGTGGACAGGTTAAAATGAGCGCTGAGGGAGAGGCAGCCGGGTGGGTCGAATGCGTTCAGTCGGAGGAAAAATTATCAAGCCGCTGCTGGTTCTGGTCCTGCTGCTGATCGGGGTGACCAATTGCAGCAACCACCAGGATTGGCGTACCGCCAGTCGTGAGTCGGCCGGCATTGCTCCATCACCCCAATCGACCAACGAGGCGGTGCTCCAGGTCTACGGCGCCTCAGCCTGGGGATGGCGCGGCTGGTTCGCCATTCACACGTGGATCGCCGCAAAGCGCACGGGAGAGAGCGAGTACACGGTCTATGAAGTGATCGGCTGGCGACTGCGACACGGGCAGTCGGTGGTCCGTATCGCCAAGGACCTTCCGGATCGCTACTGGTTCGGCGAACGGCCGCACCTGCTCAATGAACACCGCGGCGCGGGAGTGGATCGGTTGATCGACGCCGTCGACCGGGCCGCACGCGATTACCCCTGGCCCGACAGTTACACTGTCTTCCCCGGCCCGAACAGCAACAGCTTCACTGCCTGGATCGCCAAGCAGGTCCCCGAGCTGCAGCTTGAGCTCCCCTTCTCGGCCATCGGCAGCGGCTATATCAACTGATCTCTACTTAAGTTTCCAGATCTGAAACCAAGTCGTTGGCAGCCGGGAACTCAAGATGCCAACTACTTAAGTTTATCGGGAATGGTAATGCAAAGGCACTCGGCCTCGGCAAAGACCGTGCCTCCATCGCAGATCCGGCCGTGGACCATCACCTTGCGCCCTTCGGCCGAAATCACATCGCTCTCGACCGTCACCACCTGTTCCAGCGGCAGCAGGTTTCGGAAACTGACGTTGAGGTTGCCGACCACGATCGGATAACCCGCCGCCCAGGCCGCCAGCCCGAGCACTTCATCCAGCACCGCCGCCATGCTGCCACCGTGAGCGTGCCCCGGAGGACCCTCGGTTTCCGGTCCGAACCAGATCCGCGCCCGCAGCCTTTTCTGTTGATCACGATAATAGCGCACCCGGTACCGATTGCCGTCCGGCTCGCCGGAAACAAAGCGTAGCGATGCACCGACCAGCGAGGGAGCATCGAAGGCTGTCCACCCCTCTTTGCCACTCAGGTCAACCGGGGCGCAAACTGTTTTTTTCGTCATTTCATCGTTCATCTAGACCACCCTGCAATCCCGGCAGCGAAACTGCTAAAATGAAAATATCTGTCGATCCTAGATTGATTGAGATGTGATTGCAATCACTGGCGGCATTTTTCTGGGGGAACGGTAGTATTCTGGAGTTTGTCATGTGGAAAGAGTCATTGTTCGAGGTGCGGGTGGTCTGTTACTCAGGATATCGCGGCGATGAAACCCCGCGGAAATTTTATCTCGGCGAGCGCCGGATTGAGATTGCCACGGTCATCGACCGCTGGCTGTCCCCCGAGCACCGCTACTTCAAACTGCTCTCAACCGATGCGGACATCTACATTCTGCGTCACGACAGCAGTGCTGATCTCTGGGAACTGACCCTGTTCGAAAGCCGGGACAATCCTGGCAAGATGTCCGGTTCAGATCCTCAGTCTCTCAAACATCCGCCTTCACAGTAACCGAACTTGCGCGGGTTTTTGAGAATTTCCCGGGCAAATTCGCGAGCCTGGTTCGGCGGCAGGTCGACCTTGAGCAGTATGCCGATCATTTCCCCTTCGTCACCATCCAGCACCGATCGCTCGAAATGTTTCAGCTCCCCGGCAAGGAACAAGCGCTGGTTGGGGGTCAGACCATCATTCTGATCTCTCATAAACTTACTCATTTGCCCTCTCCTGCATCTATTTTAGCCACACTAGCATTTTACCATGGCCTGCAAGCTCAGGAACAAAGAGTCGGTAAAGATTGGGTAAAGATTTCTTTACGACAATTGCGGAAAAATCAGCGGTATCTTCAGCGGTCAGCGACCAGAATCCCACCGACGCCGACATTTTCCGGGCGGTTCTCCTTGATGACGACTACATAGGCCTCGCGCGGCAACCCGTAGTACTGTTCAGCCGCAACAGTAATCGCTTCAATCAGGGCCCGCTTTTTCTCCAGATCGGCTATTTTCGGGCCATCCAGGGTGATATTCGGCATGGTTTTCCTCCATTATCAGGTTAGAAAAAGATTATTCTCCGGCAACTGCCGGACAGGGTCATTCCTTCGGCGCCTTCAGACGCTCGCCCAGCCCGGCAAAAGGAGAGTGTGACAGCGCCGGTTTGCTCGCCGCCCCGCCGGACTCCTCCTCTCGCCCTTCCTGGACGCCACGGGTATGCTCATGATCGTGACAATAGATGCAGAGCAGTTCCCAGTTACTGCCGTCCGGAGGGTTGTTGTCGTGGTTGTGATCCTTGTGATGCACGGTCAGTTCGCGCAGGTTCTTCCCTTCAAACTCTCGGGTACAGCGCCCGCAGACATGCGGAAACAGTTTCAGCGCCTGTTCCCGGTAACCGGCCTGGCGATGCTGCTCTTCGCGGCGCATCTGCGCAACCAGTTGTTCAAGTTGCTCTTTGCCCTGTTTACCGTTGCCAACCATGACGACCTCAGCTTCCGGTTTTGTTCTGCTGAACAACAAACAGTGCGACCAGTCCGATTCCCAGACAGCCCGCACCGATTTTGAACCCCTGGTCGAAAACGAACTCCGGGGCGCTGATTTTATTGTACAGCAGCAGCGCGCCGATATTCACCATTACTACCCCATATATCAGCACCAGCTTTCGGGCGATCTTGTTCTGCAAAAGTTTCGCCAGCGATTCGAATCTCATCAGAATTCCTTTTCTTGTTCCGGCCAGCCATCAAATCAACTGGGGAGGTAAATCCGGAAATACCCCGATGGCTCTTTATTTATACTCAGCGAGAATCGCTTCCGGCAACCGGAAACCTCTGGATACAGAAAAAATGCCCCGCTCCGGAGGAAGAAGGAGCGGGGCTAGAGGTCCGTTGTGGACCATGGAGAAAGATTTAATTTACGAGAGAGACTATTCGAATCTGATCGGTTTCACGAGGCGCTGCCCGGAATCGGTCAGGCGCCACCTTTTTTCTGTAATCGCTGCATGGCCATCTTGATACTGGTGCCGAGCCGGTCCAGGGCATGCGCCAGATTGCCGATTTCGTCGCGGCGTTCCAGCCCAGGAACTTTCAGGTCGATCTGCCCCTTGCTGTAACGATCGGCAACATCGGTCAGCTCACGCAGAGGCCTGGTGATGGTCAGCGACAGGATTATCACCAGCGGAATGACAATCACCAGAAATGCGTTGCCGACGATCAGATACAGTTTCATCAGAAAAGCACTGGTGGTGTCACTGATATCACTCAGGATTTTTTCCTGGCGAGTCTGGACATCATCGATATAGACTCCGGTACCGATCCAATAATTGGTACCGGGAATCATTTTGGCGTAGGAGAGTTTCGGCTGAATCCCTTGTCCCGGCTTATTGAACCAGTATTCGACATAGCCTCCGCCTGATTGAGACACCTGGTCGAGTTGGCGGATGAACTGGTTGCCTTTCTGATCTTCCCTATCAATGATGTTTTTCCCTTCCAGATCCGGCAAGGTGGGAAGGACAAAAACCGTTCCTCCTGTCTTGTAAATGAAGTAGTAGCCCGAATTGTCGGAAAAATACCGCGAGTGCTTCACCAGGGTCGAGAAATTCCGATACACCTCCCGCTCGTCCTTAACCCCCTCGATGGAAGAGGCAAGGACCGGAGCCATGGCATCGACCAGATTCTTCAGCTCATCACGGTAGTCTTGCATCATGATTGCTGTCGTCTGTTTAACCGCCATATCACGAACCATGCCGACCAACACGTGATAACCTGCTCCGGTCAGCAGGGTGAAAAACACCAGAACCGCCACCAAAAAGGAAATTTTCTTGCTGATTCCCAGGTTTTGCCATGCTTTTTTGAACATCTCTTACTCCATTTTTTTGGATTGCCAAGTTGACCGCATATCCTTTTGGGGCGGCTTTTCTTTTGGCATGTGGAACGGGGCAACTTCAGCTACATTTCCATTTAGAGGTATGAATTGTTGATCCTAATTAATTCATAAAGGTACGGCCACGATACACACTTATTGGTATGACCATTTTCTTAGTGATCATAAATGCACAAAATTTGCTTGTCAAGAAATAAATAGAACGTCGTTCCAAATTATCTCATGAGAATGAAATACTGATGGAGATAACTGTCCGGGAAAGGCCAACACCGTGATGTTGATAAGTCGTCGGGAACAGGCAGGACCGGGTCGAAATTCAACAAAATATTTAATATCTGAGCTGGTTTCGAAAGGTGTAGAGTACTGTATTTTGCCGGCGGCGGCGGGTCCCATCCTTCTTCTCAGAACAAAAAATGCCCCGTTCCGGAGGAGGCAGAACGGGGCTATGGGTTCTCAGGGGAACCGAAGTGAGAGAAAGAGAGATTTGACAGGAGATATCAGTCGCTGACGTCCAGATTCTGAATTCAGCTGCAAAAAAAAATCGAATCAGCCTCTTTTCTGTAGGCGCTGCATGGCCATCTGGATACTGGTTCCGAGCCGCTCCTGCGCCCGCGCGAGGTTGCCGATTTCGTCTCGCCGTTCGATCCCCGGCACCTTCAGTCCGAGTTCTCCTTTGCTGTAGCGATCCGCTACGTCGGTCAATAACCGAAGCGGCTTGGTTATGGTCAGGGTCAACAACAACACCAGCGGCACCACAATTATCAGGAAGGAATTCCCCACCGTCAGATATAGCTTCAGCAGAAACGACCTCGTGGTGTCGCTGATATTGCTCAGAATGCCGTCCTTGCGTTCCTGGACGTCGTCGATATACACCCCGGTACCGATCCAATAGCTGGTGCCGGGAATCATCCTGGCGTAAGAGAGCTTCGGCAGCACCCCTTTGCCGGGCTTATTGAACCAGTATTCGACATAGCCGCCGCCGGCTTGGGCCACCTGGTCAAGCTGGCGGATGAACGGATTGCCTTTTTGATCCTGCTTATCGATGATATTTTTCCCTTCCAGATCGGGCAGAGTGGGATGGACAAAGACCGTTCCACCGGTTTTGTAGATGAAATAGTACCCCGAGTTGTCGGCGAAAAAACGCGAGTGCTTGACCAGGCCCGAGAAGTTTCGATACACCTGCTGCTCGTCCCGGACTCCGTCGATCGACTCTGCAAGGGTCGGCGCCATCGAATTGACCAGATTCTTCAGCTCATCCCGATAATCCTGCATCATGATCGCCGTAGTCTGTGCAACGGCCATGTCTCGGACCCGACCGACCAGGTAGTGATAGGCGCAGCCGGTCAACAGGGTGAACAGAACCAACACGGCCACCAGCGTGAAAATTTTCTTGCTGATGCCAAGATTTTCCCAAGATCCTTTTATCATCGTAACCTCCCTTTTTCGTGGTCCTATTGCCGCTAACCTGGTTAAAAGCCGAACACCTGCGGGAAAACCGCGAGAACCACCAGGACCAGCGCCTGCAGGGAAATGAACGGAATCACCCCGCGATAGATGTCCATGGTGCGCACCTCGGGGGGCGCAACTCCTTTCAGGTAAAAGAGGCTGAAACCGAACGGCGGGGTCAGAAACGAGGTCTGCAGGTTCATGGCCACCAGGATTGCATACCAGAGCGGATCAATACCGAGCCGGTCAGCGATCGGCGCCAGGATCGGGACGACGATGTAGGCGATCTCGACGAAATCGATGAAAAAGCCCAGCGCCATGATCGCTCCCATGGAGAAGATCAGAAACCCCCACTTTCCACCGGGCAGGGCCAGCATAACGTCCTCAACCAGGTAGTCGCCGCCGGTGTAGGTGAAAACCATGGAAAAAGCGGTGGCGCCGATCAGGATGGCGAAAACCATGGCGCTGATCTTGACCGTCTCGGCGGCGCTGTCCCAAACCATTTTCAACGACAGCTGGCGATACATGGCCGCCAGGATGATGGCGCCGATGCCGCCGACCGCTGAGGATTCGGTCGGCGTGGCGACGCCGGCCAGGATCGAACCGAGTACCAGCACGATCAGCACCAGTGGCGGCACGATCGATTTCAGCGCAGTCAGCACCTGCTTCCCTTTGCCGCCGTGCTCGGCGGCGTCGAGACGGATCGGCGGCGCCAGTGCGGGATTGAAGATGGTAATACCGACGATGTAGGTGACGTAGATCAGCACCAGCGACAGTCCCGGCCAGAAGGCGGCCTTGAACAGATCGCCGACCGGCTGCTGGAAGACGTCGCCGAGGATGATCAGGATGATCGATGGCGGGATGATCTGCCCCAGGGTGCCGGAGGCGCAGATGGTACCGGTGGCGAGGCGCTTGTCGTACCCGTATTTCAGCATCACCGGCAGCGAGATGACCCCCATCGCCACCACGCTGGCGCCGACCACCCCGGTCGAGGCGGCCAGCAGGGCGCCGACCAGCACCGTCGAGATCGCGATGCCGCCACGGATTTCACCGAACAGCGAGCCCATCGATTCGAGGAGGCGTTCGGCGAGTTTCGATTTCTGCAGGATGATCCCCATGAAGATGAAGAGCGGGATCGCCATCAGGATGGTGTTGTGCATCACCGCGAAAATCCGGTGCGGCATCAGGTTAAAAATTTTGGGGCCTTCGGCGATCAGGCCGAAGAAGACCGCCGCGCCGCCGAAGGTAAAGGCGACCGGAAAACCGACCAGCAGCAACGCTAAGGCGGTCAGGAACATGCAAATGCCAATCATGGCGGAAAATCCTTTCTTGGACCGTAAAAAGTAAAAAGTGAAATGTGAAAAGAATTGATACCGGGTCACGGTTGGTCACTTACTTTTCACTTTTCACGACCTTCAAAGCACATCATCCTCCGTCGAATGCGGTTTGGGCGCCTCGATACCGCGGAAGATGTTGAAATTGCGGATCATGAAACCGACCGAGGAGATGATCAGGAAGACAAACGAGGTTGGAATCACCGCCTTGATCAGCCACCGGTGGGTCAACCCGCCCGGATCGCCACTGATTTCACCGGAGATGAAAGACTCGTGGACGAACCAGACCGAGCCATGGATGATCAGGACGCTTAAGGGGATCAGGAACATCAGGGTGCCGGCGATATTGATGATCGCCTGGGTGCGCGGCGACCAGCGGTCATAAAGGATATCGACCCGCACATGTCCATCCTCTTTCAATGCGTAGGCGATGCCGAACATGAAGACGACCGAGAACAGATGCCACTCCAGTTCCTGCAGAGCGATCGAACCGCTGCGAAAGAAGTAGCGCATGATGGCGTCGTAGAAGACGTTGACCAACATCAGGAACATGGTCACCGTAGCGATGGCGCCGATAATGTCAGTGAAACGGTCGATCCATTTTTCAATCTGTAACAGCATGGTTTTTACGCTTTCTGCGAGCAGAGGCCCCGAGCCCTTATTTGGCTCGGGGCTGTTTTCATCTATCAGTCATGAAACTTTCCTGAATTGGATGGCTAAGCAAAATTTTTGTCCGTCAAGGCAGCGTGAATTTCCGGGGCGAAGGCATACATCAGGTATGTCGAGGTCCTTAAATTACGACAACGCAGGAGGGCGGACATTTTGCGACGCCATCAGTCTTCCAGATTATCCTTGAGATAGGCGTAGTCCGAGATCTCCGTCCAGCGGCGGGCCATCTTCATATAGGCCTTCTGCGAATCAATCACTTCCTTGAACTGCGGATCCTTGGCCGCGTACTTGGCCAGCAGCTCGTCGTTGGCCTTTTTCATTGCAGCGATGATCGGCTTCGGGAAGGTGCGCACTTTGACGTTCGGATACTCCTTCTCGATCGACGCCAGACCGACGGCGCTCTCATGATAGGAACGGGCATACATGTCGTAGGCGGAGAGCTCCATCGCTGCCGTCAGAATCTCCTGCAGATTCTTCGGCAGCGCGTCGAACTTCTCCTTGTTGACCATGAACTGCAACTCGGTGGCCGGTTCGTGCCAGCCGGTATAGTAGTAGTCGGCAATCTTCTCGAAACCCATTTTCAGATCGAGGGAGGGGCCGACCCACTCCAGCGCGTCGATGGTGCCACGATCAAGAGAGGTGTAGAGTTCGCCGGGAGCGATGTTGGTGACGACCACGCCGAGCTTCGAAACAACTTCGCCGGCGAACCCGGGGATGCGCATTTTCAGCCCTTTCAGGTCGTCCAGACTCTTGATCTCCTTGCGGAACCAGCCACCCATCTGGTTGCCGGTGTTGCCGCCGGGGAAAGAGTAGACGCCATGCTTGGCGTAGACCTTTTTCATCAGGTCCATGCCGCCGCCGTAGTAGAACCAGGCATATTGCTCCGGGGCGATCATCCCGAAGGGCATGGTGGTGAAGGGCATGGTGCTGATATCCTTCCCTTTCCAGTAGTAGGAGGCCGAATGCCCCATTTCGTACTGCCCTTCCTTGACCATGTCGAGCACGCCGAAGGGAGACTTGTGCTTGTTGGAGGAATCGATGCGGATCTCCATCTCGCCGTTCGACATGGTCTTCACCATGTCGGCCATCTTGATCACCGCGTCACCGAAGATCGGGAAACCGCTCCCCCAGGTTTGCGCCAGCCGCCAACGAACCTTTGGCGCTGCTTCGGCCTTGCTAGTGAAACCGCTGCAGGTCAGCATGCCGACAGCAACCAGCAGGCCGATAAAGAGCTTTGTCATCCTTGTCATCCTGTGCATTGTTTGCCCCTTTCTCTGTGTGAAGGTCAGATTTCAGCGACCGATCAACAACTTGGTTCTTGCGCGATCGACCTAGAACATGGCTTGACGCTACACGGTTGAAAGGGAGTTCGGAACCCGGTGAGTGAGTAAGCGGTCGGATCGGGTGAGCGAAAGGCGGATAGCCGGAGTGAGTGGATTGAAGTTGTTAAAACAGAGTTGATTTTTCAGGGGGGCGAATTGCTGGCGATGAGAATTTCGGACTGCTCTTGGATGAGTGGCCAGAAGCCGGCGGCGTTATTCACCGCCGGCTTGGCTCGAATACTGATGATTCAGGCTGGACCGTGGCAGACCGCCTCGATGTTGTGGCCGTCGGGGTCGAGCACGAAGGCGCCGTAGTAGTTGGGGTGATAATGCGGCCTCAGCGTCCGTAGGTCGCGGTCAGGCTCGCCGAGGCCAGCTTGTTGGCGTTGAGGTAAAAACCGACCATCGCTCCGGACGCCTGCGGATCGAGATCAAGCTTGTCGGTTTTCAATGCATAGACCGTGAAGATGTAATGATGCGGCGCGCCGGGCGGTGGACATGGACCGCCGTACCCGACGGCGCCGAAATCGGTACGACTCTGGACGCTGCCGGCCGGCGCCAGGCCGCTCTGCGGATTGCCGGCATTGCCCGGCAGGCTGTGAACATCGGCGGGGATATTGAAAATCAGCCAGTGCCACCAGCCGCTGCCGGTCGGCGCATCGGGGTCATAAACGGTCACGGCGAAGCTTTTGGTTCCCATCGGCGCACCACTCCAGTTCAGCTCCGGCGAGACGTTCGCTCCGCTGCAGCCGAAGCCGTTAAAGACCTGCTCCGCGGCAATCAAAGTTCCTTCATGCAGTTGCGGGCTACTCAGGGTGAAGTCCTGGGCCATTGCCAAGCCTGACACTGCGAATATCAAGGTTAGTGAAATCATTATTTTCTTCATCGAGCTTCTCCTTTACCTGCAATAATTTGCAACCTCGCACTAGCTACCGCCGGGAACGCGACACTCCAGTTGCAAAAATCATAGATGCCGGCCATCTATTGTCAATCTCATTAGAAAAATTGACCTTGTCCTCAAGCGAAACTACATTGGTGTACTGAAACCCCTTGATCACCGACTATGCGCCGATTGCGGAAAGAATACCAAGATGAGCAAAGCCGAACGACTCTACCAACTGGTGACCCTGCTGGGCGCGGCGCACTGCAATCACCGCCGAAGCGATCGACGAAAAGATGGAAGTGTCGCTGCGCACCGAACAGCAACCCTACCGCATCCCGTATGTCGAAGGTGACAATGAACTCCGCAAGACCCACGGCCGGCTGCGCCGGGCCTGCGAAGAACGGTGCAAGCTGTGGCGACCGCATGGCGACGGTGAAGGACCGCTTCGGTACTGAGTCGCATTTTGTGGCAAAATAAGATCTTTCAGTTCTCGCGAACCCGGAGCCTCCGATGTCAGATCATTCCACTTGGCAATACGACGAATTCAAACAGGTCGGCAAGGATTACGGCGATCCGGCCGAGGTCGAAGTCTACGACGCCAGCCATGGCGACTTCCGCGATCTGGAGGGGGAAGCCGATACAGTTCTTGATCGCCTTGCCCTGGGCTCCGACGCCATTCTGATCGATTTCGGCTGCGGCACCGGCACCTTCGTTATCGAAGCCGCCAAGCGCTATGCGCAGGTTTTTGCTGTCGACGTCTCGCCGGCGATGCTGAGTCAGGCGCAAACCAAGGCCAAGGCGGCCGGAGTTGGAAACATCATCTTTTGCCACGCCGGTTTTCTGACCTACTCCCACCAGGGAAATGCGGTAGACGCCGTCACCACCACCTTCGCCTTCCACCACCTGCCCGACTTCTGGAAGGGGATCGCCCTGCAGCGTTTGTACGGATTGCTCAAACCGGGTGGGCAGTTCTATCTCAGCGACGCGATCATCGAGGAACGAAACTGTCTGGAGAACATTTCGGCTTTTATCGATGAGCTGGCGGAAGCCGGCGGCGATTTTCTGCGTGAGGACACCGAAACCCATTTCCGGGAGGAATACTCCTCCTACGACTGGGTCATCGACGGGCTGCTGGAGCGCGCCGGGTTCGAGATCCGCGACAAACGGATCGACAAGGGCGTGCTCGGCCATTACCTGTGCCGTAAACCTTGAAACGCACCTTTTGCCGGATAAGGATCTCAAGATGAACCTCCCCGAAATCACCGCTTATATTCACGAACACATCCCCCTGACCGCTCACCTGGAAGCGGTGGTTGAAGCCTTCAACGGCACCTCGGTTGTCCTGTCGGCACCCTTGCAACCGAACCTGAATCACCGCAATACGGCCTTCGGCGGCAGTATCTCCGCCCTGGGGATTCTGTCCGGCTGGACCCTGCTGTTTTTAAAACTGCGGGAATTGGGGATCAGAAATCGCCTGGTGATCCAGAAAAGTGCCTGCAACTTTCAGGAACCGGTGACGGGCGATTTCAAAGCGACCTGCGCCCTTCCCGACCCGGCAACCTGGGAAAAGTTCATCAAGACTCTCACCAGGCACGGCCGCGCGCGAATCACCGTATATTCGAAAATTGAAGACTCGTCAGGCGTCGGTGGCGTGCACGAGGGGAGCTACGTCGCGCTGGTTCTACCGGGTGAGGAACCGGTCTGAGCAGCCAACGGTATTTTCCGAAGAAAACCTACTTCGTGTCCATCCGTAAACTTCGGATGGACACGAAGTAGGTTTCTGATTCGGAAATAAGTATTTTTTTGCAAGACCAAGGAATCAAGGATTTATGCGGAGGAGTACATCGGTACACCGCACAAGCAAGGCCGCAGGTTGACGCAGAGATTGCAGAAAAGGGCCGTTTCCGGACAGCAACTACTTCGCGTTCCACTCGTAAACCGTCACCTGTGAGGAACCGCTGGTGTGCACCGGATCGCTGAAGGCGATGGCTTTGGCCTCGTCCAGGTTGTCGGCGAGAATGACGTAGGCGCCGCCCGATTTGTCGGTGAACGGCCCGGCCAGTTCGAGCTGGTTCTGCTGGCGCAGGCGATCAAGAAAAGCGTAGTGCTCGTCGATGACGGACGGCTGGAATTGGGGAGTGCGGAAGGTGGTAATCAGGTAGCGCAAGGTGGCTTCTCCTTTCAAATTGGATTGCGAACTTCAGCCCTTTTTGGCGCCGGACAGCAATATCCGCTTGCGCTCGGCGGTGAACTTCCACCAGGGGAGCGCCGGTCCGCCGGCCATGAAACTGACCACCGACATGAAGACGTCGAGCAGGCAGGGGTCGTGCTGGGTGCCAGTGAGATGGCAGAGCCGGGCGAGCATCTCGAAAGGGTCTTGACCGATCAGATCGGCTGGGGATTGGATGCCGAGCAGGCGCAGATCCCGGGCGCAAGCCGGGCCGATGTTGGGCAGGTCCTCCAACCGTTCGAGGCGGTTTCTGTCGACTTTATCGGGATGCATGGCGTGCTCCGAATAGGGAAGAAACTCAGTCTACCCTATCTCATTCCCGACGAAAAGCCGGCCCGGCATCTTCTGCAACCCCATTAGGGCATAATGCACCACTTCCTAAATCTGTCTCACGCAAAGACGCCAAGATTTTAAACCCGAAAGATTCTTTTGTTTAGAAGATTTTCTTTGCGCCTTTGCGGCTTGAGTGAGCGAAGCGAACGGGCGTGAGACCGGGATTGAACTTTTTACTTTTCACCTTTCACCTTTCACGGCAGTCATGGCTCAAAAAGGTGCCTGCCTCCCCTTTTCCTTTGCTATGGGATGAATCCCTTCTTCCGTCCCATCTTGATCATCATTATCCATTAAAAAGTCCTTGGTATCAAAGGGTTACATTGCGAAACCGTCAAGAAAACGGTCGGGTTGCGCTTCGAATTTTTTGCCGCGATTGGCGGCTCTCGCCAATTTATCTCTTTCTTTTCAATGGACCTCTCCGGTAAAAGTAACAGCACTCGAATAATGACCGCTTGATCCGGGCTTAAATTCAGCAGGGGATTAACTTGCAACAGATGATTCAATTGATATTAGAGGCGGGCAAAACCAGCGTCGATCTTGCGCTCTACCTGTTGCTTCCGGTGTTGGTCATCATGATGGCCCTGATGAAGCTTCTCGAAGCGCGGGGGATCGTCGCCGGCATCTCCAAAATTCTGGCTCCGGTACTGAATCGCATCGGTATCCCGGGCATGGGGGTGTTCGCCGCGCTGCAACTGTTATTTGTCGGTGCCTTTGCCCCGATTGCTTCGCTGCGACTGATGGAGAGTAACGGCACCTCGCGGCGCGGCATTGCCGCGACCCTGGCCATGGTCTTTGCCATGTCTCAGGCGAATGTGGTCTTCCCAATGGCGGCGGCAGGTCTGGATGTTGGCGTAACCATTTTGACCTCAATCATCGGCGGACTCGTTGCGGCCGGCACCACCTACTATATTTTCACCCGATCCCTGGGTTCCGATATCGTCACCGAATCGCTGGAGGTCGCGCGGGATACCAAAAACAGCACGGTCAACCTGCTGATCGCCGGTGGGCAGGAGGCGGTCGAGATTGTCCTGAAATCGGTGCCGATTATTCTCATCGCCATTTTTGTCGTCAAATTGATCCAGTTTTTTGGCCTCATCGGCCTGATCAAAACCTTGGCGACCCCGCTGTTTCATCTGTTCGGACTCTCCTCAACAGCAGTCCTGCCGATCGTGACCAAATTCATGGCCGGCGGCACGGCCATGCTCGGAGTCTCGATGCAATTGCTCCAGACGGGAACCCTCAGCATCGCTGATATCAACCGCCTGGCCGGATTCATGATAAATCCTCTCGATCTTGTCGGCATCGCGATCTATATGTCCGCAGGGGTAAAAACCGCTTCTGTGGTGCGACCCGCCATTGCCGGTGCCGTCTGCGGCGTGACCGTACGCGCGATTCTCCATCTCCTCTTCTACTGATCAGGAAGGCGATCGCGACTCGTATCCCCTGGCCAGGGGTAACATTTTTTGCTGAGGCAACGGGGGCGGGAATTAAAGTTGTCGTCGATCATCCAAGTCTGTCGTCGCGCCTTTGCGACTTGAGTGAGCGAAGCGAACGGGCGCGAGGCCGGGTTGAACTTTTCACCATTCGCGGCAGTCAAAAAAATATTGGAAGTTTCCCTAGTTTATTCAGGCAAAGATGTGGGTAGGTATGACCATGTTCCCGCGGTCATTCCTCTAAGAGGATGCCCGAGCCGCCCATCTCCGCCGGGAAATCTTTCTGTTTCGGCAGCCCATCTTTGATGTGTAACACCGTTTCCTGATAGTTTACATGCACCCCCGGCTCAAAGGATAAATCCGGGATGACTGCGGCATAGATATCGGTGAGTCCCATGGCCGGATGTTCGGTAAAGACATGGCCTCCGCAGGTTTTGCACCATTTGCGCGAACTTCCCGGAGTTTTGTTGTAGGTGCCTATATTATTTGCACCCTGGGTTATCGTTAACGCCTCCGGTTTCCAAAGGGTGAACGCATTAACCGGCCCCGCCGACCAGTGACGGCAGGATTCACAATGGCAGTACCCCATGCCGGCAGGTTCTCCAGTCACGGTAAATTGCACTGCACCGCAAAAGCAGCTCCCTTGATAAGTTTTCCCATTGCTCATAACTTTCTCCTTTCAGGTCGGCGCGGATTGTCTGATCCTCCTTGCAATAAGCCAGCAGTGCTTTTCCAAAGCGTCTGTCTCATTCTGCAATCAGTGTAACATAGCCACCAAATTCCTCAGCATTTGACTGGAACTGTAAATCTGAGTTCTGTTTTTACACTTCCAAATCATCCCTTTTCCACCTCTTTGGCCGTATTGGTTACCCCTAACAATGGGTGTCGCGTCTACACTTTCACAAAATGAATTGTGTAGACGCAACCCCTTGGCCACTCCCACCTTCGCGGCTTGAGTGAGCGAAGCGAACGGGCGTGAGGCTGGGTTGAACTTTTCACCTTTCACGGCCGTCAAAGATGTTGTAAGGTCGCAGAATAAATCTTTACTAGATTTGGAGGATAAGATGTTTGAGGAGGGGAAATCTCAACCATGATTCCGAACCGCGCTGGTGGGCCAGAAGAGCTCTGCCGGGGCGGTTTTTTTTGTTGAGAATTTTGATTGGCTGGAAATGCGGGAAGTGTCCCTAGTTTCCCCGGGGGTGAATTCACCGGCGGGACGGCTTTTTGTTTATGGCGGTCTGGAGAAATTATCCGGCCTGATGCTTCAAAATTATATTATTGTATAAATGACAACTATTGTGTATTGACCAAGGGGTCTGGTATTCTATAAATGCTCGCTGAACCCCTGAGACCCTCCGACGCGAAAAAGCTGATCCGCGAAATTCTCGGTGGCGGTATCGTCACCTATTCACAGCCTCACGCCGAGGAGCGCATGCGTCAGCGTCATATCAGTACTGTTGACTGCGTCAACGTATTGCGCGGCGGCGTGGTTTCCGAAGGGGAATACGAGAACGGTAGCTGGCGCTACCGGGTGTTCACACCCAAAATGTGCGTCGTCATTCGCTTTGAAGATGAAACAATGCTAGAAGTCGTGACGGCATGGAGAGAAAAATGAAGTGTCCGCGTTGCAAGACCGGTGAATTGGTCGAGATGCAGGAGAATTACCATTATCGTGAATGCGGTCTCGACAATGTGACCCTGGTCGGCCTCACCCTGCGCAAATGTCCCGACTGCGGCAACCTCATGCCGCTGATCCCGAGCATCGAGGGTCTGCACGATTCGCTGGCCCGCGCGATCATCAGTAAAGACGGCGCCCTGAGCCCGGCGGAGATTGTCTTTCTGCGCAAATCCTTGGGCTGGTCCGGTACCGATTTCGCGCGCAACATGCACTGTGACCGGGCGCAGATTTCCAAGTGGGAGCATGGAACAGTCGCCATGTCGAAACCCTACGATCTGCTGCTCCGCGAGATGGTCGTATCGGGAAAAAAGATCACCGACTACCACCGCACCGATCTGAACTGGAAAAAAGAGGTCCAGTCGCACCCCTTCCGCTTTCAGCTCCAGAAAAAAGTGTGGAAGGAAGCGGCTTGAAGAAAAACCAGACTTCGGATCAGGCCTATAGAAAGGGAAAATAAAACTGTCTCCTTTTTCGCTCGACGATCGCGACTCGTATCCCCTGGCCAGGGGTAACATTTTCTGGTGAGGCAACGGGGACGGGAATTAGAGTTGTCGATGATCATCCAAGTCTGTCTTTGTACCTTTGCGGCCTGAGTGAGCAAAGTGAATGGGCGTGAGGCCGGGTTGAACTTTTCACGTTTCTTGGCCGGCAATTAACTGTTTCCGATCGTTGGAGAGTCAGGTAAGATATTGCAATATTAAATTTTTAGCTATCACAGGAATGACCCATGGAAACCAAGGGCAAAGAGCAAATATTAGCTTTCCTCCGCGAACATAAATCCGAACTGCAGGAACAGTTCGGAGTGACCCGCCTTGGCCTGGTTGGGAGTTACGCCCGTAACGAAGCGCGTTCCGACAGTGATATCGACCTCATCGTCAGTCTGCAAAGCGAGAACACCTTCCGCAGCTTTTTCGGGTTGCTGCATTACCTGCAAGACAAACTTCATGAACGTATTGACCTGGCAACCGAAGCCAGTTTGAAACCGCGGGTCAAAGAAGCGATCATGCAGGACATCCACTATGTATAAGCGGGATGTCCGCCTCTATCTGGAAGATATCGACGAAGCCATTGCGGCCATCGAAGAATATACTGCGAATCTTGACTATGATGGCTTTGCAGGAGATCGAAAAACCTATTCGGCAACCCTCAGGGAATTTATCGTCATTGGCGAAGCGCTCTCCAATATTCCGGAGCAGGTCAAGGAGAAGGCTCCCTCGATTGAGTGGCGTCTGATCAAGGATTTTCGAAATTTCATCGTTCACGAATATTTTGGTGTTGATGCCAGAATCGTCTGGGACGCCGTCAAGCAGGAACTTCCCATTCTGAAAACAGAAATCAGTCGCTTACGCAAAGTAGTTTGATGGTTTTTCTATTTTTCTTCGCGCCTTTGCGACTTGAGAGAGCGAAGCGAACGAGCGTGAGGCTGGGTTGAACTTTTAACCTTTCACGTTTTACTTTTCACGGCAGTCAAAGATGTTGTAAGGTCGCAGAATAAATCTTTAGTCGTTTTGGAGGTTAAGATGTTTGAGGAGGGGAAATCTCAACCATGATTCCGAACCGCGCCGGTGGGCCTGAAGGGCTTTGCCGGGGCGGTTTTTTGTTGAGAATTTTGATTGACTGGAAATACGGGAAGTGTCCCTAGTTTATCCTTTTGGTTTCACATAATAGGAAATTATCGCCATTTATAGTAGGGGTGCCTTAATGACCAAATCTAACAATCAGGTTAGAGCTGCCAAACCAAAGAATTTTTTTCAGAAACCGCTTAAAGCTGACCTAAAAAGTTTATTTAAATCTCTTTCAAGTGGTATCTGCCATTCCGCTACAGGCAAATGGGAAGAAGTTGGTTCTGATGCTGTTGAAGCTTTGTCATCAATTGGGCTCACAACCGAACCTGAAGAGCTGGTATTTCTGCTAATTCGTCGGTCTTTGACAAAAGCACTTTTTGATTTGCTTGGGGAAAATGTTAGCCAAATCCTAGCTAACGTTAAGATAGATGCCAATATTATTGTTGAAAAAATGGAATTTTCTGTTTCTACAGGAGAAGTACATATTGATAGTAAGTTTTTTAATAGACCGGCAGATTTACCACTGATTGCAGAAGTGCAATCTTTTCTTGCTAAGTGGCTTGAAGGGCTTGAGGTTCAACCATCAGCTACTAAGGCTATTACTGAACGTTTGCCTAGTTATTTTGTCTATTCACTCAATTATGAGTGGCGGAAGAATGCCAAATCATATAGGCCCCTTACAGATATATTTGATACTCCTTTCACAAAAGCTGGCGATCGAGAATGGGCTTGGGCCGCTTATTCAGCCACGCTACAACGCCGTGTCCAAGAGGGTATTTTTGAGGAACCTTTTAGTCTAAAACAGATTTACGTTCCATTAAATGCTTTTTATCTTGAAGAAGACAAATACAGAGAACAATCGGAAGAGATGGAGATACAAGGTAAGAACCGACGGCGGGTAGTGGTTTCGCTTCAAGAGGAGATGGAAAAATGGTTGCAAAATCCTAAAGTTCAGGATGCAATTCGCATTATTAGTGGTGGGCCAGGGAGCGGCAAATCATCATTTGCCCGAATTTTTGCAGCACAAATATCTCAATACAATAAACAGAAAGTATTATTTGTCCCTTTGCATTTATTCGACCCTACTTTGGAGCTTGTAGATGCTGTTGGCAGATTTGTAAAGGACGAAGGAATTCTGTTACAAAACCCACTTGACCCAGACTCGCCAGAACCGAACCTTTTGATTATTTTTGATGGTCTAGATGAATTAGCAAGTCAGGGTAAAGCTGCAGAAGAGACAGCAAGAGCTTTCGTGCGAGAGGTTGAGAGGACGGTTGAGCGAAGAAATCAACATAAAATTAATCTTCGTGTTCTTATTAGTGGTCGTGAAGTAATTGTTCAGAATAATGAATCTGAATTTCGACACCCTGGTCAAATTCTTACTTTGCTTCCTTACTTTATTCCAGAAATCGTACAACCAGAACGACAGCATGAAGAGATGTACCTTGACCATAACAACCTCCTTAAAAATGATTTACGGCAGCAATGGTGGGTAAATTATGGGGCCTTATCCGGCAAGGGGTATAGTGGATTACCAAAAGAATTGAGTCGTGATGATCTTTCTGAAGTAACTGGACAACCATTACTTAATTATTTAGTTGCACTTAGTTTTACTCGTGAAAAAATTGATTTTGAAAAAAATATTAATCTAAATTCAATATATGCAGACTTGGTCACTGCTGTACACGAAAGAGGTTATGAGAAACATAGGCCTTACGCGCCAATAAGGCATATGACTGCGAATGATTTTTCCCGAGTGCTCGAGGAAATTAGTCTGGCAGCATGGCATGGGGATGGCCGTTCAACCACAGTAGGTGAAATAGAATTTCACTGTCGCACTAGCGGATTGGGTAGATTGCTTGATGTTTTTCAAGAAGGTGCCAAAGCAGGCGTTACTCGATTGCTTGCAGCATTTTTTTTCCGTCAATATGGGAAAAGGCTAAATGGTGACCCAACTTTTGTTTTTACGCATAAAAGTTTTGGTGAATATCTAACCGCACGGCGAATTGTCCGTTCAGTGGAGAGGATGGCCCGTGAATTAAAGAGACATATTCAGAGCCCTGATGAAGGCTGGGACGAAAGGGATGCACTTAAACACTGGGTTCAAATTTGTGGTCCAAGTGCAGTAACGGAATACCTTCACGTTTTCCTTCTTAATGAAGTAAAAGGGCGGGAAATAGCTGATATTTGTCACTGGAGAGATAATCTTTCTCAACTTTTTAAATATTCTCTTCTTCATGGCATGCCTATGGAGCAACTCCAAATTGTTCCATTCAAAGAAGCACTATTTCAGTCTAGGAATGCTGAAGAAGCATTACTCATTGCTTTAAATATTTGCGCGAGTAGGACTGAGAAGATTGTGGCAATAGACCTTTTTGACCCAACAGTTTTTTGGGCTTGGTTCCGGCGCGTTCAAGGGCAGAGAACCGGTCCTGAAGCTAGTTTGGCAGGGAAAAGCTTATCTTGGCTAGATCTAAGTGGTTCAGTGTTACACCTCTCTGATTTATATGGTGCAAACTTAGAAAACACAATTATGTCAGGTGCGATGGGAAATTTGGTTTCTTTTGGAATGTCGAATCTTAAAATCTCAAATTTTGAAAATGCACATATTCCTAATGGTTATTTTGAAATGGCAAATTTAAATGGTGCGAATTTTAAAAATGCCAATCTTAGATGGGCTAATTTCGAAAGAGCCAAACTTTTAAATGCTAATTTTGAAAATGCGAAACTTGTTGGTGCTAACTTCCTAAAAGCAAAAATCAATGATACGAATTTTGAAGGCGCTAATCTAGAGGGTGCAAACTTTAAGGGGATTAAATTTAATGGCGCAAATTTCAAAACCGCTAACCTTGCAGGGGCAAATTTTGAAGGGGCAAATTTTGAAGGAGCAAGTTTTGAAGGGGCAAATTTAAAAGGGGCCAAACTTGCAAGAACCTGTCTTGAAGGCGCAAATTTTAAAGACGCTATTTTACCAAAATATTTTCAAGATAGATTGTCACGTCTGTTGAATGAAAAGCCGGCGGAGCGGAATCCGGGGACATAACACCTATTTTCAAAGAAGGAAAAGGGGCAAATTTATTTTCTCACCCCCGAAGAAACAAATATGCCCCTCCCCACCATCCATAACCATTGCACCGGCTGCGGCCGCTGCGTAGCCGCCTGCCTCTTTACCGCGCTGAGCCTGGAGACGGAGCAGCCGAACGGCTTCGGGCAAAAACGGGCCGTCATTGCCGAGGACCGCTGCACCGGCTGCCTGGCCTGCCTCCCCGCCTGCCCTTATCAGGCGATCAGCGGGGGAACCTATGGGGACGTAGAGTGCTGTATGGGGTCAAACCGAACAAAGTCATAGACACTCAAGACAAAACGGCTGTTATTTTCCTTTTAAAAAACCTTAGAACCCAATTTTTGCAAGTAAAATTCTACTTCTAAATCTCGCGTGCATATTCCACCCAAAACCATCCGGGCGTTCCCAACAAAACGACAGCCTCCTAAATCAGTTCCACATCCGGCAGGTTGGCCGCTACCTCCGCGACGGTCGCATAACCGGTCAGCACCCGCACCACCACCGGCAGCGGCTCGACCCAGATCTCCGGCAGGTCGGCTTCGACCCGTTCATTGATGGCGAAGGCGAGCTTTTCCACCGGCGGGGTGAACTGCGCATCGACCCCCGGTTTGTTGCCGCGCGGGTCGATGCGGTACCAGCCATGCCCCTCCAGCCAGACGGCATTCAGCCCGTGCAGGGAGTAAGGCGGTCCGCCACCGCCGACCGACAGCCGCTGGTAGCAGAGCCCGGCCGGGATATCGTTGGCGCGCAACAGCGCCGCCAGCAGGTGGCTCTTGGCGTAGCAGTAGCCGGTGCCGTGCCGCAGCACGTCGGACGCCTTGCAGGTCACCGGGTTCTGACGGTAATCCCAGCTGTGGCGGATCCGGTCGCGGACGAACTCGAAACAGCGCCGGACGATGTCAATCTTGTTCGCCGCACCTTCGGCCAGCACCCGTGCTTTGGCCAGCACCTCGGGATGGCGCCAGTCGATGATCTCATCGGCGGCGAGATAGACTGAATCGGGTGGTAAGTTGACAGTCGGAAAGACATTCATTTCAGCACCAGTGGTTTTTCTAGCTGATAGATCGCCTCGCTCAGATTCTCGACCTGTTTCTCAAGGATAGCCCGGGCGTCGTAAAGCCCCTGGTTGTAGAAGAAGACGCCGATCTCCTTGGCGATGAAATCGAGCAGGAACTCGGCATCGAAGCGGCCCAGCTCCCGATCGAGTTCAGCGGAGAAATAGCGCTGGAGCTTCTCGACCATGAGGGCTTTGTCGCTCTCGCTGAAGCTGATTTCATTCTCCATGGTAGCACCTTTATTTCTTACAGACTCGCCCCATCGAAATGCTGCACCGGCAGGGCATCGAGATCAACCCCGTCGAGGCAGCGTGCGTTGATCGCCGCCATCTCGTTCCCCTTGGGATCGGTCCCCTCGCCGAAAGGGGCGATGCCGCAGGTCGGGCAGAAATGATGCTGGATGCGGTGGGTATTGAAGGTATAGGTCGCCATTTTTTCGCGTTCGCTGAGCAGCTTGAACTGCGCGCGCGGCACGAACCACATTTTCGCTCCCTTGCGCCGGCAGATCGAGCAGTTGCACTCGAAAACCTGTTCCAGGTCACCGGTTGCTTCGAAACGGATGTTGCCGCAATGGCAGCTGCCGCTGTAGGTTTGACTCATGGGAAACCTCCTTATCGTTGGGTTGTTTTTTTCTTCTTGCTCGCTTTGGCCCGCGGGTTGTAGTCGAGACACAGCCCCAGCCAGTAATCCAGATCCTCATCCGCATCGATCCCCTCCCCCTCAACGAAGAGGAAGCCCTTCATCGGCCGGCCGGTAAAATCCATCTCCCGTGCACCGAGGCGAGTCAGGGACTGCTGATAGATTTCCGGATCGATGCGCGCCATCAGCGTCTCGCCGACGATCCCGGCGCACATCTTATCGTTGACCATGAAACAGAGCCCGCCCATCATTTTCTTCTCTTCGGCCTGCACATACCGCTCGGCAAAGACCTGTCGCACGCGGTCGGCCAGATATTCATCATAAGCCATCGGGATCTCCTCCGTTGCCGTGAATCATTATTATGCCGCTCGAGTCGCGCCAACGCAATCGATTGCATCCTTGTCTCTGGACTGCGTGGCTTGACAGCAACGGATGCTTGGGACTATAAAGTTGTATATACAACTGGAGAAGACATGAAACAGATTACCCCCACCCAACTGGCGCAGAAACTGGCCGATGAATGCATCGCCTTTCGCGTGCGTGTGCTGAACCGGGTCATTACCAACCTTTACGATGCGGCTCTCAAGCCGTTCGGCATCACCGTCAACCAGACCACCATCCTCGCCATGCTGACTCTGGCCGGCGAAGTCACCGCCGGAGAGATCGGCCGCGAACTGGTCATGGAGAAGTCGACGGTCAGCCGCAACCTGGAACGGATGCGCAATCATGGCTGGATCGAAACGACGAACCAGGGGATCAGGGTAACGGCTGCGGGGCGCGAGTTGTTCACCTCGCTCCACCCCGCCTGGGAGCAGGCCCAGAGGGATGCCGAAGGGCTGCTGGGCAAGGCGGGAATCGGGGCGATTCTAGGTCTGCACCAGACTTTGCGCGCCAAATAATTTTTCTCATTGAGTTGCATATACAACAAATATGGGGGGGGGGGAGAGTACTCTGCTGCTTTGGTCCCATTCCGTTGCTACCGGAGCAGGTGGCAGATTCCTGAATAATAAACCGCAAAATTTTCGAAAGGAAGGTGAACCATGAAAAACAATCCGGTCGGTTGGTTCGAAATCTACGTGCAGGATCTGGGGCGCGCCAAAAGGTTCTACGAAAGGGTCTTCAAGACCGATCTGACGCCGCTGGAAACTCCCGTTCCGGGGATCGAGATGCTGACCTTCCCCATGGAACGGGACGTCTGCGGCGCGCCCGGCGCGCTGGTCAGAATGGCGGACGGTCCCGGCGGCGGCAACGCGGTGCTGGTCTACTTCAACTGCGAGGACTGCGCCGCCGAGGAGAGCCGCGTCGCCGAAGAAGGCGGCAAAGTCGAAAAACCCAAGATGTCGATCGGCGAGTACGGCTTTATCTCGCTGGTGCGCGACAGCGAAGGGAATATGATCGGGCTGCACTCGATGGAGTGAAGAAAAGTACTGTTCCTGAATCAAGTTGCCGCCCTTTGCCCCTCTTTCACCACGGAGAGAGAGGTACTTCGAGATTTAGGTCGCAGGTCCAGCCGGGCGCTTGAGGCGCAATTGCTATTTCAGTTCTTGTCCGACTCCGGGGACCGGCGGAGCAGCAGGTAAAACAAGAGCATGCCGATCACAAAGGCGGCGGGCAGGTTCCAGAACGTAAGCAGCGCGGTCGCCAACGCGAGCCAGCGTTCCCTGGTGTCAGCTGCAAGCTGCATCCCTCCGCGCAGCAGTTGCAATGCGCCAAAGAAGAGGATCACCCCAAGGATCGCTTCGGGGAAGAGCTGGAACAGCAGGTGGATGGAGGGACTGAAAAAGAGCCCCAGCAGAAGCAACAGGCTGCCAAGAATGACCAGTGCTCCGCCGCTACGCGCACCGAAGGTAACGTGCCCGGCCAGGCCGCCGGCACCATGGCACTGCGGTACGCCGCCAAGAAAGGCCGCACCGAGGTTCATGATCCCGGTCGTGGTAGCCAACTGGCGCTCGCTGATCTGGCGCTCGGGAAACAGGCGGTTATTCTCGGCACGCACCGCAATTACCGCGTTACCCAGGGTCAGCGGCAGCTGCGGCAGGGCCAGCAACAAGGTACCGAGCAGCAGATCGCGGCCGCTCAGGTCGAACAGGGGGAAAGTCGGCAGACTCAGGCTGAGGGAATTTGCAACCAGCTGCTCAGGCAACAACGGGTGTTGCACCAATCCGCAGCCCACTCCGAAAAGCAACAACAGGAACATGGCCGGAATGGCCGGCCGGATCAACAGCAGCAGAGTGCCGACCAGCCCGACCAGGGCGATCAGCCATTGCGTGGCCATCAGCTGCAGTCCCTGACCCAACAGACCGGCACCGAGCCCGAGGACGATGCCGCTGACCACCGGCCGAGGCACAAGGGCGGCGATGCGCCCGATCTCCCCGGAGAGCCCCAGGCCCAGCCACAGCAACCCGGTCACCAGCGCCGCGGCATAAATGGTCGCCGGAGTGAGCTGGCCGGCCTGGGTCAGGGCGACGGCAGCAATCGCTTTCATCGGTTGCACCGGGATCGGAGTTTTGTAGTAGAAGCCGCAGACCAGCATCGCCAGGCCGAATGAACACAGAATCCCGGCCGGCGCCATCTTCACCACGCCGATGTAACCGGCCACGAACGGGATCAGCGTACCCAAATCGCCGCAAGCCCCGGCCCATTCTGTGCGGTCGTAACGATTCATATGCCCCGATAATAGTCGAGTGTCGCTTCCGGCCCGAGGCCGCCGACGAGACCGATTTTCTTCATGGAGGACCTCCTGGCAAGTTTAGAGATGACGGGAATCCGTTTGCCAATTTTTCAGCAACATCCGGAACAACTAGGGCTGACTTTAACACCTTTCTCCGGGACCGGTCCACGGATGTGACCTCCCCCCGGAAAACCGGATCAGTCAAAAGTAGAGTTTTGGGCAGAATATCCTTTTCAAGCCGGCTCCAAGTATTTGCATCGTTGCCATATCCATAAAACGGGACACTGCTCGATGGTTCCGTGACTGTTGCCTGTTTCCCAAAGGATCAACCGCGTAATAGCCCAATTAAAAAAATGGCCAGACTGTAATCTGGACAACATTCCTGCCGGAACCACAGGGTTAAACTGACTAGTAAGGGGAGCAATACAACAGGGATCGGCGCTCCCCGCGTAAGCCTACGGTTGTAAAAAGAGGTTAACCCTCTGGAAAGTGAGGTTCTATGCATCGACTCAACATCGATTTGAAAGCGGCGTTAGGATCCGGCCTTCTTGCCGGCATCGTCTTCCTGGCTCTGGAAATGATCATGGTTCCGGTTTTCGGCGGAGGGAGCCCCTGGGGGCCGCCGCGCATGATGGCGGCGATTCTGCTCGGCAAGGGGGTTCTGCCGCCTCCGGCCACCTTTGATCCGGCCATCGTCATGGTGGCCATGGCCCTGCACCTGGTTTTGTCCGTCGTCTATGCCGGAATCTTCGCTCTGGTGATCAGCCGCCTGAATAAAGGTGCGGCCCTGGCCCTCGGCGCCGCAGGAGGTCTGCTTCTCTACCTGGTGAACTTTTATGGGTTTACCACCGTCTTCCCCTGGTTTGTCATGGCCAGAACCCCGATCACCATTTTCACACATATCGTCTTCGGACTGGTCGCAGCCTGGGGCTATCTGGCTCTGGCGAATCGCCATCACCATCATGCAACCCCCGGCAGCGCAAATCTCAGTGAGCAGGGAGTCTGAGACGAACAGAAATCTTTCCGACTCATGCGATAAAACAGCCCAACCTCGGAATCGGGTTGGGCTGTTTTTGGTAGAAGCATGAAGCAGATTACTTCTCTGCAACCTCAGGCGTCTTCGTGCTTGGTCCCGCATGAGATTGAATAAGCCATCGGTTCCCCGGTTTCCAGCAGGCTCCTGCGCTTGGCGGCGACCTCCGGTTCGTCCTTCTGATTCCAGGTGTAGACCAGCTTGCGCCCCGGCTCGCACTCGAGCACCGAGCCGGCGTGATCGCCATGCTCCTCCATCCCCTTGGGCGGGATGATGCGCACCTTGCCACCGACCTTCTGTCCCACCTCGAAGCGGAAGCCGAACCAGTATTTTTCGCTGAAATCGCCGCTGGCCCGAATCGCTTCAGCTTTTTCCGCCACCAGCAGCACCTCGAAGGGAGAAACGCTTTCACGCCGCGTCGCTTCGTCCAGCCGCGTGGTACTGAAGACCTCGTAGGGGCCGGTGAAATCAAGTACTTCCACATCATCGAAGATCAGAATTCCGAGTCGTTTACCTTGCGGCACGACAATGTCCCCTTTAAACAATTCCTGGATGAGATACAATCCGGGCTAAAACCCCAGCCGCTCCCGGAGCTGCCTCAGATAACGTCGGCTGACCGGCAGGGTCCGCCCTCCCCTGGTGCGAATTTCGGCCAGCCCTTGATCGAGCAGCTGGATCGCTTCGATCCGGTCGGGGTTGATCAGGAATTGACGGTGGCAACGCAGCAGCGCAGTCCGTTCAACCAGCACCTTTAGCGTTAGTTCGGTAAAACACTCCCCCTCCGCCAGCAGCAGGCGAACGCCGCTCTGGTCGGAACGCACCGCTTCCACCTCGGCTGGCTGAACCAGCTTGACACGATTTCCGCAGAGGCAGGGGATATGCTGCAACTCCGGCACTTCGTGATCAGGTGGTTGCGCCTGTTGAACTCGGTCCTGAAACTTGGCGAAGGTCTTTTTCAGGCGCGCCTTCTCCACCGGCTTGAGCAGGTAATCGAGGGTCTTTTCCTCGAACGCCTTCAAGGCGAATTCATCGTAGGCGGTGACGAAGACCACATGCGGCATCCGCGACGGCTCGATCATGCTGAGCAGTTCAAAACCATCGATCACCGGCATCTGGATATCGAGGAACAGCAGATCAAAGATTTGACTGTTCAGCAGCTTGAGCGCCTCAATGGCATCGGCGCAGCTGGCCGCGACCTCGCAACCGCCGATCTCTCCAAGCAGCATCGCCAGTTCCTGGCGGGCGAACGGCTCGTCATCGACAATCATCACCCGCATCATCACCCGCACCCCTGCTTCGGCAGACAGATCGTTATTCGTGTCCATTCTTCCGGCTCACATTCAACCTTCAGCCCGTAGGGTTCGCCGCAGATGTTTTTGATCCGTTTGTCCACCAGCTGCATGCCGAGCCCGTCGCTGTCGCCTGATGAGCGGTATAGACCGGCATTATCCTCGATGACGATCTCGGCTAGAGTTTCCTCGGAGCTGGCCCGCAATTGAATATTTCCAGTTTCGAGCAGCTCGGAGACCCCATGCTTGATGGCGTTCTCGATCAGCGGCTGCAGGGTAAAGGTCGGTATCTTCAGGGATAATAGCTGCTCGTCGATCTGGGTGTCGACGTGCAGTCGTTCACCGAATCGGGCCTTCTCTATCTCCAGGTAGGAATTGACGTGGTCCAGTTCTTCGGCCAGGGTGGCGATCTTATCTGAGCGCTTCAGGTTCTTGCGAAAAAAATGTGACAGGTTGAGCAGCAGGTCCCGCGCCCGATCTGCATCCAGCCGGATCACCGCGATAATCGTATTCAGAGCGTTGAACAGAAAATGCGGGTTGATCTGAGCATGCACCAGTTTCAACTCGGACTGGACCAGCAGATTTTTCTGCTGCTCATAGCGCGAGCGCAGCAGCTGTTCGGACAACAGATTGGCAATTCCCTCGCCGAGGGTCCGGTTGAGATTGAGAAACAGCTTGTTGCGCGGTTCGAACAGCATGATCGTGCCGATCACCTCGTCATCCACATGCAGCGGCACCCAGAGCGCCGAATCGAGCGGGCAGTCATCAGAATGAGGGCACTGAAAATGTTCCCTGACCCCGTCGGTATAGTGCACCCGGTTTTCCCGGATGGTCCGCAAGGTCATCTCGGCTGAGAGTTTTCGCCCGGGCAGATGGTGGTCTGCGCCGATTCCGACAAAGGCGAGGATCTTCTCGCGGTCGGTGATGCCGACCGCGCCGACTCCGGTCTCTTTGTGGATAATTTTGGCAATCTCCTCGGCTGTCTCCCGGTTGAAACCCCGCTCGAGAATGCCGAGAGTCTGCTCGGCGATCTTCAACGCCCGCCCGGAGAAGATCGTCCCGAACTTGTCGTACATGCTGCGCTGATCGCGGATGATGCTGATGAACAGCGCCGCCCCGACCGAGTTGGCCAGGGTCATCGGCACGGCGATTACCGCCACCAACGCCTGGGCGTCCCTGAACGGATGTGACAGCAGCAGGATGATGATCATCTGCAGCACTTCGGCGAAAAAAGTGACCCCGCCGGCGACCAGCGGGCTGAAGACCTGCTCCGGTTTCCCCTTGCGCACCAGGTAGAGATGCGCCAGCCCGCCGACCAGACCCTCAACGGTGGTCGAGACGCCGCAGGAAAAAGCGGTGAAACCGCCCAGGGTAAAGCGATGCAGGCCGCCGGTGAAGCCGACCGCGGTCCCGAGCAGCGGCCCGCCGATGATTCCCGCCAGCACCGCGCCGATCGCCCGGGTGTTGGCGATGGCGTCCTGGATCGGCAGGCCGAAATAGGTGCCGAGGATGGAGAAGACCGAGAAGGTGACATAGAGGATCATTTTCTCGCGGAACCGCAACCGCTCGCTGGTCAGCGAACGGAACATCGGCGATTTGGTGAACAGGTAAGCGATCACCAGGAAGACCGACATCTGTTGCAGCAGATCGAGAACCAGCTTCATCGCATTCCTTTCCGAGAGATGGGCAGGTTAAGGCATTCTAGCGAAACGAGAAGCAAAAACAAAACTTTATCCGGTGAGCGGTCGTATAGACAGGGTGAGCGGTCGATAGCTGTCGACAAGCGGCGCCGGCGAGGAGTTTTTTGATCAATCTGGGTCAGATTGGGATTCTGTTGATCTGGAAGAAAAGATAAAGTGCGGTCGTAATCGGAAGAAATCAGGTCAAAGGATAACGCGCCCGAAAGGTGGTTCCTGCCCCTTCTGCGCTGGTGAAGGTAATTTCCCCGCGCAGGTAATCACTCAACAGTTTCATGCTGTAGGTCCCAAGGCCCCTTCCCTCCCCCTTGGTGGAAAAAGAGCGTTGAAAAATCTGCAGCTGACTCTCCCGACTGATGACCGCCGGATTATGAACCCGGAATTCAACCATCTTTCCCTCCAGGGAACACCCCAGGGTGACGGCTTCGCCAGGTGATGAGGCCTCCAAAGCATTTTTCATCATGTTGCCCAATACCCGCCCGATCAGCACATCGTCGCTGATAAAGGTCAGATCCTCGCATTCGGGCTCCAAACGCAAACAACGATCTTTTGCGAGGTCGTTATGGCGGAAGAGATCCATAGTTTTTTCCAGGATCAGCCGGGAACTGATCAGTTTTGATTGGACTTTCAGCTCGTGGGTTTCCGCCTCCGCAATGGTTTTCTGGATTTCTATTTCATCGATGATTCTTTCCGCGGCGGAATGGATGCGATTGAATATCGCCATCTGGTCTTCGGGATTGTAATCTTTCAGGAATTCGGTGAGACCGCGGATGCTGCCGGCAACGTTGAGAACATCGTGAAAAAAGATCCGTTCCAGGCTTTGACGACGTTTTTCGTGACTGACATCGGTCAGAGCGAAAACACAGAATTTCTCCCCGTCAAACTCGGCAGGGGTGACCCAGGCCCGTAGATTCAGTTGCTGGATCTGGCCATCGACGTGACGGGTGACACAACATTCCCGGACCTCGCTTTTGCCGTCCAGACCGGACAGGATCGCCAGCACGGCGCCGCAGGTTCGGCAGGCGTCGCCGGTTCCGCATCCTCCGAGTGTTTTGGCCAGCTCAGCGCATTCCAGGACCTCTCCCGGACGCCTACCGTAAATCTGATCAGTATCCGCGACCCCGATCAGCTGCAGCAGGGCTTGATTGCTGTAGACGATTTGACGTGTTTCGTTGAGAATCAGCAGAATGTTGGGGACGGCATCGAGCAGATGTTTTGCGAGATTGGCCTCGGAGAAATATTCCAACTGTCGTTGCAGCGTTTGATGCTCTACCCTTTGAGCTGGAGCAAATCTGGTTTCCGTGCAATTCGACGCCATTGGTTTCGGTCCCCCCAGATATTCAGACTTTCGATTTTTTATGTAGTTAATTACCCTGCATTTGATCATAAACCGAAAGAAAAATGCAAGCGCCGTCGCGAATAACCGACTTTCGAGGCGGCCAACTCAGGCGGTAAAAAAGAAATTCAATGGAGCTTCCCGATTCGGACTCATAACGGTTAAGATGTGGTCCATAGTCTTTACCCTGGAGCCCGTACCATGAAAATCTGCCTGCTCGAACCCTTTCACACCGGCTCCCACGCCACCTGGGGGGAGGAGTACGCCCGCTTCAGCCGCCATGATGTCGAACTGCTGACTCTGCCCGGCCGGCACTGGAAGTGGCGGATGCATGGCGGAGCGGTGACCCTGGCGCGGCAGTTCCTGGAAAGTGGGATCGACCCCGACCTGCTGCTCGCCAGCGACATGCTCGACCTGACGACCTTTCTCGCTCTGACCCGGACCAGAACAGCCGGATTGCCGACGGCCCTCTACTTTCACGAAAACCAGCTCAGCTACCCCTGGTCGCCGGATGACAGCGACCCGGCGCTGCAGCGCGACGCCCACTATGCCTTCATCAATGTCACCAGCGCCCTGGCCGCCGACGCAGTGTTGTTCAACTCCCGCTTTCACTGCAACGACTTCCTGGGCCGGCTCCCCGGCTTCCTCAAATCATTTCCCGATCAGAACGAAGCTGAGATAGCTGCCAGGATAGAAAAGAAAAGCACGGTACTCCCCCTCGGACTTGATCTGCGGCTGCTGGATCGATATCGGCCGGAAATGTCGAGCGATGAAGCCGGGTCGCCATTGATTCTCTGGAACCATCGCTGGGAGTTTGACAAGAACCCGGAGGAATTCTTTGCCGCGCTCTTTCGGCTGCAGGAGGAAGGGCTCAACTTCGAAGTGGCGATTCTCGGCGAATCCTACCGCAGCTCCCCGCCAATCTTTGGCGAGGCGCGGCAACGGCTCGGCGCGCGGATCGTTCACTTCGGCTATGCCGAAGATTTCGCCGACTACGCCCGCTGGCTCTGGCGGGCGGACATCCTGCCGGTCCATTCGCGTCACGATTTTTTCGGCGCCAGCGTCGTCCAGGCGCTCTACTGCAACTGCCTGCCGCTGCTGCCGCGACGCCTCGCCTACCCCGAGCACCTGCCGGAAGCCTTGCATGATCGCTACCTGTATCATAATTTTGATGATCTGCTGGGGCGGCTGCGCGACCTGCTCAACAATCCGCTTCAGCAAACGGGGGAACTGCGCGCCCATGTCGCTCAGTATGATTGGGGAGAACAGGCCGGGGCTTATGATGATCTGTTGGAAAAGCTATACGCAAAACAAAACCAGGAAAAAACCTAAAGACCTATCTATCCGCAACTTTCGCCACTGCCGAGGCTTGGAAAAGAAAAAATTCTCGCGGGGGGTGCAAATATCCAGAATATTTATTATTTTGAGTTTCTTGACAGTGAGATTACAGGTGCTAAAAATTAATCATATCTGAACGATACAGATTATCCTGAAAAAGCCAAACCCTTTGCAAAATGGGGGCGGAAAACTTCGGGTCTTCTGAGGAAGATGGCCGAGTTGCCGAAGGGTATTTACCTTTGCGGTTGACTCGGCCCTTTCCTTTTAAGGAATCCAATTTCAAGGCACGAAAGAGTTAGGAGACTGTAGTGGATACGCAAGGGATCGTCTGTATAATCGAAAATGACCCTCAAAGGCTGAAGAAACTGCAAAAAATCCTGACAAAAAATAATTACACGGTAATTCGGGTTCCCGCTGACGACGGCTCATTCTCAACCATTGTAGATACCAACCCCGACCTGGTTCTGCTCAGTTCGCACATTACCGAAATCGATCTGTATGAACTTCTCGACCAGCTGAAAGAAGATAAACGGACGATGGATATCCCCGTTATTTTCACAACTATCATGGAAGATGCCGAGACCCGCGCAAAAGTCATCAAATCAAGCGATGACCTGGTTCTTGAGCCCTTCGATGAGAGGGAAGTTATTGCCAGAATCGAGCGCCAGGTCACCGTTTCGAAGGTACGGATGGCGCTGCGCGAATCCGAGGCGAAGTTCCAGTCGGTGATGGAATCAGCCATCGATGCGATTATCTCGGCTGATTCCCGAGGCAAGATTCTCTCCTGGAACAAAGCTGCCACCGCAATATTCGGATTTACTGAAGCCGAGGTGCTTGGCAAGCCGATCGAAATCATTATCCCCGAGCGCTTTCGCAAGCCCCATGCCGAGGGGATAAAAAGAGTCAGTTCGGGAGGAGCGAGCCATGTGATCGGCAAAACCGTGGAACTTGCCGCCATTTGTAAGGGTGGCGATGAGATCCCGGTCGAGTTGTCGTTGGCGACCTGGTTCCTTGACGAAAAGCGTTATTACACGGGGATCATCCGGGATATCGAGGAGCGAAAACAGGCGGAACAGAAGTTCCGTTCCGTGACCGAGTCGGCGATTGATGCCATCATTTCTGCCAACAATAAAGGCGAAATCATCAGCTGGAACAAAGCCGCGACCAGAATTCTCGGATTTACGGAGGAGGAAGTTGTCGGCGAGCGTCTTGAGATCATTATCCCCGAACGGTTCCATGAGGCCCATCGCAACGGCATGAAACGTTTCAACAAGTCCGGGGAAGCTCATGTCATCGGTAAAACGGTTGAACTGGCGGCGAGAACAAAAAGCGGAGAAGAGATGCCGATTGAATTGTCTCTTTCGACCTGGATGGTCCGCGATGAACGCTACTACACCGGAATTATTCGCGACATCGGCGAACGCAAGCGTGCCGAAAAGGCACTCCGGCAGAGCGAAAAAGAGCTTCGGGAAAAATCACTGGAGATGAAGAAAAAGAACCAGGAACTTGAAACCACCTTGAAACAACTCAATGAGATGCACAATCAATTGATCATCCAGGAAAAGATGGCGTCCCTGGGCAAGCTCAGCGCCGGCATGGCTCATGAGTTGAACAATCCCGCTTCTGCCGCACAGCGCAGCGCGGCTCATTTGCAGGGCGCGCTATTGAGATTACTGGAAGTGCAGGCACGGATAGGTTCGATTACTTTCGACGAACAACAGATAAAAAAGTTTCTCGAGCTCGATGAGATTGCCAGGGAGCGTTCCAAAGAGCCTGTCAAGTTGAACATCCTGACCCGCACGGAGAGAGAAAACGACCTTGATCAATGGTTGCAGGATCGGGGCAGCATACCTTCCGGCGACGTGGTGCCGGCCTTCGTTAACGTCGGTTTCGTGAGGGTCGATCTCGAAGATCTGCTGAACCCCTTCAATGAGGAGCAATTCCCTGCCGTCATCGAGTGGCTGGGACTCAAAATTACCATTTATAGTCTGGTAGGTGAAATCGGATTGGCCACCGGGCGCATTGTCACCCTGGTAAAGGCTCTCAAGTCCTACACCTACATGGACCAGGCACCTGTGCAATCGATCGATCTTCGCAAAGAACTGGATAACACCCTGATCATTCTTCGGAGCAAACTGAAAATGGGCGTTGAAGTTGTGCGCGAATACGCCGAGGACCTGCCGGTCATAGAAGCCTATGCAAGTGAACTGAACCAGGTTTGGACGAATCTCATCGACAATGGGATTGACGCCATGGAGGGTTCCGGAACCTTGATTATCAGGGCAAAACGGGGGGATCCCTGGGTCGTGGTGGAAATAGAGGACAACGGCCCGGGCATCGCTCCCGAACATCTGTCAAAAATTTTCGATCCCTTTTTCACAACCAAGCCGCCGGGAAAGGGAACGGGGCTGGGGCTGAATATCAGCCGAAACCTCATTGTCCAGAAGCATCATGGGAAAATGGCAGTAAGGTCGAAGCCCGGATCCACCTGTTTTACCGTTCATTTACCAATGGATTTCCAACCTGCCGAAAGTACCGATCCATAGAGGAGGCCGGTGAAATGAATAAACCGATTATCATTGCGATTGACGATGAACCCCAAGTGCTGAATGCCGTCGCCAGAGACCTGCAGGCGCAATACCAGAACGATTACCAGATCATGAGAGCCTCCTCGGGAAGTGAGGCGATGGACGCGGTGAAAGAGCTCAAGCGAAGGAATCTTGCCATCGCGCTGTTCCTGGTTGACCAGCGCATGCCGGGGATGAGTGGCATCGAGTTTCTTTCGGAGGCCGTGAAACTTTATCCGGAAACAAAAAAAGTTCTGCTGACGGCCTATGCCGACACCGATGTCGCCATCACCAGCATCAACACCATCAACCTTGACTATTACCTGATGAAACCCTGGGACCCGCCCGAGGAGAGACTTTATCCGGTCCTCGACGATTTGTTGGGCGACTGGTTGAACACCGTGCCGATTCCTTATGACGGAATCAGGGTCGTCGGCACGCTTTGGTCGGCCAAATCGCACTATGTCAAAGATTTTCTTGCCCGTTGCCAGGTCCCCTATCAGTGGCTGGATCTGGAAAAAGATGAAGAGGCAAAAGAACTTCTTGGATTGGATTCCGGTAAAGAGTGCCGCTTGCCAACCCTGTTCTTTCCGGATGGCAGCATTCTAGTCGCTCCGGACCTCTCAACCCTGGCCGACAAGGTGGGGATGACGACGCGGGCAAAAAAGCCTTTTTATGATCTTATTATCGTCGGTGCAGGTCCCGCAGGGCTGACCGCAGCCGTATACGGCGCATCCGAGGGATTGAAGACGATCGTCATAGAACGGGAGGCCGCCGGTGGACAGGCCGGGACCAGCGCCCGCATCGAAAATTATCTTGGCTTTCCACAGGGCATCAGCGGCGCCGATCTGACCCGCCGGGCAATCACCCAGGCCAAACGTCTGGGAGCAGAGATCCTTACCGCTCAGGAGGTCACCAGCCTGAGGGTTGATGGGCCCTACCGGTATGTCAGCCTGAAAAACGGTACCGAGTTGAGCTGCAAAGCCCTCCTGATCTCGACCGGTGTCGCGGTCAGGCAGCTCAATGTCCCGGGTATCGATAAACTGCTCGGGGTTTCGGTCTATTACGGAGCTGCAACCTCGGAAGCAGCCCACTACCAGGGGAAAAAAGTCTATGTGATCGGCGGAGCTAATTCCGCCGGGCAGGGCGCCATGTTTCTCTCCCGTTTTGCCAATGAAGTCGTGTTGGTTTACCGGGACAGATCCCTGCGCAAGAGCATGTCGACCTATCTCATCGATCAAATAAGACAGACGGATAATATTACCACTCTCGCCAACACGGAATTAATTGCTGTCGAAGGTACAAAAAAATTGGAAACCATTACGTTGAAAAACAAGAACAGCGGCGAAAGCATTTCTGAAAAGGCCGACGCCGTCTTTATTTTTATCGGTGCCGTCCCAAGCACGGAGATAACCGGCGATCTGATTCAAAAGGACGAGGGTCATTTTATTTACACCGGCCCTGATTTGTTTCATGACGGCAGCCGACCGAAGAATTGGTCCCTGGCAAGAGATCCATTTATCCTCGAAACCAACGTTCCCGGTGTCTTTGCCGCAGGCGATGTAAGACATGGCGCGATCAGACGAGTGGCTTCCGCCGTGGGACAAGGGGCGGTCGCCGTTGAGCTGATTCATAAATATCTGGAGACGGTTTGATCCCAGGAAATCCGAGGATGAAAAGATATTTGACCGCCCCTAACCTCCCGCCCGCCGGAAGCGCAGCAGCAGCAGTTCGTTCAACATCAGCACCAGGTAAGACAGGACAATCGATGCCAGGCAGAGTGCCAGCGCCCCGCCCTCGCCGCCGGGGGTGTTGGTGTAATCGTAGATCGCCAGGGGGATGGTCTGGGTAACGCCGGGAATGTTGCCGGCCAGGATGATGGTGGCGCCGAACTCGCCGAGGCTGCGGGCGAAGCAAAGAGTGCTGCCGGTCACCAGCGCCGGCACCGACAGCGGCAGCACCACCGAGCGCAGGCAGTCGAACCAGCCGGCGCCGAGGGTGCGCGAAGCGTGCAGCAACTGCGGGTCGATCTGCTCCATGCCGAGTCGGACCGCCCGCACCATCAGCGGCAACCCGATCACTGCGCAGGCGATCACCGCCCCTTTCCAGCTGAAGATCAGCCGAATACCGAGGGCTTCGAGAACCCCGCCGAGCGGCCCCTGTTTCCCCAGGAGCAACAGCAGCAGGTAACCGACCACCACCGGCGGCAGCACCAGCGGCAGGTTGACCAGCCCATCGAGCAGCGGTTTGCCGCGCACCCGGCTGAAGACCAGCAGCCAGGCAATAGCAAAACCGACCGGCAGGGCGACCAGCGTCGCCACCGTCGCCACCTTCGCCGACAGCCACAGGGCCTGATAATCGGTTGGGGAAAGATGAAACATCGAAAGCCCCTAACAGTATTAACCACGGAGACACGGAGACACAGAGAAGATCAAAATCAAACCAAGACTTGGTTTTGAATTAAAACCAGAAATATGAATTTAAGATTTTGCTTCTCTCAGTGTCTCAGTGGTGAAAAAACTATTCTGCCTGCAGAAAACCGTACTTGCCGAAAACCTGTTGCGCCGTCGGGCTGAACAGATACTCGAAAAATACCCGCACTTCAGGTTTTTCCGCTGCCCCTTTCAGCAGCGCCGCAGGATAGACCACTGGCGGATACAGCTCCTGCGGCACCTCGAACAGAATCCTCGCCTGTTTCGCCAGCAGTGCGTCGGTGCGGTAGACGAATGCGCCGTCCACCTCGCCGCGGTCGGCATAAATCAGCGCTTGACGGACATCCTTGGCGAAGATCAGTTTTCTCGCAGCCACTAACTGGCTGTAGAGTCCGGCTGCTTTTAATGCCTGCGCGGCATACTGCCCGGCCGGAACCGAATTCGGACTGCCGAGTGCAATCCTCTCCACAGCGGAAAGATTCTGCATTGAGCCGATAGACCGGTCCGGAGGACCGATGAAGACAAGGCTATTGCGGACCAGGTTTCGCTGCGAACCATCAACGATCGCTCCCTGCTGGTGCAGGGAGTCCACCCACTGCGGATTGGCCGAAATGTAAATATCGGCCGGCGCCCCAGCTTCGATCTGCCGGGCCAGCGCCCCCGACGAGGCAAAATTCGCCAGCACTTCAACTTCCGGGCGCCCCTGCCGGTAATCGACCGCCAATTCCTTGAGCGCATCGGTCAGACTGGCCGCCGCCGATATCCGCACCTCCCCCGCCAACGCCGGCGCAGCCAGCAGCAGGATCAACAACAGGGAAACAAGGTTTTTCATCTATTTATCCTTTTAGATCAGACGTCTGAAAGCAGAGGCCTTGATCGCGGCATAGACCTGGCCGCCAACCGCCATCCCCAGTTCCAGCGCCGCCTCGCGCACGACTTGAGCAATTAGCCGCTCCCCCTGACAGTCCAGCTCTACCGCTACCGAGCCACCCTGCGGGATCAGTTCGCTGATTGTTGCCCGGATCAGATTGCGTGCCGAGAGCGCTTGCGGATGGTGCCGAAACAGCAGCACATCTTTGCTTGAAAGTTCGAACAGTCCATCCTTTGGATTGGGGTGATCGCTCAGCAACAGTTCGTTTTCTCCCCAGCGATAGCCGAGCATGCTGCCGACCTCGCGCGGTTCACTCAGCGGCAGATGATTCAGATACCCCTGCCGGCTGCCGGCCATCCGCTGGCGAGCCAGGGTCTCGGCATCGGTGACCTGCTGCAGCCGACCGTCGGCGAACTGCAGGACCTGATCAGTCAGCAACCGCATTTCATTCAACGAGTGGGAAATGTAGAGATAGGGGATAGCGAAACGCCGCAGGGTCTTGCGCAGAAACGGGATGATCTGCTCCTTCAGACGCTTGTCCAGAGCACTGAGCGGTTCGTCAAGAACCAACAGGTCGGGGCAGGCCAGCAGCGCCCTCCCCAGCGCCACCCGCTGTTTTTCCCCCCCGGAAAGGCGCTCCACGCCGCGCTCAAGCAGATGATCGATCTCCAGCGCCGCCGCGACGTCCGCCAATTGCAGTTGTCGCTGATCAACCGGAGTTCGCCGAAAACCGTAGAGCAGGTTATTACCAACGTTCAGATGGGGAAACAGATGCGCGTGCTGAAAGACCACAGCCACCCGGCGCCGTTCCGGAGGGAGATTGATCCTGCGGCTTCGGTCAAACAACCTGTGCCCATTGAGCTGAATGGTTCCCGCGTCCGGCTCCAGCAGCCCGGACAGCAGGTTGCCCAGAGTCGATTTGCCGCTGCCGGACGGGCCGAAAATCCCGACCCGAGTCCCCTCAACGGCAAATCCGGCAGCGAATTCAAACCGGCCAAAACTTTTCTTCAGCTCGACGGAGAGTTTCATAATGGGCCTGCAGCTTTGCAGAGAATAATTAATCTTCACAACCGAGATTATCCCCCTCCCCTGGTGGGAGGGGGTTGGGGGGAGGGAGCAGGATTGGCTTTTATTCCGAGTTCGTGGCAAACGCTTGTGGTTAATGTTCCTCAACTGGCCAGGCGCTTCGCCTCCAACTCCTCCAAATCAAGATCCTGGCCGACCAGCCCGGCCGCATCGGCGCGGCACTGCTTGCAGTGACGAGCCTGGGAGAGGATCAGCTCGGCCTGATTGCGCACCAGCTCCATGGTCGCTTCCGAAGGGGGTTCGACATCCTTGAAGCGGCCGATCGGAATCACCGGAATGATGTTCATCATCGTCGCCCCCAAGTCCCGCATCTTAACCGCCAGATCCAGCGTTTCATGATCGTTGACACCGGGGATGTAGACATGATTGATCTTGACCAGCAGCCCGGCCGCCGCGGCCATTTTCACCCCGGCCAGCTGCTCCATCAGCAGGATCTCGGCCGCTTCCTCTCCCCGCAGTTTCTGGCCGCAGTAATGAATCCACTCGTAGACCTTGGCGCCGGTCTGCGCGGTCAGGGCGTTGATCGTCACGGTCAGGCTGTGGACATCGTGGGCCAGGATTTCATCCAGTTTTTCCGGCAGCCGCAGCCCGTTGGTCGACAGGCAGAGGGTCAGGTCCGGAAACGCTTCCCGGACCAGCTTGAAGGTCTCGAAAGTTTTCGGATTGGCCAGCGGGTCGCCGGGGCCGGCGATACCGACCACTTTCAGTTTCGGTCCGTCCTGCTGCTCCATATGCTCTTTGACCAGTCGTACCCGCTCGAGCGCCTGCTGCGGGGTCAGTATCCGGCTGGTCACCCCGGGACGGCTTTCATTGGCGCAGTCGAACTTGCGCTCGCAGAACCCGCACTTGATGTTACACCCCGGTGCGACCGGCAGGTGAATCCGCCCCGCCTTGCTGTGATCGCCGCCGAAACAGGGGTGTTGGTTCTGCTGCTTCATCTTCATCATCGGGCATCCGCTTGCCATGGTTCAGTCTCCTTTCAACGCAAAAACACTTCCGAAAATCGATTCGAAAGCGCCTTTGCTTTGTCTTGAAAATGCCGAAGCCCCATAGAACAGCCTGTGTTCTCGGGGCTTCTTTGCCATATGTGAAGGGAGACCTCGTCGTATCCCGAGCTAACTTCGATTGTTGCAGATCATAAGAGCACAGGCCGTGCCAACTTGGAAAAGGTGCAGGAAACGGGGGGTTGAGGGCTTCTTCAGAAACAACTGCCTAAGCTTTGTGCAGATCTTGGACAATTTGTTTGCGGCAAGAAACAGATTTTCATTAGCGGTCAAAGAGAGTTTTAACAGACTTGGCGGTGTCGTTTATTTCGATTTGGGCACGTTGACGTAGAACCAGTTGTTGTTCAACAGGATCTGGATGAAGGAAGACGTTTCTGCCAGCGACATCAGGTGCAGGTAGGACTTGACGGCGAACTTTCCCGGATTCATGGCCATATAAATATTGCTGATCGAATCTCCCCCTTCCCAGGGGCCGACGTTCATAGCCCTGATAATGGCATTGCGGCGGGTTTCCGGCATGGTCGCCAGTTGGACGACATGGGCCAGATATTCCTGCGGCACCATGGAGAACCTTTCATCCTTGATATAGTGGCGAACAACGGAATGTGTGACTTCATGGGCGATCACCCCCGCGTAATGAACCCGGTCAAAGGGTTCGCCGTACATCTGCGGGTGCTCCGACGTGGCAAATATGGCGGCATAGGACATTAAGCTGATGTGATCACCTTCGCTGTAATAGCTGCCATAGGCGGCATATCCATGATTTTCGATCTTTTTCTCGACAATTTCGATTGAGATGGGTGCCTTAGGTTTGAGATCGTAGCGGGCAAGGAATGCGAGTGCTTCTTCTGTGGCTGCGCAGATTTCGGCAAAAGCCTCCTTATCGTCCGTATTGACAATGACTGCGGATAGATTGGCACAGCTGCGCTCATCGGCAAATGCCGGGGTAAAAAACAACAGGAAAAACGGCAACAGCAGAACAAATCTACATGGCATTCCGGCCTCCGATTCCCCTCTCTTAAAGCATAATCTAGATTTGGAAAATTGGGGAGGACGGCTGAGTTATTTTAAAAAAATGGGCAGAACCGCCCCCTCTGAGCGTGAACTGCCCCTGCCATAGGCCATTACATCTCTGGAAAAATCTCTGTGATTAGATATGTTTACAGCTCTTGCGCCCCTGGCAACCCCCCTCGCAAACCGAATCGTGGGCCAGCTTCAGGGCGTCGGCGATCGGCCCGGCGGCGACCAGCGGGGTGATGCCGACTTTCTGCAGTTCCTGTTTCGGCAGTTCGCCGATCATCGCCGTGACCACGGCCTTACATCCTTTCAAGGCGGCGACAATACCGTCGAACTGGCGATGGCGAAACGGATGGTCGGGGTCATAAGAACAATATTTTTCCACCTCAACCTCCCCGACCGGTTGCGGATTGCCACTGCCGTAGTCATAAATCAGAAAACGCTCGGCATGGCCGAAGTGCTGGTCGACCTCGGCGCCGGTTTTGGATGCGACTGCAATAAGCATGATAATCTCCGTAAAATCAGCTGTAAGCTATAAGCCGTAAGCTGCAGGATTTCCAAGCATTTAACTTAAAGCATAGAGCTTACAGCTCACCTTCAAACTGCCAACGGCTTGAGGGTGAAGCAGCCTTTGGGACAGGTCGAGGAACAGGAGGCACAGCCGCTGCAGTTGTCGCCGTTGACCAGGGTCATGACCATGCGGGTCGAATCGGTCTCCTCGTCGACCAGGTCTTCCGGCCCGAGCACCTTGCGCGCGCAGGCCTTGAAACAGCGGCCGCAGCCGATACATTTCTCCTCGTCGATCGTCTCGACGAACACCGGGGTCCATTCCGCCCCGCCTTTGGTGATTCCAGTTAAAAATGCCATTTTGTTACTCCGTAAAATGTGAAAGGTTAAAAGTGAAAAGTGAATGAAAGCCAAAGGCGCGAGTCATTGGCCTTTTTGTTTCTCTCTTTTCAAGTAAACTGTTGGCGCAGCGAGGATTTTTTCGCGAGGTCAAGGAAGTCAAGGTTTCGAACGCGCAGGCATACACCGTATGTCGAGCAGTTCGGAACCGCAGGCTGACGCCGAGATCGCGGAAAAGGACCGCTGCCTACTTCAACATCGCCTTGCGCAGCCACGGCGGCGGATTATGCAGCACCTGCTGCAGTTTCTCCACCACCTCGGTGATCGGCTCGGCATCCTTGCTTTTCAGCGGATGAATCCTCTTCGCGACCAGCCGGGCCGCCGCCGGGCCGCCGATCTGCCCGACGTAAACCAGGGCGCAGTCGGCCAGGGCGGCGCTGCGCGCCTCGATCCGGTCATCGACGTCGCCCTCCCCTTCGTTGACCTGCAGCACCCCGCTGAATTCGGCATGTTCCGGCCCGATCTCCCAGAGATAGTACTCCTTCGCCTGGCCGAAGTGCTCATCGACATGAATCTTGTCCGTACTGGCAAATGCGACTTTCATACTCAATCCTTTGCTGTCCTTGCTTCTGACAATGTCGAGCCTGCGGGTTTTGATCATGGAATTACCAACCTTTATTTTTCGGAATGGGAGCGAGCAATTTTGCGTCAGATCAAGGAAGACTCGAAATCGTGCGGAGGCGTAGCAGCGCTACGCCGCACAAAACGATTTCGAGACTGACGCTGAGCTGGCGGAAAAGGGCCGCTCCCAGCCGAAAAACTAGCGCATCATTTCGAACCACTGATCTTGACAGGTCTCATCCCTGATATCGAGGAACTTGTTGGCGATCATGGTCAGCAGGTTGATGGCGCCCTGGTAGCCGACCACCGGGAAGCGGTGCAGGTTGATCCGGTCGAGGATCGGCATGCCGACGCGAAACAGCGGGATCTTCGCGTCGCGGGCCGCCCACTTGGCGTGGGTGTCGCCGATGATCGCGTCGCAGGGATCGGTCATCAGCAAACTGCGCAGATGCCAGAGGTCCTTGTTGATGTAGATGCCGCAACCTTCCCCGAACGGCGAGCTGTCGAGCAGCGCCTGCATCTCCTTCTGGAACTTCTTGGTTGAGCGTGAGCAGACGATATGCTTGGGGATGGCGCCCATTTCCAGCAGGAAGCTGACGATGCCGAGCAGGTAATCGGGGTCGCCGGCCACGGCGAATTTCTTGCCGTGGATGTACTGATGGCCGTCGGTCATGGCGTCGACCGCGCGACCGCGCTCGGCCTTGAGACTTTCGGGGATCGGCTTGTCGAACAGCTCCGCGAGCTTCATCAGGAACTCGTCGGTCCGCTTGATGCCGAAAGGCATCGGCAGGGTTTCGCTGCTTCCCGAGTACTCGGCGGCAATCCACTTCATGGTCGTGGTGGTGGAATATTTCTGCAGCGAAATGGTCGCTTTGCCGTTGATCGACTCGGCGGCGTCCGCCAGCTTGGTGCCGCCGGGATAGGGGCGGTAGGTGCCGTCGCAGACTGAATCGAAGGTTTCGGTGATATCGGCGAGCAGGGTGTAGGGAATTTCCATCAGCTCACAAATCCGTTTGTACTCGCGGAGGTTTCCGGTGTTGCCGTCGAAACCGGGAATCAGGTTGAGCTTGCCGGTACATTTCCCCTCGATCTTCTGCCCCTCGGTCAGGGTCGCGAGGATGCTTTTCAGCATGGCGTCATAGCCGTGGATATGGCTGCCGTTGAAGCTCGGGGTGTTGGCGTAGGGAACCGGGAAATCCTCGGGGATCAGCTCCTTGCCGCGGGCGTTCTTGATATAGGCGTTGAGGTCGTCGCCGATGACTTCCGGCATGCAGGTGGTATAGACCGCCAGCATCTTCGGCTTGTAGAGGGTGATGGCGTTTTCCGCCCCCTCGAAGAAGTTGGCCTGGCCGCCGAACACCGCGCCGTCCTCGGTCATGGCGTCGGCCGCGGCCGCCGACGGCTCGCGGAAATGGCGGCTGAAGGTGCTGCGGAAATAGGAGGCGCACCCCTGCGATCCGTGAATGAACGGCAGGGTCTCCTCGAAGCCGTGGGCCACCAGCTGCGCCCCGAGCGGCTGGCACATGTGCGCCGGGTTGACCACCAGCGCCTCGCGGGCAAAGTTTTTCTCTTTGTATTCTTCGGTGTTGATCCACTCGGACACCCGTTCAATCTCCTCGGGGGAGTGGGTCGTCATCTTCTTTGTTGCGACTGCTGCTTCTGTGCTCATGACTAACTCCTAAATGTTCACCACTGAAGCACTGAGTAGTTGCTTTCTTCCCCTCCCCTGGTGGGAGGGGACTGAGGGGAGGGGGATGTTGAGCCATCACCCCCACCCCAGCCCTCCCCCATCAAGGGAGAGGGAGTAAGCTCTTCCCAGCGTCTCAAAGGTTAAAAATATGTTTCTTAAAATGGTGCCTTGACCAACGACCAGGTGGGCGAGTTGATCGCCATGTCGATATCGCGGGCGAAGATCTTGAAGCCTTCGTAACCGTGATAGGGACCGGAATAATCCCAGCTGTGCATCTGGCGGAAGGGGATGCCGGCCTTCTGGAAGACATACTTCTCCTTGATGCCGCTGCCGATCAGGTCGGGCTTGAACTCCTCGACGAACTTCTCCAGCTCGAACTCGGAGACGTCGTCGTAGATCAGGGTGCCCTTGGCCATTTCCGGCGAGGTGCGGTCGTAGTCGTCCTGGTGGGCGAACTCGTAGCCGGCGCCGGTCACCTGAATGCCGAGGTCCTCATAGGCGCCGACCGTGTGACGCGGCCGCAGGCCGCCGACAAACAGCATCGCCGTTTTCCCCGCCAGGCGCGGTTTGTACTGGTTGATCACCGCATCCATCTCGGCGCGGTACTTCTTGATGACCTTTTCGACATTCTTCCTGATCTTGTCGTCGAACAGCTCGCCGATCGCCCGCAGACTGGCTTCGATCTTGGTCGGGCCGAAAAAGTTGTACTCGAGCCAGGGGATGTTCCATTTCTCTTCCATCACCTTGCACATGTAGTTCATCGAGCGGTAGCAGTGGATCAGGTTGAGCTTGACCTTGTTAGTGGCGGCGATCTTCTCGATCTCGCCGTCACCGGTCCAGACGCTCTTGACGTTCAGCCCGATCTCTTCGAGGATCGGCTTGGCCGCCCAGACGTCGCCGCCGATATTGTAATCGCCGATCAGCGCCACGTCGTAAGGCCCCGGCTCTTCGTCGAATTCGCGTTTGCCGATGACGTGGTCGCGGATACTGTCGTTGCTGATATGGTGCCCCAGCGACTGGGAAACGCCGCGGAAACCCTCACAGTTACAGGGGATGACCAGCTTGCCGAACTCTTCTTCCATCTTCTTGGCGACGGCGTTGATATCGTCGCCGATCAGTCCGACCGGGCACTCGGAGAGGACCGACATCCCCTTGTTCAGCGGGAACAGCTCGTTCGCCTCGCGCAGCAGTTTTTCCAGCTTCTTGTCGCCGCCGTAGACGATGTCGCGCTCCTGGAAGTCGGAGGTGAAATTCATCGGAAACGAGGTCACCCCCGGCTTGCCCTGCATCAGGTTGCGCCGGGTGCCCCAGCTGTACATGCCGCAGCCGATCGGACCGTGGCTGACATGCACCACGTCGCGAATCGGGCCCCAGACCACCCCTTTGGCGCCGGCGTAGGCGCAGCCGCGCTGGCTCATGATTCCGGGGACGGTCTTCTTGTTCGATTTGACCGCGCAGGTCGCGGAGGTCGGCTCGTTGGCCCCCAGGTGCGGCGCCCGCTTCTTGCGCGCCTTGGCCGGCATCGCCGCCAGGGTCTCTTCAATCAACTTCTCGGTTTTTTCCTTGGTGATACCCTTGATGGGTTTACGTTCAGCCATATCTGTACTCCTGAAATCAGTTTTTTGTTCGGCTCACTCAAGGCGGACAAGTTGTGCCTGAATCAAGGCGCGCCGGAAAGTCGCGGGCGAGGCGTAGCAGCGCTACGTCGAGCGTGCGGCTTGACAAAGCAACGCCGAGTCAGGCGCAAATCGTCCGCCGCTTAAGCGTTTTCGGCCACGCCGACGATACTTTCATCCTCCGCTTCCATAATCCCGAACTCCATCAGCAGCTCTTCGAGTTCGTCCATCTCCAGCGGGGTCGGCACGACCAGCATCTTGTTCTCGGCAATTTTCTTCGCCAGGGTGCGGTATTCCTCGGCCTGCTTGTGCTCGGGGGAGTACTCGATGACGGTCATGCGGCGCAGTTCGGCGCGCTGTACCTGGTTGTCGCGCGGCACGAAGTGGATCATCTGGGTGCCGAGCTTTTTGGCCAGGGCCTCGATCAGATCGGCCTCGCAGTCGGTGTTGCGGCTGTTACAGATCAGGCCGGCCAGGCGCACGTTACCGGAGGAGGAGTACTTGAGAATCCCCTTGGCGATGTTGTTGGCGGCGTACATGGCCATCATCTCGCCGGAGACGACGATGTAGATCTCTTCCGCCTTGTTCTCGCGGATCGGCATGGCGAACCCGCCGCAGACCACGTCGCCGAGCACGTCGTAGAAGACGAAGTCGAGGTCCGGGGTGTAGGCACCCTCTTCCTCAAGAAAGTTGATGGCGGTGATGACGCCACGGCCGGCACAGCCGACGCCCGGCTCCGGGCCACCCGACTCGACGCATTTGACGTCGCCGTAGCCGTATTTGAGCACATCGTCCAGTTCCAGGTCCTCGACGGTGCCGAGTTCGCGAACCTTGTCCATCACCGTGGCCTGGGCCTTGGCGTGCAGGATCAGGCGGGTCGAGTCGGCCTTGGGATCGCAACCGATGATCATCACCCGCTTGCCGATGGAAGCCAGGCCGGCCACGGTGTTCTGAGTGGTGGTGGATTTGCCGATGCCGCCTTTACCGTAGATTGCAATTTGACGAATTTTCTTTTCAGCCATGATTCTGTTCCTCTCTTCGTTTGATGAGTGTTTGCGGTCCGACCTGCGGTGACTCTCCGAGGCGGCATCCTCGTTGATGTGTCCGGGTGCGCCGCTGATCCGACCCTTTTTTTGAAACAGGAAAGCCCGATCCGAAAACGATTTTCCAGATCGGGCTCCATTGCCCGAAGCCGCGCCGCCCTGGCGCCGCCTTCGTTGTGTAAATTGTGATAAACCCAAAAAGCCCAAAAGAGCTGCCGGTGAATTACCGGAGTCTTTCGGGCTTCGTTGCCGTATCCGGAAATCAGCTCACTACAGCGTGCACTCTGTTCCGGGTTACGGCTCTCCCACATAGCAGAGGCTATGCCAACCTTTGATTATTTTTTTTAACCTGCTTGTTTTATTGAATTTATTTCTTTCGCGAGGCAAGGGTTCCGATCTGTTCGGGAAAATTTATCTGTCTCCTCCAAAGACCGGCTGCACAGAAAATATGCACAAATTTTGATCGCCTGTACGACTTCGAAGCAGGCAAAATACCTGATGGTTTTGGTTGGATTTAGATCGGCCCTGTCTTGACAATTTCTGATTTTCTACTGTCCTGTTATCCCTCAGGGAGAAGGAATTTGTGTAGCATCTGAAAGTCTTGGTACTTATCCTGATCAAAACCTTCCAGGTATTCTTTATGCAAACCGCTCACAATTTATCATCCAAAACCAACCGGGCGTAATCAGCGAAACCCATCCACCTATTACCATGGGTGGGCTAGATTGCAGGATCTGGAAAAATAAACAATCGGGCGTTTTTTCGATTTCTGAAATTCGATGAGACAAAATATTGGACGCTATTCACCGCTATGAATTGAGGGGCCAATCGGGCTGCTGGACTTGTGCCCAAAGAAATGAAGTTGTTATGATTTACATGTAAAGGTTTTCAGCCAAGGAGGGCAAATGGCGGGGGCGGAGTATAACAATCCGGAAGGAATTTTGCCCGATGAACAAAACAGCGAAATACTGTCTACCAATCCTGATCCTCTTGGTAATTCTTGGTGCTGTGTGGTCCCTGTCCTCACCAAGAACGAACTCGATGGAGAAAGAGAAAGTCAAAGTGGCTGACATTTCCGGCTCCGGGATGTTGGACGGAATGAGCTTTTCCAGCAAGCTTGGCCCAGCGGGTAAGCCGGCAGACGTGGATGACATCTTGGTATTTCAGAATGGCATGTTCGTCTCCAAGGAATGCGAAATAAGATGCAACTATCCCGCTCGGCCATACTATGTTCGGCCTTTAGGTGACAAGATTGCATTCATCAGCGAAACCCGCTGCCCAGATAAAGACGCAAAAATCGTTTGGCGAGGGACTGTTGACCAAGAAAAAATCCAAGGCGTGTATACTTGGACAATCTCTCGCTGGTACTGGACGGTCGAAAAGGAATTCTGGTTTTCTGGCAACTTAACTCAGCAATCTGAACCGATCGCCGGAAATTAAAAAGATGAAACAGCGTGACCTCTCACCCGCAACCCTATGGCACTCTCTCCTGAAAATATCCTTCCTGATTCTCCTGATTATCGCTGCCAATTTTGCTTCGGATTGGATCGCCGATGTCCTGAAAATTGAATTACGTCCCAGCAATGAGGACTTTGTTCACCGAACAGTCTTGGCTTCCGCGATCCTTTATGCATTTCTGATTGCCATTCCCTTTGTTCCAGGCGTTGAAATTGGACTCACCCTGATCGGGATGTTCGGACCTGACATTATTTTGCTGGTCTATTTGAGCACCTTTACGGGGCTCATGACGGCTTTTATCATCGGGCGTTGTATATCTATGGTGGCTTTGGTTCGTTTTCTGAAAAGCTTTCACCTCTTGAAAGCAAGTCGGTTGCTCGAATCGATTGAACCGTTGAAAATGGACGACCGGCTTGCCTTTCTGGTTGCAAGCACTCCGAGCCGCCTTATTCCTTTTCTCCTTCGGCATCGCTATGTAGCTCTGGCAATCCTGGTTAATCTCCCAGGCAATATTCTCATTGGGGGAGGTGGTGGGATATCACTGATCGCTGGTACTAGTCGCCTGTTTTCCTACGCCGGCTTTCTCACCACAATTGTCTTTGCCATATCGCCAGTGCCACTTGCTGTCCTTCTGTTCGGAACAGAGTTTTTGGCACGTTAAAGGAACCAAAACCATTTTATCCATGGAGGTCAAATGGTAGGGTGTATTCGCCAGACCGATTCCAACAAACCACGAGATCCAGGATATTTAGCAGCCCAACCTGAAATCACCAGGTTGGGCTGCCTTGTATTTTGTTCTGCAATAGGGTCTTACATTTTCTTGGATTTATCATCCGCCTCCGGGAGGGGGCTTCGTGCAATAGAGGATGGGTTTTCCCGATAATGCCTGGATGGTTTCGCTAAAGAACCGGTGGCGGGTTTCGATTAAAACACAACGGCCCACTGAGCGGTGACCAGGTCGCGCGTATCGAGGATGTTGCCGTCGCCATCACGGCTGAAACCGCTGCCGAATTCCCCGCGCAGATATTCAAGGGACAAGGTGTTGTGCTCCCAGGGGCTCCAGCTGGCGGTGACCCCGTACTGCCGCTCCGGATGACCGGGAAATTCTCTGCTCCCCTCGTAGCGGGCAGCCAGCTCGACCAGGTCCAGCGCCCAGGACAGTTCAACATTCCAGGTCAACGGCTGGTCGCCTGCGCCGTCGCTGTTCTCGTCAAGATCGGCAGCGGCAAAGGATCCGGTTGCGCCGAGCATTTCGCAGACAACTCCAAACGGCCCGTGCTGATAAGTCACGAATGTGCTCCAGCCCGCCACGCGGCGCTGGTAGTCCGCCGCCAGTTCGGCATCGCTGTCAGCCAGGTCGGACAGATAACTCCCTCCCAGCTCCACTCCTTCCACCGGCGTCAGGACGATACTCCACCCCCAGTCGTCGATCTGATTGTCCTCTCCGGCCTTGTCGGACTCGCCGTTAAAGATGAAGAGAGAAACGGAATAGAACTCATGACCGTAACCGATCAGTACCGCTGTTTCACGGGTCTCCCCCAGCTCCAGGGTCAGGGGATCGCTGACGAAGTGACTGCTGTAAACCCCGAACGGGACATAGATCCGGCCGATCCGACTGAACAGCGGCACGAAATCCAGATCGACAGCCGCTTCGTCGACTTCGAGATCGGCGCCGCCCTCCTCGTGGAGCAGGACGATATTGCCGTGTATCTTTTCGGTCACTTCAGCCACCAGGCCCAGTTGCGCCGTCGCCAGCGTCAGATCGCTCGACGAGGTTGAACCGCCGTCGGCGTATTTGATCTTTTCCGCCGCGGCCTCCAGTTCGATCAGCCCCGACAGGCTGATCCGTTCGGTTATTCTGCTGCCCAGACCGGCGGCCTTCTTTTCCGCCAGGCTGTGGTAAATTTCGGTCTGCCGTTCTTCAAGTGCCCTTACCCGTTCCTGCAACGATTGTTGTTCGTCGACCGCTACTGATTCATGAGCGATGCCCAGGGTTGGCGCCGACAGCAGGACAGAGAGACAGGTGGCGATTTTGCAGATATTCATTGCAATTTTCATTGAAACAGATCTCCTGAAATATAAACCCGGTGAATCCCGGAAAAACAGGTCAATGCCCGTTGTGATTTAAGCCCTGGCAACCGGGCTGCCCGTTCTGGCCGGTACTTGAACAGCAGCCCCCTTCGGAGGAGCAGCCGCAGCCGCCCCCGGTTTTTTTCGTACTGATGAATTTTCGGATGATGTACAGAGCCGCAATGGCGATGATGATGAATGTTATGATGGCATCCCAGGGGATCATGTCATTTTCCTCCAGTTGTGACGGTTAAAAGGACTGCTCATTCAGGCCAGCAACAGGCTGCCCACCTGGTAGATGGCCACCGCCCAGACGAACCCGAGCAGCGTATTGAAACCGGTGGCGAACAGCGCCCAGCGCCAGGACGATTCCCGGGCCATGGTGACCACGGTGACGAAGCAGGGGGAGTAGAGCAGTACGAAGACGATCAAAGCCAGGGCGGTGTATTTCGACCAGGTCGGATCAGCGGCAATCCGCCGCGACAGCGAATCGGAGGCCTCGGGATCGACATCGCCGAGCGAATAGGCGGTGCCGAAAGTGGCGACGATAACTTCTTTTGCCGCAAAGCCGCCGACCAGGGCGATATTGGTGCGCCAGTCGAATCCGGCGAGCTGGCTGACCGGCTCGAGCAGGGAGCCGAGACGACCGGCAACGGAATAGCGCAGGGCCGCCTGCCCTTCCCGGTTGTCGATCCCGGTTAACAGCTCCTGTTGCTGTTCATCCCCCTGCGCCGTGGCCACGACCGCAGCACGCTCGGCGGCAAATCGTGCCGTTTCGTTTTCCGGCAATCCGGGGAAGGTCATGGCCGCCCAGAGCAGGATCGAGACCGCCAGGATTACCGTCCCGGCTTTCTTGATGTACTGCCAGGCCCGCTCCCAGGTATGGGTCAGCACCCCGCGCAGGGTCGGCATCCGGTAGGGGGGGAGTTCCATGACGAAGGGGGTCGGCTCCCCCTTGATGATGGTCGAGCGCACCAGCTTGGAGACAAGCAGCGCCATGAGCCAGGCGAACAGGGTGATGGAGAACATCATCTGCGCTTCGTTTTCTGAAAAGAACGCCGCCACCAGCAGCAGGAAAACCGGCAGCTTGGCGCCGCAGGGCATGAAGGGGGCGGTCAGCAGGGTCGCCAGCTTCTCCTTGGGGCTGCGCAGGGTACGGGTCGCCATCAGTCCGGGAACGGCGCATCCCCCCATGATCCCGCCGGAGACGATGAACGGCATGGCCGAGCAGCCGTGCAGGCCGAACACCCGCAGCACCCGGTCGAGCATGTAGGCGACACGGGCCATGTAGCCGGAATCCTCGAGGAAGGAGATCATCAGAAACATCACGGCGATCAGCGGAACGAAGCCCATCACGCCGCCCACCCCGTCGATGATCCCCGAGACGACCAGCGACTGCACCAGCCCGGCGGGGATGATCGCCGTCGCCGTTTCGCCGAGCCAGCCGAACAGGCTTTCCAGCCAGCCCATCGGGATCTCGCCGACGGTGAAGGTGATCTGGAACATGGCATAGAGCACGCCGATCATGATCGCCGGACCGAGGACACGGTTGGTGAGGACGCTGTCGAGCCGGGAACTGAAATCGATGCGTTCCTGGCGGGTCTTCTCCTGAGTGACGATCTCCTGTCGCAATATCGAATTGATCAGACCGTAACGATAGTCGGCGATGATCGCATCGGGGAGTATGTTGAGAGTTTTCCGGCAATGCTCACTGATCCGGACGACGATTGCCTCCAGTTCCTCGGCGGGACCACCGGCCGCCCTGCCCGCCTTCATCACCTCTTCGTCCGCTTCGAGATATTTAAGCGCCACCCAGCGGGCCGGGAAACGCTCGGTCATAAAATGAGCGGTCTCGATAATTTTCACCATCTCCGCCAGGGCCGGATCGAGGTCGGGTCCGTAGGAGATCTGCAGCGGCTCCCATGCACCTCCCCGCTGACGGGCGTGGCTCAGTGCCGCGTCGACCAGTTCCTTTTTGCCGAGCCCGGAGCGGGCCACGGTCTCCACCACCGGGCAACCGAGCAGTCCGGCCAGGCGGGCGCGATCGATGCGCAGACCCTGTTTTTTCGCTTCGTCCATCATATTGAGGGAGAGCAGTACGGGTACACCGAGTTCGAAAAACTGCACTGCCAGGTAGAGGTGACGTTCCAGCCGGGTCGCATCGACGATGTCGATGACGATATCCGGTCGCTCGTCGACCAGAACCCGTCGTGCCACCAGTTCCTCCTCCGAATAGGCAGACAGGGAATAGCAGCCGGGCAGATCGATGACGTTGACCTTCATCTCCTCGACGTTGATCGTCCCCTCCTTGCGTTCGACGGTGATGCCGGGGTAGTTGCCGACCCGCTGGCGGGCGCCGGTGATGACATTGAACAGGGTGGTCTTGCCGGAATTGGGATTCCCCGCCAGGGCAATCGTCGCTGTACTACTCATCGGTATCCTCCATCTTCTCGATCATGATGCAATCCGCCTCGTTATTGCGCAGGGTCAGCGTGAAATCGCGCAGCCGCAGAGCGACCGGGTCCTTGAGGGGGGCACGGCCGATGACTTTGACTTCGGTGCCGGGGACCAGCCCCATGTCGCGCAGCCGGCGGCTGATATCGCCGCTGGCGACTATCGATGTAATGAGGGCTCTTTCGTCCACTTTGAGGGTACGCAGGGAATAAGGCATTTTGTCACTCCTGTCCGGTTGAAAAATATGGTCCGGCTAAACATCACCGGATTCACTATTACTTGAGTCGGGATTATTACTGCCGAGATGGTTCCTGAAATGGGACGCTGAACCAATACGAAATTGAAAATCGTTGTCAACTTAAAAGAAGTCTTGTTTCGTGTCAAGAAAAATGATAATCATTTTCAAAAAATCGGATCGACGACTTTCAGGCGGCTGCGCGGGAGGTTTTTTTCGGCCCGCTGCAAGCCATTCACACTGCATTTTTACTTGATACAAGGAAAGAGACGGACGGCATCATGCATATTCATCAACTCGGACAATGGCAACATGAGCACAACTTTTTCGTCCACCGCGAAGAGAATGAAAAGAGCACCCGGCGGGTAATGGTTCTGACCGCGGTGACCATGGTCGCCGAAATTGCGGCCGGGATCGCCTTCGGATCGATGGCGCTGCTGGCCGACGGCTGGCACATGGGAACCCATGTCGCCGCCTTTCTGATCACCCTCTTCGCCTACCGCTATTCGCGACGCAATGCCGACAACCCCGATTTCACCTTCGGCACCGGCAAGATCAACGTCCTCGGCGGGTTCGCCAGCGCCGTCGCCCTGGCCGTCGTCGCCCTGATCATGGCGGTCGAGTCGGTCGGTCGCTTCTTCTCCCCGGTCGAAATCCAGTACGGGCAGTCGCTGCTGGTCGCCGGGATCGGCCTGGCGGTCAATATTTTCAGCGCCTTCCTGCTGCACGGCAGCCAGGGACATGAGCATCATCACCATGGCCACGACGAACAGAATTGCGATCATTCCCAAGCTCACCATCACCACGACCACAATCTCAAGGCGGCCTATTTTCATGTCCTGGCCGATGCCCTGACCTCGGTGCTGGCAATTCTGGCGTTACTGTTCGGGAGGCTGTTCGACTGGTGGTTGCTCGACCCGCTGATGGGAATCGTCGGCGCGTTGGTGATCAGCCGCTGGGCCTGGGGGCTGCTCAAGGAGAGTAGCGCGATCCTGCTCGACGCCGGAATCGGCGGCGAGGTGCGGGAAGGGATTCGGGAGACGATCGAAGCCGAGGCCGACAACCGGATCACCGACCTGCATGTCTGGCGGGTCGCACCCCGGCAAATGGCCGCCATCGTCACCCTGGCGACCCATTATCCCCGACCGGCGGAGGATTACCGACAACTCCTCAGCGACAGGTACCACCAGCTCAAACACGTTACCGTCGAGGTGATCGACTGCGGCGACAATCCCTGCATCGTTCTGGAGAAGACGGGGTGAAGTACGAACCCTGGAACCGAGCTCTCGTCATGACGGGATGAGCGGTCAGATCACCAGGATATCGAGCTGGCCGGGGCCGTGGACGCCGATCGCCAGGGTCAGTTCGATGTCGGCGGTGCGGCTCGGGCCGGTGATCAGGGTGAGGTTGGTCGGCGGGTCGGCCGCCACGCCGGCAAAGAAATCATCCAGGGTGGCGAAGATCTTTTCCGCCGGCAGCAGGGCGACATGCCGGGCCGGCAGCAGGCTGGCCTGTACCGCCCTGCCCTCGTCGCTGCTGCAGACCAGGCTGCCGGTTTCGGCAATCCCGGCCAGCACTTCCTCGATGCAGATCTCGGCGCTTGCGTAATCACCGACCGGATTCTTCAAGGCTTTCTCAGCGGACTGCTCCAGCTTGGATTTCCCCGGACAGTAGACGCTCGCCTCCGCCGGCAACAACTCGGTCAGGGTTTTGCCCAGGGACCTGGCACTCTTCAGACGGCTGGCATTGGCCGCCGCCTTGCCGGCATTGTCCAGAAAACGCTCGATAATGTCGCTGCTCATTTCATCCTCTCATGGAACGGCCGGTCGGCCGGTCTGGGCAGGCGCCCCGCCACGTCTTTACCGCCGAGCCGGCTGACCACCGGCCAGAAAATGCGCGCCATGCGCTCGCCCCAGTTGAACAGCCCCGGGACTGTGGCCGCCCGGGCGAACATCTTCATCCCCAAGTTGGTGCCGGAGCTTGAATATCCTTCCTCCACCCGGCGCTGGCGCAGTTTGAGGATCAGTTCGACCAGCGGAATCTTGACCGGGCAGACCTCGACACAGGCGCCGCACAGGGTGCTGGCGTCGACCAGCGGGTGGGACTTCTTCATGCCGGTGAGCAGGTTGGTCAGAACCAATCCCATCGGCCCCGGATAGGTCCAGCCGTAGGCATGGCCGCCGACTGTCCGGTAGACCGGGCAGACATTCATGCAGGCGCCGCAACGGATGCACTTGAGCATCTCGCGGCAGGCGCCGGCGAGAATCTCGCTGCGGCCGTTGTCGAGCAGCACGATGTGCAGTTCCTTGGCGCCGGTCAGCTCCTCGGCCTTGCGGGCGCCGGTGATAATCGAGACGTAGCTGGTGATCGCCTGGCCGGTCGCCGAGCGCGGCAGCAGCCGGATGAAGGTCGGCAGCTCGCGCAACGAAGGAAGCAGTTTTTCGACCGAGAGGATGACGATATGCAGCGGCGGAATCGTGGTCACCATCCGCCCGTTCCCCTCGTTGGTGAACAGCACCAAACTTCCCGATTCGGCGAACGCGAAGTTGGCCCCGGAGATCCCGGCGTCGGCGGCAAAGAACTTGTCACGCAGCACCTGGCGGGCGATTTTGGTCAGTTCCAGCGGGTCCTCGCTGTAGGGCACGCCGAGGCGGTCGGCGAACAGCCGCCCGACCTGCTGCCGGGTCTTGTGGATCGCCGGGACGATGATGTGCGAGGGAGTCTCATGTTCCAGCTGGATGATGTATTCGCCGAGATCGGTCTCTACCACCTCGATCCCCGCCTCCTCCAGATGAGCGTTGAGATGGATCTCCTCGGAGACCATCGATTTGCCCTTGGCCACCATCTTGGCGCCGCGCTCTTTGAGCAGAGCGGCTATCATTCCCCGTGCTTCAGCACCGTCCGCCGCCCGGTGGACCTTGGCGCCGGCCCGTGTGGCGGCGGCGGTAAACTGGTCCAGGTAGGCCGGCAGGTTGTCGAGGACCTCCAGACGGATCGTCGAAGCGCGCTCGCGCAACTCATCCAGATCGGGAATTACTTCGAAAGCGCTCCCCCGCCGGTCGCCGAAGGTGTCGGTGGCATTGCGCAGCGCCCCGCGCAGCGAAGCGTTTTTGATGGCGCGGGCGGCGTTGGCGCGGAAATCGAGACTGGTCTGATGATCGCTCATAAGCCCTCCGCCAGCAGTTGCGCCAGATGGGCCACGCGCACCGAGCTACCGCGTTTTTTCAGCCCGTCGGCGATATTCATCAGGCAACCGCTGTCGCAACCGGTCACCGTGTCGGCGCCGCTGGCGAGGATCGACGCCGCTTTCTCGTCGGACAGGGCGCAGGAAATTTCCGGGAGCTTGGCCATGAACATGCCACCGAAGCCGCAGCAGCGGGTGGCGTCCGGCATCGGCACGAACTCGGCGCCGCGCAGGGCGGCGATCAGGGTGAGCGGTTCGTCGCGCACCCCCAGGCTGCGGGTCAGGTGGCAGGAGGAGTGGTAGGTGATCTTCCCCCGGCCGGTAAAATCCTGCTCATGGGCGCGCAGCACCCCGACCAGGAACTGGGAGAGTTCATAAACGCGCCCCGCCACCGCTTCTGCCTGTTTACTCAGCTGCGGGTCGTCGCGCAGCAGTTCGGGATAATGGTGCTTAACCATCGCCGCGCAGGAGCCGGACGGGGTGACGATCGGGTCATCGCCCTGGGAAAAGAGCGAAAGGAAATGCCGCGCGGCGCTGGCCGACTCGGCACGGTACCCGGCATTGAACGCCGGCTGGCCGCAGCAGGTCTGCCCCGGCGGATAGGCCACCTCGACGCCGAAGTGACGCAGCAGTTTGACCGTCGCCTCCCCCACTTCGGGGAAAAAAGCGTCGACCAGGCAGGTTCCGAACAATTGCACACGCATGATGGGGCTCCCTCAGGCGGCAAGTCTATTGGCCGCGGCGCATTCCAACCGACGAACAGACCTGAACAAATCAACTATAACAGCAGTTGCCGGGAGGACAACTGCATGTCACCAGCGGAAAGATTACTGCTTGTCGAAAAGTCCTTTCAGCAGCTTGCCAGCCTTCTCTTCCACCGCCTTGTCGGTTCCGGCCGGCAGGGGGACCTTTTTCAGCTCCTTGCCGACCTGCTGCTGAACATCCTTGAGCTGTTTTTCAACCTGCCCGGTAACCTTGCCGACGATCTCGGTCTTGATGTTGCCCAGCCCCTTGAGCTCGCCCCGGAGCAGACCGGCCAGTTCGGGCGACAGGCTGCCGGAGCTGTTGGCCGCAGCATCAAGAATTACCTGCACCACTTTCTGCACCAGCTCCTCCATCGGCATCCCGCCTTTATCCTTGCCCAGGTCGCGCAACTCAATTTTCGGCAATACCAGCTTCACCTGATTGGTGCGCCCGAGCAGGTCGAGTGCGGCATTGACCTTGACATCCTCAATCACCAGATGTTCCAGAATGAACTTCTTACCGGAACCTTGTGCCGGTGCCGACGGTTTGCCGGCCGGTTTCGATGATCCACTGAGCGACTTGATCCGGTCGAGAATCGGTTTGATGTTGTTGGTCTGATTTTTCTGCTCCAGGTTGACCAGGATGTCGGCAAAGCGCACCTTGGGGATGACAATGGTGTCGCCGCTGAGGGAGCCGAGGGACACGGCCAGTTCTCCGCTCCCCAGCCCCATGAAGGTCGGTTGGGAAAAGCCCTTCGGGTTGGCGATATTCAGCCCGGTCAACCGGGCTTCCCCGCCGAAAAGTGAGATATTGATCCCCTTCAGGGTAGTGGCCACCCCCAGAGCCTCTGATCCGCCGGACTCGACCGCCCTTTTCGCCACGGAATCCACGTAATACATCAGGGCGCCGACAGCCACCACCAGAATAACTACCAGAGCGACAACCAGCTTTAGCAACAATTTCATGATCAGCTCCGTTCGCTGTAAGTTGGATTGATACCGTCAATTATACAGCGGCCGGTGCGATTTCAAGGCAGCAAACCGAAATCGATCAATGTGGGCTGGTTTTTAATATCCGGGACTGCGCTATACTAGGAACTAATAAAGCGGAACGGATCTGCCATGCAACGAGCCCTTATCGCACTGGGTTTATTTCTGCTTGTCATCCTGGTCTGGCTGACGGCAACCCGCTCGGCTGAGAAGATCCGGCTGGGCGGCGGCCCGGAGGGCGGAACTTTTCTGGTCTATTCCAATGGGCTGGCGGGACTGCTGCATAAGGAACTGCCGGATGCGCGAATCACCGTCAGCAGTTCCGGCGGTTCGGTCACCAACCTGATTGATGTTGAACAAGGCAAGGTGGCCATGGCTTTGGCCTATGCCGGCGACGCCTACCTGGGAAGCCAGGGAAAGCTGAAAAACCACCCGGTCCCGATGACCAGAATTCGGGCACTGGCGCGGCTCTACGGCTCCACCGCCCAGCTGGTGGTGATGGCGGACAGTGTGATCAAAAATCCGGAAAACCTGGCCGGCCGACGGGTCGCCATCGGCAGTCCCGGCTCCGGCGCCTCCCACAGCGCTGAAAGATATTTCCGGATTCTCGGGCTCTGGGAGGAGATCACTCCGCTCTATCTGGGATACAATCAGGCCATGGAAGAGTTGGTCGGCCGGCGCGTCCAGGCGGTCTGGCAGCTGGTCGGCGCCCCCAGCGCCTCGATTGTGCACACCAGCCGCAATTATCCGATCCGGTTGATCGATCTGTCCGAACTGGCCGAACAGAGCGAATTTCTGCTCAAGTACCCCTTTTACACCAGCGTCAGAATCCCTGCGGGGACCTACAAAGGGCAGACCCACCCGGTCGACAGTTTTCAGGACAACACCCTGCTGGTGGCTAACACCGAAACCGATCCTGAGCTGATCAAAATTACCCTGCATCTGCTATTCAGCCCGGCAGGGATGCAGCAGATGACCGAGATTCACCCGACCGGCAAGGAACTCGACCCGAAAAAAGGATTGATGGGAATTCAGATTCCGATGCATCCGGCGGCGGAGGAGTTCTGGCGGGAACTGGGAATGGTGAAGTGAGTGTTGGTTCCCGAAAGGAGGCTAACAGGCAGTCAATCGTTCCACCGCCAGGCAAGCCGCGCCGATGATTCCGGCCTGATTGCGCAACTCCGCCGGAAGCAGTTCCGCCTGGACCTTGAGATAGGGGAAAAACTTGTCGTGCTTGCGGCTGACGCCGCCGCCGATGATGATCAGTTCGGGGGAAAAGAGCCGTTCGACCTGGGTGAAGAACTTGTTCAGCCGCTTGGCCCAGACTTGCCAGTCGAGCGCTTCATTTTTTCGCACCGCCGCCGAGGCATAGTGTTCGGCCGGCCCCGCCTTGAGCCGCAGATGACCGAGTTCTGAATTGGGATAGAGTACGCCGTCGATAAACATGCCCGAACCGATCCCGGTGCCGAGGGTCAGCACGATCACCGAACCCATGCGGTCTTTTCCGCAGCCGAAGCGCATTTCCGCCACGCCGGCGGCATCAGCATCGTTGATCACGAAACAGGGGCAACCGGTCACTTCCGCCAGGATCGCTGAAACATCGGTGCCGATCCAGCTTTCGTCGATATTGGCCGCCGTCTTCGCCACGCCATGGACGATCACCGCCGGGAATCCGCAGCCGATCGGACCCTGCCAGCCGAACTGCCTGACCAGCTCGGCGGTGGCCAACGCGACCGCCTGCGGCGTCGCCGGTAACGGAGTCGGAATCCTCAACCGCTCCGATATAAACTGGCCGGTCGCAACATCAACGATAGCGCCTTTAATGCCGCTGCCGCCGATATCAATCCCTAGACATTGCATGGCTGCTCCTCAATATTCACTTTTCATAGCATACGACTCGAACCAACATATAAAGCCAAATTACTTATCCATCTGCAGATTTCACAGATTTACGCAGATTAAATCAAGAGCAGAATTTTTATTTTCGGTCTCAAGCTACGACAATCTGTGGAGAGATAAGCCTTTTTGGATCTTGTGGCCTTTCTCTGCTCCCGCATTTTTTGATTTTAGCGCGGATGGTGCAGGTTGCAGGTTCCATCCGCGCAATCGGACTTGCGCTTCGGCAACAGATGACGGTAACGAGCGAAAATAGCGTAACCCCAGCGGGCCAGCAGCTTGATCCCCGGCAGACCGATCACGGCGGCCAACAGCCGGTAGCGGGAACCGCTCGGGTAAACCTGCCAGATGAGCAGAAACGCATCGACCCCGGTTGCGAAATTCCCTTCCGCATCCCGCACGTGCAACTTGCTGAGAAAATCTTCCAACGGCTTGCCATAGGTCGCTGCGGAAAAATCATCGCCCCGGATATCGATAAAAGCCAACCGCCCCTGCGGGTTGTTGCGCCGATAGGTTTCGATCTCCGTCGCACAGACCAGACAACTCCCGTCATAAAAAATTTCCAGCGGATAGGCCGGCGACATGGAATTCTCCTCAACATGTTTCCGCAATAAACCTATGTAAAGCTTAGCAAAGGAATCAAGCAGCGCAGAAGACCACCGCGCAACATTATTTCGAAAAGGGGAATAATCTTTTTGGGGAAAGGTAATTCTCTACTTGCAGCCAGCTGAAGATTGGTGTAAATTTCGGACCGTTTTCAACATCCGGGGCTGTAGTAGAGTCGGTTACAACGCCGGCCTGTCACGCCGGAGGTCGCGGGTTCAAGTCCCGTCAGCCCCGCCATAAAAATCAAAGCGGCGATCCGTAAATCGGGTCGCCGCTGTTTTTCTCCGCGTCCTCTGCGTGCTCCGCGGTAATTTTTTTCTACTATCAAAAATACTCCTGCAACCCGCTACGGCTCCACTCTAGCTCCGTGATTTCTTCCCACAGATCTTCATCAGGCAATACGTCGACAGCCTGCCGCTTTGAAAGGAAGGTCGCCGCATACAGCTCGGCCTGTTGCAGGTTCAACTCGATATCAGCCATGACTCTGCCGCGTTCGACGATCACTTTCTGCCGGGAACTGAATTCCACCGCGACAAAGGGATTGCGGTAGGTCACCGCATCCAGCTGCCGGGCAGCGGCATAACCCAGCCGCAACCGCAGTCCGTCCAGATCAACCAGCGGCCAGAGCGTGGGATGAATACCGAGCTGCTCACCCGAACGGCTCAGGCTCCAAAGCCCGATTTCACAGCCATGCTCGGCAAAACGTTCTACCTGAAACGCCAGCCGCGCCTTCTCGCCCAGCAGGGTCAGAGAGCGGATAAAGCCGTTTTCCGTCAGAGATTCATAGCTCTTGCTGAAGAAAATAGCATTTCGCCGCCGCGCGGCCTGTGCCTGAAATCGGTTCTTGTAGACAAAGGAGCAGTAGTTGATGGCCGGACCGAGGTTCTTCTCGATCGCGTGCTGCAGCACTTCGAGGGCGGCCAGTTCCGAATCGAGCACGGTCACCTTGGCCCCGTGCAGATAGCGATAACGGCGCGACTGCAGATGCGGATAGTTATACGGTGTCAAACGCAGCTGATGCAAATTGAGATGCTGTACGCCGGCATCCTGCAACTCAGCCAGCAGCCCTTTAAGCCGCTCAACGTCATCGGGAATAGCCGGAATCTCAACCGTCAGGGTCGGGATGATCCCAGCGGCGCGCTTGAGGGGCTTCAAATTGTAATCGGTGGCGCCGATGTCGAAGCGGATCTCATCCAGCCCGGCGTCGCGCAGCTGCAGCAGGAGATCCTCACTTGCCAGGGTGCCGTTGGTGTAGAGCCAGAGATGCATCCCGGCGCCGAAACGACGCTTGATCGCCGCGATGAAGCCGAGACTGCGGTTCGGGGTCAACAGCGGCTCGCCGCCGCTGATACTGGCACCGCTGAAACCGAAACGCTCGAGATAGGCGACATAATCCGCCGGATGACGGAAGGTGACCGTATTGGTCGTCGGCAGCCCGATTTCATCCTGAGCCGTCGGACAGTAAAAACAGTCACAGTTGCACTTGCCGCTGATAAACAGGCAGGACCAGCCGCCGGTGACGCAGTGGCGACAGCCGGGGGAGAGGTTGCGCATGTCGAGCTTGGTGCCGTGGCAGCCGGATTCAACCTTTCCGGCAAGGTCTGAAAGCAATGCGTCACGCTGACGCTGTAGATCCTGTAAAACCTGACCCGGGGGGAAATTCAGCATCTCGTAACGCCCCGGATATTCCTGCTGGTTGGCCGCAATTTGCTGCGACCGCCGCTTCATCGACACCGCCATCCGACGCACCTCCACGACGAACGACACCCTCTGAGCAGCGGCGCTGCCAAGAGGGTGTCAGAGATGGCGTAATATAGTGGATTTTTATCGATTCGGTAAGCTTTTTTTACGACTGCCGGTTTTTTTTCTTATTTTTCAAGCATCACACTGGGATCCAACCCGATTCGAATCGCTCCCCAGTGGCGATCGCCGATCATCACCGGCATCGACAGATCGCTGAGGATCTCGCCGGTGTCGCGCATGTAGGTCTGCAGCAGAAACGGCTCACGGTTGCGGGCACTGCGAATGCCGGTCGGGTCGTCGAAAATCCTCTTCTGGCGACTGCCGACCAGATCGGCTGCCGGGTCCCCGGTCAGCGGCTTGGAAAACTTGCTGTTGTGCGTTGGCAGATAGCCGTTGGTATCGACACAGACAGCGAAAGTTCCGCCGGGCACCTTATCGGCAATCTGGTCGATATACTGCTGCATCGCCCGGTCGAAATAGCCGTCGTAAGCGGTCTGGTATTTCTGCGGCTCGGTCCCGGGGATCGGTTGGTAGTCGGTATCAAAAACATTGACCCCCTGGCGGGAGATTTCCTCGACCACCGCCCTGGTCTTCTGCTGAAATGTCTGGGCGACGTCCAGTACCTGCTCAAAGACGCCGCTGCCGGTTTTGAAATAGGCCACCAGTTCCTGCAGTTGTTCGGTACTGTCTTGCAGATGTTTGGCCACCTTGTTCGAATTTGCCATCTGTTCCCCGACATCGTGCCCCAGATGGCGGATTTCGGTGACATTTTCGTGCATGACGGCATTCGCCTGGGAGACCCCCTGCACCGAGGCGGTGATATCGGAGAGACGCTGGTTGTTCTGTTCGAATTCGTTGATCAGTCCCTGGAAACTCTGGCAGGAAGTTTCGGCGATCTCTGACGTCTGGTTGGCGAACCGGCTGATATTTCCCGCCTCGGCCGTGGCATTTTCGATCATCGACAATACGGCATGCAACTGAGTGGCAATATCCTCGCTCGATTTACTCGCCTGTTCGGCGAGCTTTTTCACTTCCCCGGCCACCACCGAAAACCCTCGTCCCGCTTCTCCGGCGCGCGCCGCTTCCACCGCCGCATTCAGGGACAGCAGGCCGGTCTGAAAGGAGATCTCCTGGATGGTGTTGATGATCTTGGCAATATCTCGCGAGCGTTCCCCCATCTGTTTGATGGTGCGATCATGCTCCTCGATCTGCCCCTGCATATGGCTGATATCCTTGTTCAGCGCTTCCAGCGACTCGTACGATTTGCGGGCACTGTCGAGGCAATCGGCGGTCGAGCCGGAAATTGTCCGGGTATTTTCCGAAATGGCGTTGATCGCCTGGGTCGCGGAATCGCTGGAACTGAAAATCAGTTCGGACAGCTCCCCCTGCTTGCCGGCCTGGTTCGCCGAATAACTGATCCGGTTGAAGACCTGGGCCGAGTTGACGGCAATCCCGATCCCCATCTGACGAATGGTACTGACCGTGTCCCGCAGGCGGACAATAAATTGATTGTAATTGTGCGCCAAGTCGGAAAATTCATCGATGCTGCTGACCTCAAGCGGCTGGGACAGGTCAGCATCTTCGGTCGCCATTTTCGCCAGCTGCCGGTTTATCTGCCGCACCGGCCGGACGATCAGGTGCCTTAGAAAAAACAGCGCGATAAGCATGCCAAAGATTAAAAGCAGACCGAAAACGAGCAGATAGATCAACATCTGATCACTGCAGGACTGTATCTCGGCCAGCAGTTCGGCCCCGTGCTGACCACTGTCGCCCAGACCTTTCAGATGACTGATACAGCGCCACAGAACAGCAATCAGAATGATTTGCAGCACAACCAGCCCGGCAAAATTGCCGATTAATTTCCGCGTCAGGGTATAGAAGAAGCTCTTTTCCAACCCGCGGTACAGTTCAAGAAACCACGTCACGATTTTTCTCCATAGCAATTCCCGGCAACAAACCAGGCGTAATTAAAATATTGTTTGACCTGATTAATCTTATAGTATTGTGAAAATAAGTCAATGAATGGGAAATATATTTTCTTAGAAATATTAACAGGCGTATACAGGAATTCCCGGTGGGGCGCGGAGAGGAAATCAGGTTGATTTTACTGAGATTTAGCGATTGCCAATTGATTCTCGATAACGGCGCCGGATTCAGTTAGTCTGAATGCTGACCAGCTTCAGAGCGAAGGTCAATTCACAACCGGCCAGGGGGTGATTGCCGTCAAGGGTGACCAATTTTTCACCCACCGCGACAATCATCATGATGTGCTCCTGCCCGTCTTTATATTGCAGCCTCAACTTGCGACCGATTGGTAAATCCTGGCCGCTGGGGAAAAAATCGCGTTGCAACTGCAGGATATTTTCCGGGTGGCGCGGGCCGTATGCCTGTGCGGGAGAAAGGACAATATTCTTCACTTCCCCTTCCCGCATTCCGATAATCTGTTCTTCGAGCGCGGCAAAAACCTCGCCGCGCCCCAGGACAATCTGTAAACGATCGTTCTGATCGCGGCTATCGAAAATTTTCCCGTTATCAAGCGTACCGATGTATTCGATCGCGACCCGATCACCCGATTTTGCCCTTTGCATCCTGCACCCCTTTCTGGTTAGACTTTGGCTGAGAACGGAAAACGCTTCTTTCAGCCCGAATTGCAGTGAAGGAAAATGACCCACGCCAGGATCGATAAAAAACTCTGCGCCCAGTGCCGGGGACGCTGCTGCCAGGGCCATCCGGGCGTCTGGAGTGATCCGCAACGCTTTTTCGCACTCTTTTCCCCGACCAAGATTCCGGCCGCGGATGCGCTACGCAAATTCCTTGAACAGCAGCGGTTGACGCTACGAGAAGTCGGCGGGATCCTGATCCCGGCCCCGCAGGAAACTGTGCGGGGATGCGGTTTTCTGCAGGATGCCGGCTGCGCGCTGCCGGCGACGGAGCGCCCCTGTCAGTGCCTGGCGCTGATTCCGGATATTGAGACCCTGCTGGATGACGAAATCCACTGCCGACTGCCGGCCGATTTCGGCTCGGGCCAGGCCCGGGAGAACTGGCGCCCCTTCCAGGGACTGCTGAAGCAGGTTTAACGTTTGGCAGAGTCCGCCAGTTTCTCTTTCATGACATGGAACAGAAAATCGAAAACCTCTTCGCGGGTCTGCAGAAATGAAGGAAGATTACGAACCAGAATCTCTTCCATCTCCTCCAGGACGATCCCGCTCTGCGAACCAAGCTCATCCATTACCACCTCGAACATATTGAGGACTTGGTAAAGGTTGTCCCGGTCAAAGGTCCGGTTATCCGGCTTGCCGACAAACCTCGGCAAATCGAGGGCCTGCTTGTCGCGCCGGTATTTATAGCGCAGATCCGATGGTTTGATGGTCACAGCCATAGCTTTACCTCCCGCACTTTCCGGCTAACCGCAGGAGGAAGAACATTTGTGCTTGCAGTGACTCTTGCACAGGCTGCCATGGGCCGCTTCTTTCGTATTCAACAAATAGTTGTCCAGCGAGGTGGCAAGCACGTACCAGACACCGGCGACCTCTTCACCGCTGAGCAGGCCTCGCTTGATATGCATCAGCACATTGAGCGGCGTAGTTTTCAGTACCTTGGCCACAGTTGCAATTGACAATCGTTCAGATTCAGCAATCATCATTTCGTCCCTTTCAGTAAAATCCGCAGCAAGTTAATCCACGCTGGCTTCGTTGCACACTCATTCATCCGGCGCTTCGTTGTGCCAGATCCGCTCCCTCTCCGAAAAGGGGGAGCCGGTTTTCCTCAATTGAGCGGTGCCTTGATGATTCGAAACCGCTCATCAAAATGCGGCTCCAGCAATGGCCGCACCTCTCCCCAGGAGAGCCCGCCGCCACCGCAACCGGGGCGCGGCACGATGACCTTGTCCCATCCCCGGTTATCGACCAGCTCGCGCAGTTCGCGGCTCGATTGACTGATCAGCCGTAGATCCGGCACCTCCCAGGGGGTGTGTTCGACCGGAAAGCTGACCAGACGTTCGCCGAGATCGAAGACATGATTGCCGAAACGGTCGATCATTTCCCCGAGCAATTGCGGCAGCTCCGGGAAACGTTCGGCCGCCTGCCGGGCGGTGCCGCGGGCCATGACATTGACGCCATTACCAGTGACTTTGCCGTTGGTGGTGATCGCCACCACATACCCCTGACGATGATATTCCCAGAGATCGCCGGAGAGTTCCTGGATACGGCTCCCCATAACCACCCAGGGAGACAGCTCGATCAGTTGGACCGCCCTCCGTTCGATCTCCTCACGCACCGGCTGAGCCAGTTTGCGCAGCCATTGTTTCGGGGCTTCTTCCAGACCATAAAAGGCTCCCGCCAGCATCCCGGCGATCGCCCCGGTGGTGTCGGCATCCCCCCCCTGGTTGACCACCCCGACCAGGCATTCCTCGAAACTGGCGGTCGAGAAGAAATAGTGAAACACCGTCTGCAGGGTTTCGACCACGTAGCCGGAGGCCTGCCCCCGGTATTTATTGAAGCGAAAGGTCGGGTAAGCGGCGATCAGCTCGCGCGCCATGGCATGCAGCTGAAACCGGTCGGCGCCGAGCATCGCCGCCTGCACCATCCGCCCCAGGGTCACGCAGGCTGCGTCGGACAGGGGATGATTGTGGGTCAGGTGCGCCTGTTCGACGGTACAGCGTCGCAGCAGCCGATCGTCGCCGAGGGTAAACAAGGCGACCGGCGCCATGCGCATCGCCGCGCCGTTGCCAGCGTCCCAGTCGTTGGGCGGAACTTCCAGGGCACCGGTGCGCAGGAAATTGACGATCCCCTTGCGCACCGTCGCACCGATATCGATCGGCCGGCCGCGCATCCAGTCGAGCAACTGTTCGGCAATTCCCTGCAAGTCCCAAGTGCCGGCGATGGTCAACGCCCGCGCGATGGCCAGCGACATCTCGGTATCGTCGGTCACCTGCCCCGGCTTCACCCCCAGCCAGCCACCGCCGCGCATTTTCCGATGCACCTTGTACTTCGCCCGGATCTCGCCGGGAGTCATGAACTCGGTGGTCGCCCCCAGGGCATCGCCAAGCGCGACTCCGAGAAATACCGCCTGCGCCCTCCTGTCAAGCTCCTCGCGTAACATCCATCAGCCGCCGATCATGACCTGCACTTCGTACTCACCGCCGATCACCAACTGCTCCCCTTCCCCCTTCAACAGCGATTTCGGCAGCAGGCCGCTGCTGAAAAAAATTTTGGTCAGCGGCACTTCTGCTTTGATTACCCGGCTGCCGAATTCCCAGGCTTTTTCAAAATCCTCGGTAAAGGAGTTGAGATTGTTCAATTGCAGCAGGTACTCATGTTTGCCGCTCTGCGCGAGAATCCGGTGTTCGCTGAAATCATTGATGCCGCGAAAGAGGGTCAGGTGGGTTTCCTCCGGACAACGGCGGCGCAACTCGTACTGGACAAATTCGTAAAGCAGATCGAGCTGGCGCAGGATGGCGCTGGTGCGCTCTGAGCCTTTCATCCGCTCGACGGTGTACAGGTAATAGGCCTCCGAGTGGATATCCTCGATCGGCTGTTTGTGGAACAGCGGCGGCAGTCCCAGCCGCGATTCGACCCACCCCTTGAGCACCGCCCCTTCGCGCGAATTACTGTCGAACAGCCAGCCGCGCAGAAACCGCAGGTAACTGTTTTTCAAGGCTTTGCTGCTGCTGCGCGACGACTGGCTCTCCCATTGGTGCAGCTGAAAGCGCACATCCATGAAATCGTGAAAGATCTGCCCCCGCTCCAGCGGATCGCAAATCGTCTCCAGCCTGGAAAAGAGCGGCTTGCCACTGCACTGCACTCCCTGAATTTCGATCGGCAGCGGATTGCGATTGTACAGCCGCGACGCGATCGCCCAGGGGGGCAGGTTGCAGAGGTTGAATGAAATCCCTTCCATGCTCGATGACGATTCTTTCCGTGGCAGCTGGTGCATTATTTTTGGGCAGAATAACCTGGCTTCGGTATATCTTCGGTCAGTTCGGTCCGCTTTTCTGCAGTTTTTAATTGACCGAAGGGAGGAGTCTGCATATCGGATGCCGATTTATGATCGGCGGCGCCGGCAGGGGATCTCAGGATTCAATTCACCGGCCCTCCTCTCGCCAGGAGCAGATTGCATGGTGAATTCCGCAGGCAGGGAAAAAAATGTTACCATTAGACTCAACACACATCTGACAGATCCCTCTCGCAGGAGGCAGCAATGGAACTGATGAAACTGCGTAACACCCGGACAACCATCCTCAACGAAGGAACTCCTGAGCGGAAACGGGAGGAGATCCGCGCTTATTTTCACCAGACCTACAGCATCGACGAACAGCTCTACGAAACCCTGGCCGATGATGACGCCTTCTACCTGCGCGCCGAGCCGCTACGCCACCCGCTGATCTTCTACCTCGGCCACACCGCCAGCTTTTACGTCAACAAGCTGATCATCGCCAGGATCATCAGCGAACGGATCAATCCACGTTTCGAGTCGATGTTCGCCATCGGCGTCGACGAGATGTCCTGGGACGATCTGAACGAGGAGAACTACGACTGGCCGACAGTCGCCGAGGTCAAGGCCTACCGCGAGCAGGTCCGCGAACTGGTAGACGGGGTGATCAGCGAATTGCCGCTGCAGCTGCCGATCGGCTGGGACAACCCCTTCTGGGCGATCATGATGGGGATCGAGCATCAACGCATCCATCTCGAGACCTCTTCGGTGATCATCCGCCGGCTGCCCCTCGACCGCGTCCGTCAGCTGCCGCTCTGGGAAATCTGCAACGAATCGGGAGCGGCGCCGCAGAACGAGCTGTTGCCGGTCCAGGGGAGCACGGTTAAACTGGGCAAAAGTAAGGATCATCCCCTTTACGGTTGGGATAATGAATACGGCCGACACCGGTTCGAAGTCGAGGATTTCCAGGCGGGTAAATACCTGGTGTCAAACCGGGAATACCTGGAATTTGTCGAGGCGGGCGGTTATCGCACCACCGATTACTGGACCGAGGAGGGACAGCGCTGGCTCAGCTTCAGCAAGGTCGAACGGCCGCTGTTCTGGATTGAAAAGGGGGATGACTACCACTTCCGAACCATGGCCCGGGAGATCGAGATGCCCTGGGACTGGCCGGCCGAGGTCAATTACCTGGAAGCCAAGGCCTTTTGCAACTGGAAGGCGAAAGCGACCGGGCTGCCGGTCCGCCTGCCGACCGAGGATGAATGGTACCGCCTGCGCGATCAGCTCGACCTGCCCGACCAGCCTTACTGGGAAAAAGCGCCGGGGAACATCAACCTGGAGTACTGGGCCTCATCCTGCCCGGTCAATCGCTTCCGCCAGGGGGAATTCTACGACGTGATCGGCAACGTCTGGCAATGGACCGAAACACCGATCACCGGCTTTACCGGTTTTGAAATCCACCCCTGGTACGACGATTTTTCCACCCCGACCTTCGACACCCAGCACAACCTGATCAAGGGGGGCTCCTGGATCTCGACCGGCAACGAGGCGACCCGCGACAGCCGCTACGCCTTCCGCCGGCACTTCTTCCAGCACGCCGGGTTCCGTTACGTCGCCAGCGAGCAACCGGTCGAGGAGCCGGAAGCGATGTATGAAACCGACGAGGCGGTCGCCCAGTATTGCGACGCTCATTACGGCCCGGACAAGTTCGGGGTGAAGAATTTCGCGGCAGAGGTGGCGCAGGTCTGCATCGAGGCCATGGGCGACCGGCCGAAGCGGCGGGCGCTGGATCTCGGCTGCGCCGTTGGTCGCGCCAGCTTCGAACTGGCAAAGCACTTCGAGTTCGTGTCGGGGATCGACTTTTCGGCCCGCTTCATCCGCATCGCCTACCAGCTGCAGGAAAAAGGGGTGATTCACTACCAGCTGCCGGAAGAAGGGGAGATCGTCTCCTATCACGAAAAACGCCTCAGCGACTTCAACCTGCAGGGAACCGGTGAACGGATCGAGTTCTACCAGGGGGATGCCCACAATCTCAAACCGCAGTTCGCCGATTACGATCTGATTCTGGCCAGCAACCTGCTCGACCGCCTCTACGAACCGGCGCGCCTGCTGACGACCATCCATCAGCGCCTGCAGATCGGCGGCCTGCTGGTGCTCGCTTCCCCCTATACCTGGCTGGAGGAATATACCAAGAAAGCGAACTGGGTCGGCGGTATCCGCAAGGCCGGTGAGCCGTACACCACCCTGGAAGGGCTGCACGAGCTGCTCGAACCGCACTTCAAGCGAATCGGAGAACCCCGGGAGCTTGAGTTCGTGATCCGCGAAACCGCGCGTAAATTCCAGCACACCAAATCACAGTTGACCATCTGGGAGCGCCATTCGTGACCATGAATAAATTCAACGTCGAACGCTCCCGGTGCGAAACCCGCGGTTGCGGCAACCACATCCATTTCAACAATGCCGGAGCATCACTGATGCCGGCGCCGGTCTGTGACGCCCTGCACGGTTATACGAAACAGGAGGAAATGGAGGGGGGCTACGAAGTGATGAATAAGCAGGCCGAACCGCTGGAGAATTTCTACCGGGCGGCGGCAAAGCTGCTCAACTGCGGGACAGACGAGATCGCCTTTTGCGACAGCGCCAGCCGCGCTTGGGCCAGCGCCTTTTACGCCCTGCCGTTACGCGCCGGCGATCGCGTCCTGGTCGGAAATGCCGAATACGGCAGCAACCTGGTGGCACTGTTGCAGCAGACAAAAAGGGTCGGGATCGAACTGGTCCGGGTTCCGGATGCCGAAAGCGGCCAGATCGACACGGCCGCGCTGGAGACGCTGATCGACAACCGGGTCATGCTGATTTGTCTGACCCATATCCCTTCCGGCAACGGCCTGGTCAATCCCGCGGCCGAGGTCGGCAGAATCGCCCGCTCTCACGGCATCCCCTACCTGCTCGACGCCTGTCAGTCCCTCGGCCAATTGCCGGTCGATGTGGAAGAAATCGGCTGCGACCTGCTCTGCGGCACCGGCCGCAAATACCTGCGCGGCCCGCGCGGCACCGGGCTGCTCTATGTCCGGAAACAATGGCTGGAGACGCTGGAACCGGCGCTGCTCAATCATCACGCCGCCACCCTGACCGGCGCCAACGCCTACCAGCTACGCGGCGACGCCCGCCGTTTCGAGTTCTGGGAACGGAACTGCGCCGGCCAGGTCGCCCTGGGAGTGGCGATCGATTACGCCCTGAGCTGGGGGCTGCCGGCGGTTGAAGATCGGGTCAAATCGCTGGCCAAGCAACTGCGTCAACAGTTACGCGACATCAATGGTATCCAGGTCACCGACCGCGGCCGTGAACAGTGCGGCATCGTAACCTTCTTCGCTGAACAAAAACCGGCGGAGCAGCTGCAACAACAGCTCTTCCAGCAGCGCATCCACACCTCGCTGGTCGATTTCAGCGCCAACCCCTTCCTTGTCGATCAGTACCACTGGCCGAAACTGCTGCGCGCTTCGCTGCACTATTACAACACGCTGGAGGAGCTGGAATATTTCCTGGAAGTTTTGAATACCGCACTTATACGGAACTGATAAAAGTTGCGGTAGATGCTTTCTGCTATGCCTTTGAATCCGATTGACTCACCTGATGAAATAAGGTAAATATTCAACCCTCTTCGCCGCCCTAGCTCAGCTGGTAGAGCAACTGATTCGTAATCAGTAGGTCGTCGGTTCAAGTCCGATGGGCGGCTCCAGATTGCAAAAGAGGCTGTGATTTTAACAGCCTCTTTTGTTTGCCCTCAGCAATGCCATTAACATTTCATAATTACATATTATTATTGCGACTTTTCTTCACTTTCAGTGAAAAAATAATGTATAGTAGACGGCGCTTGAAATCCGCAACAAATATGCTTTTCTTTCTAAATTCGTTTCTGAACGGAAAGGAGGAGTAGGTATATGATTCGCGTGATCTACAGGGATGGCTCGGAGGACCTGGTAACGCAAAAATTTCTGGACATTCTGCTCTTTATGGGAGAAGTCCAGATGTTCCGCCGCGACAACGGTTGGGCGATTGTCGGCGTCGATTCGGTTCGCGAAACCAGCCGGAACAGCAGTTACGCCGGCCAGGACCGACGGGTTCATCCCCAGACCGAGCTGCAGCCTCTGGAATTGGCGTTCGGCTAGAATGGATCTTGTTGATATATGAATAAGGCCGGGAAGGGATAAACCTTTCCGGCCTTTTTATTTCAAACACTCCGTTACCACTCCTATTGAGATTTTCCGGGCAGTTCGGGAAAAGAGTTCGGCATTTTGAAATCCGGCGGTGGCGGCGGTCCCTTTCTCCGGCCGGTGATAAAACTGATCAGAGCCGTGAAGACCAGCTTGACCCCCCGCCAGATTCTGGGCAGGAGCCAGATCATCAGCAGGATAAACAGCAGCAGCAAAATCAGGAAAACCCATGGATGATGTAGAGCCGTCCAGAGGCCAGTAACGACCAGGACATCCTCGGCGAGGGACACCATCCAGTTGCTGAAAGGTTCCGGTGAAGTGTTGATAAGCACCCTGGAACCGGCTTTGGTCGCATGGGCGCCGGCGGCCAGACCGCCGCCGACAATCGCCGCCGCCAGAGAAACCGCAGGGTCCATTTCGCCCACGGCTCCGGCAGCCAGCATCGCCCCGGCCGGGATGCGGATAAAGGTATGCAGGGTATCCCAGGAATTATCGACTCCGGGGATCTTGTCGGCAGTAAATTCCACCAGGTACATCGCTCCGGCGGCGAAGATCACCAGCGGGTTGCTGAGTATCTGCAGATCGGGCGGCAGGATCATGTTTCCGGAACTACCCAGCAGACCGAGTACCAGGAGCGCCGCATATAGATTGATGCCGCTGGCCCAGGCAAGCCCCATGCTCAGGGCGATAATTGAAGTTATATGATTCAGTTGCTCCATGAAAATCCTTTCCGGGTCGAATCCGATTTATCAACTGAGACAGGCGCTACGAATAAAGTCAATTATACACGTTGCCCGAGAAGAATAACAGAACCGCAGAACCGGAGCCGAAGAGCGTGAAGGCAGGGAGGTCGTGACCTATCGCAGCTGTTTCAGTAAAGCATCACCTGGTTTCGCCCGGAGTTCTTGGCTCGATAGAGAGCCGTATCCGCTCGCTTGAGCATTGAATCGATGGTGAGATCGTCGCCGCTCAGCATGGTCAGGCCGATGCTGACAGTGATGCTCAGGTCCCCTTTCTCGGTGCGGATGACCATGTCGCAGATCTGGGTTCTCAACCGTTCGCAGACCTGTAACGCCCCGTCCTGATCGGTCTGGGGCAAGAGCGCGACAAACTCCTCGCCGCCGAAGCGCCCGAAAAAATCGGTTTCCCGCAACTCCCGCAAACAACATTCAACCAGATTTTTCAAAACTTCATCACCGACATCATGTCCGTAACTGTCGTTGATCGATTTGAAATGGTCGATATCCATCTGCATCACCGCAAAAGGTGTGGCATGGCGACGGCTGCGTTTCACCTCGAGCGCGGCAAGTTCGAGGAAATGTCGACGGTTACTGGCCCCGGTCAGGGGATCGGTGGTTGCCAGATGACGCAGTTCCTCTTCCATCTGCTTGCTCTTGGTGATGTCGCGAATCACCGAAAAAACCCGTTGCCGCTGAAGGTCGGGGAAAGCGCTCCAGGCCAGCCATTTGATGGACCCATCCTTACAGGTGCAGCGGTTCTCAAATCCGACCAGATTCTCGCCTTTCAGCAATTTCTGGTTCGCCTCGCTGGTCGCCGGTCGGTCCTTCTCAACGATGAACTCAATCCAGGGACGACTTTTCAGTTCCTCCATACTCCAGCCGAGGGTATGCGTCCAGGCTGGATTCAAATCTTTTAAATGGCCGTCAAAATCTGCCGAACAAAGCATATCGAGTGATGCCTCGAAAATCCGCCGCCGATCATCTTCGGCCTGTTTCAGGGCGGTGATATCGCGACAGTTAATGACCACATATTTCGGTGTCAGATCCTGGCTGCGCAACGGCTGATAGCTGACCGCCATCAGGCGGTTCCTCAATCCCGGCAGATCGATCCAGTTTTCCGCATGAACCGCCTCACCGCTGAAGGCGATTTCCAGATTGAGCTCGATGTCCCGTTTGAAAGCCTTTTCGCCGAGCAAATCGCGAAGACTGATGTCCATCAGCTCCTGACGGGGTTTGTTGAAGGCCCCGAGATAGGCGTCATTGACGATCTGATGTTTGTAGTTGCGATCGAGCAGAGCAATCAGGTCGGGCGTGGACGAGATGATCTGTTCAAACCGGCGCAATTCTTCCTGAAAATGATACACCTCAGTGATATCATGCCCGCAGACCGCAACTCCGACCGGTTCTTCTCCCGATTTTACCGCCTGCACAACCAGAGCGTACTCCCGCTCGTCTCTGCCGGGATGATTGAATTTGAGAATCTTCCCTTCCAGGGCCATCCTATAAACCTGGTCGAAGTAATCCGCAACCTCCGACGAAAATAGTTCAGCACTTCCCATCCCGGCCCGGATCTCTTTATTTGCCGGGCTGAAAAAGTTATCACGACTGGATCGATTGGCCAGCAGCAGACGTTTTTTATGATCGACAAACCAGATCTGGTCGTTACTGCTGTCAATCAACGCGGTCAGGTCGGCAAATTTCTTCTGGAGATCCTTGGTGGGAAGAAAATCGGTTCCTGGCTGAAGTCTGGCCAACTGCATGACCATTGCCATATCAGCAATCCGCTGACAGGCTTCGATAAATTCCGCGTTGTTTTCCTCTGGGTGGAAAGGGGTCATTGCACCTTCAAAGCAGATCGGAACCGGGCGAGCCGGCAAAGCTGCTCTCCTTATTTGTCGGGCGGAACAGAGATTGTTTCCAAAACCAAAATAAGCCTTGCTGATGACTTTCAGCAATATGCCATTAAAATAACATTATTCCTGCTAACTTAAGAAATGAACAGAGAGAAATCAACTTTTCAAACCGCGCCAAAATCCGTTGATCGTTCAGCTACCTCGGGACTTGCCAAAATGTCAAGTATATCGGCAAAATGAATCATTGCAGGTAATCCGAAAGGAATGTGGACATTTGACCGAAATGATTAACCATAACCTGATCTTTGTCGCCGGTGCCACCGGCTATATCGGTGGACGCCTGGTGCCACGCCTGCTGGAAAGCGGATACCGGGTCAGGGCTCTGGCCCGCTCCCCCGACAAACTGAGGAATCGGCGCTGGGCCGATCATCCCAACCTGGAAATCGTCCGCGGCGATGTTCTCGATCCGGATTCTCTTGCCCAGGCCCTGCATGGCTGCCGGGCGGCCTACTATCTGGTTCATTCGATGAACCCCGCGGTTGATGATTTTTCCAGTACCGATCGACAGGCGGCGAGCACCATGGCCGCAGCGGCAGCGACCGCCGGGCTCGAACGGATCATTTATCTGAGCGGCCTGGGGGAGAGCGGCCGCAACCTGAGCAACCACCTGCGGTCACGCGGCGAAGTCGGCATGCTGTTGCGTCAGGGTCCCGTTCCGGTGACCATTCTGCGGGCGGCCATGATCATCGGCTCGGGGAGCGCCTCCTTTGAAATTCTCCGTTACCTTGTCGATCGTTTGCCGCTGATGATCACACCGCGCTGGGTCGACACCCCCTGCCAGCCGATCGGTGTGCGCAATGTGCTGCACTACCTGATCGGTTGTCTGGACCACCCGGAAACCTGCGGTCAAACCTTCGATATCGGTCAGCCAGAGATCCTCAGTTATCGCCGGCTGATGGAAATATACGCCGAGGAGGCCGGGCTGGCGAAACGGCTGATCCTGCCGGTTCCGCTGTTGACCCCGCGACTGAGTTCCTACTGGATCCACCTGGTCACGCCGGTTCCGGCCGCCCTGGCCCGACCGCTGACCGAAGGACTGGCCAATCCGGTGGTCTGCTGCGAAAACCGCATCACCGACCTGCTTCCGCAGGAACTCCTGGACTGCCGTCTGGCGATCCGCTTCGCCCTCGACCGTCTCCGGCAGCAGCAGGTGGAAACCTCCTGGACCGATTCCGGGAAGCCGCGACCGTCCGAGTGGAGCATCCCCGGCGATCCCTCCTGGGCCGGCGGCAGCATCTGTGATGATTCGCGCCGGGTGTTCATCGATGCCACTCCGGAAGAGGTCTGGCCGGCCCTGGCGGCGATCGGCGGCAAGGTCGGTTGGTATCATGCCGACTGGCTCTGGCAGTTGCGTGGTTTCATCGACCGTCTGTTTGGCGGCGTCGGTCTGAGCCGTGGCCGGCGTAGCGCGGCGGAAATCTACCCCGGCGACGCTCTCGATTTCTGGCGGGTGGTCGCGGCAGATCGACCTCGCCGATTGCTGCTCTCGGCGGATATGAAACTGCCGGGGGAAGCGGTCCTCTCCTTTACCCTGAAGGAGTTGGATGACGGTCGGACCGAGTTGCGTCAGAGCGCCCGGTTCCTTCCTCGCGGCCTGCTCGGACTGCTTTACTGGTACTCGGTGACCCCTTTTCATAATTATGTTTTCGGTGGAATGCTGCGCGGCATCGCAACCGCCGGCGGCAAGCAGATCAGTCGTGGCCCGGAACGCTTGCTGGCCGATTCGGAACAGAATTTCTGAATCGACGCCCTTTGTCATGACATTTATTTTACAAACCTTTGACCACCCCATGACGAATTCATTTTCGGAAGGTGCTCTACTGACCGCTCCAGAGAAACAATTTAAAGGATGCGAAAGGAGAGCGCCATGAAAACCCTGTTGAACAAACTGTTGCCCGCCCTGTTGTTGCTGCTGTTCGCTGCCGGTCCGGCTCCGGCCGAGCCGCTGCTCAACTGGACTCTGTCCCTGGATCGTGACGTCCTGCCCGCCGGCCACCGGGAAAAAGCCGTCATTAAAATCAACCTGGACGTTCCGGAGATTCCGCACGAATTCTCCCGGCCGCCGGTCAACCTGACCCTGGTTCTGGACCGTTCCGGCTCAATGGCGGGAGACAAGATCGCCAAGGCTCGCGAAGCGGCGATCACCGCGCTGCGGATGCTCGGTCCGCAGGATCTCTTCTCCCTGGTGATCTATGATCACAACGTCCGGACCCTGGTGCCGCCGCAAAGCGCGGCCAACAGCGAATGGATTGAGGCGCAGATCCGCCGTATCGGAGTCGGCGGCAACACCGCACTGTTCGGCGCCGTCAGTCAGGGAGCGGCCGAGATCCGTAAACACCTGGAAGGGAGCTACATTCAGCGCATCGTTCTGCTGTCCGACGGTCTGGCCAACGTCGGCCCCAGCTCCCCGTCCGACCTGGCCCGACTCGGCGCCGCCCTGCTCAAGGAAGGGATTTCGGTGACCACCATCGGAATCGGCAACGGCTTCAACGAGGATCTGATGACCCAGCTCGCCGATCGCAGCGACGGCAACCATTATTTCGTCGAATCGAGTGTCGACCTGCCGCGCATCTTCGCCGCCGAACTCGGCGATGTCCTGAGCGTCGCGGCCCGCCGGATCACCATCGAAATCGAAACGCCGCCGGAAGTCCGGCCGCTACGGATCATCGGCCGGGAGGGGATTATTCGCAACAACCGGGTCGAAATCCACCTCAACCAGCTCTACGGCGGCCAGGACAAATACGCTCTGGTCGAAGTGGAGGTGCCGCCGGGGCAACCGGATCAGGTACAGAAGCTGGCCGATGTGCGCTGCTCCTATGAAAATGCCTTGACCCGGAAAGCGGAGCGGCTGACCGATCTCGCCAGCGTACGCTTTTCGCAACGTCGGGAAGAGGTCATCCAGTCGGCGAACAAGCCGGTCCTGAAAGCGGTGGTCGAGAATGAAATGGCCGCCAGCCGCGACCGCGCCCTTGACCTTTACAACGCCGGGCGTAAAGATGAAGCGGTTCAGGAATTACAGCAGAGCAGCGGTGAATTGAAATCGCGGAGCGGCAGCCTCGGTTTCAACGATCTGGCCAAAGAAGCTGACACCCTGCAACAGGATGCCGCCACCTTTGCCGCCCCTGCTCCAGTGCCGAGTACAATTAAGAAAGAGCTCCGCTCGGAGAGCTATAAAGTCCGCAAGCAGCAGAAGGATTATTAAACCACTCAGAACCGGAAACGCATGTATCGACCGAAACTGATCATCCTCGCCTGGCTGTTGCTGCTGGTGCCGACCCTGCTGCTCGGGGTCGGCGCTCTGCGGCTGTTGCAGGGGGAAGAAACGCGGCTGGCCAGCAGCAGCCGCTCGGCCGCCAATGACCGGCTGCAGGCGATCGCCGGCAACATCGATCTGGCCATCGCCGAAGTGCAGGACGGGCTGATGGAGACCCTGCGCAGCCTGCCGGACGGTGATCTGCTCGATCAGCTCGATCAGTGGAAATTGTCCAATCCTCTGGTCCGCAACGTTTTCATCTGGCAGCCCGGCCACGGCCTGCTGTTCCCCGATCCAACCCACCCGGCCAGCGACGAGGAAGCAGCCTTTGTCCGCCGCTACCTGCCGTTGTTCAGCGACCCGACCGGCTGGCGGCAGACCGCGTCAGAAGAGCGGGGCGCTCCGCAGCGATCGGCGGCATCGAGCAACATCCTGCAGGAACGGAAGGAACTGCGCCAACTGGCCAAGCAGGCGCCGGCGGCCGAGCCGAGCAACCGTGCCACGGTGGCCGCTCCGCTTGCACCGGCGGCGCTCGCCAAACCCGCGCCGCTCCCGCGTGGCGGTGAAAGCGGCTGGCGCAGCTGGTATGCCGACGACCAGCTGCATCTGCTCGGCTGGTTCGCCCCCGGGGGGGAGCAGCGCCGCTACGGGCTGGAGATCGAGATGATGGCACTGCTCAGCCGGTTGCTCGGCAATCTGCCGAGGCAACTGCCCGCCGGAGAAAGTTTTGCCCTGCTCGACGGCAACGGCCGGATTTTTCACCAGGTCGGCAGATTCGAAGTAACGCCGAAGAGCCGACCGCTGGCGAGCGTCCCGGTGCCCAGCCTTCCCCACTGGCAGGTTGCCGCCTACCGCAATCCGCAGGGCGCGGGTTCACGCGGCGGCATTCTGCTGATCGGCTCATTACTGATCGGCACTTTCAGTCTCGCAATCCTGCTCGGCGGCTCGCTGCTGCTCTGGCAGGCCTGGCGCAACCAGCGCGACGCCCGGCAGAAGACCTCCTTCGTCTCCAACGTCTCTCACGAATTGAAGACCCCGCTGACCACCATCCGCATGTACGCGGAAATGCTCGGCGAAGGCACCATCAAAGAGGAACGGAAACGGGACAACTATCTGCAGACCATCGTCAAGGAAAGTCAGCGGCTCACCCGCCTGGTCAATAACCTGCTCGATTTCAGCCGTCTGGAGCAGGGGCGGCGCCAGTATCATCTTGAGCAGGTCGATCTGAACCGATTGCTGTTGGCTCTGATCGAGCAGCAGCAGCCGCGACTGACGGAGGCCGGGCTGACGATTGAGCTGGACGTACCGGAACAGACGTTGACCCTCGCCAGTGACCGGGACGCCCTGGAACAGATCATCCTCAATCTGCTCGACAATGCCATCAAGTATGCCGGGGCCGGGAAAAGTCTGTCGATTGAACTGAGTGGGGAAGCTGGCCGGGTCCGCCTGCGGCTGCGCGATTACGGTCCGGGGATCCCGGCCGCCCACCGCCAGCGGATTTTCGACAAATTTCATCGGGTCGACAATTCGCTGACCACCCGGCAACAGGGATCGGGACTGGGGCTGAGCATCGCCCGGCAGCTGGCCGAAGGGCTGGGAGGGGAACTGCGCTACCTCCCGGTCCAGTCGGCCGGCAGCTGTTTCGAACTGAGCTTGCCGCAACCGGGAGACTGAACATGGCCGAGATCAGAATTCTGGTCGCTGAAGACGACCACGACCTGCGCCGGGGCCTGGTCGACCTGCTCGAAGCGGAAGGCTACCGGGTCAGCGCGGCAGCCGACGGTGCTGAAGCCCTTGCTGAATACCAGCAGCAGCCGCCCGACCTGCTGCTGCTCGATGTGATGATGCCGGAGAAAAGCGGCTTCGACCTCTGCCGCGAAATCCGCAAGCGGGATGCGCGAACCCCGATCATCCTGTTGACCGCCAAGGGGGAGGAAATCGACAAGGTGGTCGGCCTGGAGCTGGGCGCCGATGATTACGTCACCAAACCCTTCGGCCTGCATGAATTGCGCGCCCGGATCGCCGCAGTGCTGCGCAGGGCCATGACCCCTCCGGCACAGGCTGACGCAGTGGTTCCAGATCGCTTTGTGCTCGGCCCGGCGACCATCGATCGGAAAAACTACCGGTTGGAACGTGCCGGGCAAAGTTACGATCTCACTCCGCGGGAGCTGAAACTGCTGGAAACCTTCTTTCAGCACCCGCAGCAGGTGCTGAGCCGCAACGACCTGCTCAACGCGGCCTGGGGGGTTGACTACTTCGGCACCACCCGCACCCTTGACCAGCATATCGCCCAGCTGCGGAAAAAGATCGAGCCGGACCCCGCCACTCCGGCGGTGATCCTCACCGTTCACGGCGTCGGTTACCGGCTCGGCTGAGAGTCAGTCGACGATCGCCAGCAGCATGGTCTGGTCGTCATCGGCCGGACAACCTGCAGCGAAACGATTCACATCGGCGCTGATCTGCTGCAGGATATCCTCCGGAGATTTGGAGACAGCCGCAGCCAGCTGTTGCTTTAGTCGCTCAACCCCATACATCTGCTTCTCGGGATTGAAACGTTCGACCAGGCCGTCGGTATAAAAGAGCAGCTGATCTCCCAATTGCAGTTCAATCTCCTCGACCGGGACAACACCTCCTTCATAGGGCTCCAGCCCGAGAGGGAAGATCCCTTCGCATTCGATGTCCCTGACCGTGCCGTTGTTCGGGCGATACAACAAAGGAGAATGATGCCCGGCGCTGGTCAGTCTCAACCGATGGTGCGCGGCATCATAAACCGCATAAAGGGCCGTGACCATCCGCGAACCGGACAACTTGCAGAGATTTCGATTGAGATAGTTGAGCACGGCCGCCGGATCTGCGGCATCACCTGCGTAGCTGCGCATCAGGGTACAGCAGATCGCCATCAGCACCGCAGCGGGAGTGCTGTGCCCTTCAACATCGGCAATCAGGATCCCCCAGCGATTATCCGCCAAGGGCAGCACGTCAAACAGGTCGCCACCGGCATAACGGCTGGTTTCATATCGGACGGCCAGCTGAAAACTGGAAATCTCCGGCAGATCCTTGAGCAGCAGCGAACGCTGGGCATCGGCCACCTGCTGCAGTTCCCGCTCCAGTTCATCGCGCTGCCGCTTGACCTCCTTGCTCAGTTTGCTGATGGTGAGGTGGGTGTTGACGCGGGCAATCACCTCTGCGACCCGGAACGGCTTGCCGATGAAATCGACCGCCCCCTCCTGCAACCCGCGGACCCGATCCTCCAGTTCATCCAGTCCGGAGAGGAAAATCACCGGAATGCCACTTGTTTCCAAGTTCGAACGCAGCTGCTGGCAGACCTCGAAACCGTTCATGCCCGGCATCATGATATCGAGCAGAATCAGGTCCGGCCGTTCCCGGTTAGCGATGTTCAGGGCACTCTGACCATTTTCCGCCTCAAGCAAACGGTAGCCCAGGCCATCGAGGGTTTCCTTGAGTAAATCCAGATTGATCGGATCGTCATCCACCAGCAGAATAGTCTGCAGCAGCTGTTCAGTTCTTTCTCCGATTGCAGCGCCTGCCATAAAGACCTCGTAACCTATTTAAAGAACCCAACTTGAAATCGGTGGCAGTGCAGTGAAATGAAATGAATTTGTCTTTTAAGCTTTGCCGAGGAAAACCGTTCTGTCAAATCCCCGGCTCAGGTTCTTCCTCTTTCCCCTCCCCCCCCAAAAAAAAACGGGAGCTGGCTCAAGGCCGCTCCCGGTCGTTTTCTTTCCGGCAGGAATCAACCGAAAAATACCCGGACAATCTCGCCGAACTCGGCATCGACCCGGCGGATCACCGGGGCCAGGGCTTCCTCGTTCAGCCCGATCGCCTGCCAGGCTTTTTCCTGCAACGGCGGCACTTCGTTGGTCAGGTTCACTTCGTGCCCGAAGGCATGCGCGAGCAGGTCGGCGACATGCAGCAGCGAAGACTCCAGGTTGTATTGAGTCATATTTGGGGAATGATGGCCACCGATCATCCGGGTTAACTGCGGCGACAGTCGCCAGCGCATCGCCAGTAACTTGCCGATAATACTGTGGTCGGTCTGCAGACAATCCTGTTCGGCCCGGAACATCGGCAGATGTTCCCGACGGGCATGGGCAATGGCCCGGCTGTATTGTTCCGGAATCCGCTCAAGCATGATCAGCCGGCCGATGTCGTGCAACAGTCCGCCGGTGAAATAGTTTTCCGACCCCGTTACGTCGAGCTGCGCGGCAAGCTCTTTCGCAAACAGGCCGCAGTGAATTGAATGCCGCCAGAAGGAATCCATGTCGAGCAGTTCGGAGGGGATCGCTTTAAATTGGCTCACCACGGTCACCCCCAGCGCCAGCTCCGACAATTCATTGGTCCCAAGCAGAGAGACCGCACGGGAAATTGAATCGATCCTGCTGGTAAAACCGAACAGCGGGCTGTTGACCAGGCGCAACAGGCGCACCGTCAGATTGGCGTCCATGCTGACCGCCTCGGCGATATTTTGTGAGGAAGCGTTCGGGCTGTTCAACGCAGTGACAATACGGGTATAGACAGTCGGCAGGGAGACCAGCTCGACACTCCCTCTGAGCAGTTGCGGGACGCTCACCGGAGGAAGCTTTTCATCTGCCATGGGAGGCAGTTCTCCGACCTGCAGACTGACCGGATCCCACCCTTTCTTCAGGCTCTCGCTGAAACGGCGTACGGCATGCCGGTAGATGGTGGCAATCGGTTCCTGCTCCAGATCGTTCAGAGCGAAGCGCCGCCAGAGATAAGCTTCCGCCGTTTCAGTCTGGCCGGCAGCCACTTCTTGCCGGCGGAGATATGCTTCTCCGAGACTCTCATCGGCAATCTCCACTTCATAGATTCCCCAGGATTTGAGAATCCCCAGGTGTTCCTTCTGCAGCGCCATTCCACCGGCCAGAATAAATCGCCCTTTGGAAGTGAACAGGTCTTCCGCCAGCACCATGCCGACAGCCAGATCATCAATATAAACCAGAGCCAAAACAGATATCCTTTTTGTGCACGGAAAGAGCCGGGTTTATCATGAACATCTGCGAACAGATATCCACTTTGCATAACATAATCAAATATTAGAAAAAAGCAAGGTTGGATTCAGGTTTTGGATAATTTCAGCTGCCCAGGCTAATTTTCATCCCAGTCCGTTTCGACAAAGACCCTCGGCCGGTTATCCACCAGTGGCTCTTCAAATACTTTTGGCGGCCGCTGCACCGGTTGATCGGCCCGCCGAATTGCTGCCACGGCATCGAGGCCCCAGATTTCACGATTGTACTCCAGAATGGTCCGGTCGGTGGAAAACTTGCCGCTGGCCGCAGTATTGAGGATGCTCATCCGTAGCCACTGCCGCTGGTCCCGGTATGCCCGCGACGCCTGCTGTTGAGCTGCAACGTAGCCGGTAAAATCAGCCGCCACCAGCCAGGGGTCGAACGGGCTGCAGATTGCGCCGATGATCGGATCGAATATCCCCGGCTCACACTGGTTGAAATGACCGCTGCGCAGCAGGTTCAGTACCCTTGAAAGGTTCGCATCCGCTTCGATAATAGCCTGCGGATGGTAATCGCGGCGCTGCTCTTCCACCTCTTCGGCAGACAGCCCGAAGAGGAAAAAGTTATCCGCCCCGACTTCTTCGCGGATTTCGATATTCGCCCCGTCGAGAGTGCCGACGGTCAGGGCGCCGTTCATCATGAATTTCATGTTTCCGGTTCCCGATGCTTCCTTGCCGGCGGTTGAAATCTGTTCCGACAGATCGGTTCCCGGACAGATCACTTCCATCGCCGAGACCCGGTAATTCGGGAAAAACACGACTTTCAGCAGTTCCCCGACACAGGGATCGTTGTTGATCACTGCCGCAACATTGTTGATCAGCTTGATGATCAGCTTGGCCATCGCATAACCTGGCGCGGCCTTGCCGCCGATCAGCACGCAGCGGGGGGTCCAGTCAGCCGTGTCTCCGCGTCTGATCCGGTCATAGAGGTGAATTACGTGCAGGATGTTGAGCAGCTGGCGCTTGTACTCGTGGATCCGCTTCACCTGGACATCGAACAGCGCCTGTGGGGCGAACTCGACTCCGCATTCGGCCTTGACCAGTTCCGCCAGACGTATTTTGTTGGCCGTTTTGACCCGCAGCCACTGCTGCTGGAAATCCTCATCCTCGGCCAGAGGCCTGAGCAGCGCCAGCTGTTCCAGATCGGTGACCCAGCCGCCGCCGATCCGACTGCTGATCAATCGGCTCAGGTCCTGATTACACCAGGCCAGCCAGCGTCGTTGGGTGACGCCGTTGGTCTTGTTGTTAAATTTTCCCGGCCAGAGCTCGTAGAAATCGCGGAACAGTCCTTGCTGCAGCAACTGCGAATGCAGGGCAGCGACCCCATTCACCGAAAAACTGCCGACGATCGCCAGATAGGCCATGCGCACCTGCTGTTCGGGTCCTTCCTCGATCAGCGACATGCGCCGCAGGCGATCCGTATCCCCCGGCCAGCGCTGGGCTACCTGCTGCAGAAAACGGGCATTGATTTCATAGATGATCTCCAGCAGCCGCGGCAGCAACTGTTCGAACATCCGCACCGGCCATTTTTCAAGCGCCTCCGGCAACAGGGTGTGATTGGTGTAGGCCATGGTGCTGCTGGTGATCTCCCAGGCCTGATCCCATTCCAATCCCTGTTCATCCATCAGCAGCCGCATCAGTTCGGCAACCGCGCAACTGGGGTGGGTATCGTTGAGCTGAAAACAGTTCTTTTCGGCAAAATCAGTCAGGTCCGCCCCAGCGGTCTTGACCCACCGTTCCAGCACATCCTGCAGACTTGCCGAGGCGAGAAAATACTGCTGGCGCAACCGCAGTTCCTTGCCGTTTTCGCTGGCGTCGTTGGGGTAGAGGACCATGGTGATCTTTTCCGCTTCGTTTTTGGCCGCCACCGACCCCGGATAATCGCCGGAGTTAAATTCCTCCAGATCGAAATCATCGGTTGCCGCCGCCTTCCACAGCCGCAGGGTATTGACAGTGCCGTTCTGATGGCCGGGAATCGGCACGTCGTAAGCAAGTGCCAGAACATCGCGGGTGTTGATCCACCGCGCCCGCCGCCGGCCGTCAGGGGTAAAATAGAATTCGCTGCGCCCGCCGAATTTCACCCGCTGGGTATACTCCGGCCGTTCGATCTCCCAGCGGTTGGTTGCCATCAGCCAGTGATCCGGTTCTTCAACCTGATAACCGTTTCGAATGAATTGCCGGAACATGCCGTACTCATAACGGATGCCATATCCCTGAACCGGCAGCTGCAGGGTTGCGCAGCTGTCGAGAAAACAGGCCGCCAGTCGCCCCAGGCCGCCGTTCCCCAGGCCGGCATCCGCTTCCGCCTCGGCCAGTTCCTCAAGATCGAGCCCAAGGGCATACAGCGCCTGATCGATTCCTTCGTCGATCCCCAGATTGAGGATGGCATTCCCCAGTGCCCGCCCCATGAGAAATTCAAGTGACAGGTAGTAAGTACGTTTGCAACCCGTTTCGTCATAAGAGTAACGAGTTGCCTTCCAGCGTTCCATGAGTCGGTCACGCACCACCATGGCCAACGCCTCGTAGGCGTAATGGATCAACCGGCAATGTTTATCGCGCCCCAGGTTATTGGTGTAATAGTGGCGAAATGCCCGAGCCAGGCTGAGAGAATCGTTCTGCAGCAAAGGAACTTCGGTCAATTCGATGCAGGGGGCGCTTTTATTGAAATGCTTGGAGGTCATCGGACAGTCTCACAAACTCTGATTAAATTGTCATTTTGAATTATCGTTGTCGGAATTGCAGCAATACGGATCTCTTTTCAAACACTGCAACAGAGGGGAAGCTGGAATGAGCGATGCATATTGAAAATACTGAAAGACGGCCACATTCATCACACAATAAAAATCTTTTTATTTTTCTAGCTCATAACCGGCGGCAAAGTCAATGGGGAGCAAGGGAGCAGAAATCGGCGCAGAGCTCATCTTAGCAGTACCCTTGAACGGTGACTTGTGATAAAACCGGCGAATAATCAAACTCTTACCTTCTATGGAAAGGAACCCGCATGGCAATTGCAGAAAATGGCTCGACCGTCAGCATTAATTTTACCGGTCGCCTGGCCGATGGTTCTCTGATCGACTCCACTTACCCTGAACATGCCGCGCATGATTGTGAAGATGACCATTGCCACCATGAACTCGGCCCCTACCAGCTGACCATCGGTGAAGGCGATTTTTTCATTCCCGTCGAAGAAGCGCTGATCGGCATGTCCCCCGGAGAGAAAAAAACCGTCACCATCAACCCGGATGACGGATTCGGCGATTACGATCCGGAGAAGGTCTTCACCGTCAACCGTAGCGAGTTTCCGGAGGGCCTCAACCCGGTGGTCGGCCAGGGGCTGGAAGTGACCGGTGAGGATGACGAAATATATATGGTGACGGTCATTGAAGTGACGGATAACGAAGTCAGTCTCGATACCAATCATCCCCTCGCCGGAGAAGAGCTGACCTACGAATTCGAATTGCTGGAAATTCTCTGAGGAAAACCCCCGCCCAGAGGACGGTGGCTTTAAGGGCGCCCCCCCTGAGGGGGCGTTTGCCGGCAGCCCCAAAGAGGGCAACCGAGGGTTGGGTAATTTCTTGCTGAACTTCAAATGAGTCTTAGGGGTCTGCCACTCAAAACGTCATCTTTATCTGTTCGGCAACAGTATTTTTGTCGACCTGTTTTTCCTCATCTTCTGAAAACAAATCGTATAATTTTATGATCAAATGGCCTTTTTTGACTGTGTTGAGTTGCAGGCCATCTGCCCGGCAGTGTTCATCTACAGCATGAATAATCGCATTCAGTAAATCGAATCCTTCTTTCATTTCCTGGGCAATAACCTCTGCCCATTTGTTGTTGGCCTGATTGATCAGTTCGAAGCTATCCGGTTGTTCCTGATCGACCTCCTGGGCAGGCAACCATTGCCCGGCAATAAGCCAGTCCACTTGTCTCCCGGTCAGTTTCGAAATCTCGGCAAGAATGAATAATGGAATCCTCAGTGTTCCATCCAGGTACTTGGAAATAGTAACAGGGGAATTGTTGGTGGCCTTGCCCAACTCATCAGGGTGAATTCCTTTTTCTACCAAGGCCTGTCTGCACCGGAAGGAAATGGAATTTCCTGCGGAGTCTGTTGAATACATCGAGAATCCTGTCAATAACCAAATCCCCTCGTACCCTGAATTAGACCACTAAAGCGCCTTTAGAATCAATATGCCGATGCCTTTTTGCGCCAAGGTTCATCCATTCATAGTGCACACCGGCAAGCGACAAACTACTTCAGCACCAACCACGCCTTCGGCAAGGACGGCTTCTGGACCACTTTCGACTGGCAGCATTCGGCCGAAATCGGCACGAAAGAAAACGCCACTCCCCTACAACAACTCGACTTCTCGAACCCACTTGAAATAAATCTCCTAACCCAGGATACTTTCAACTATGAAGAAAACAAAAGAATCTTTCTCGAAAGGCGAGGAAACGTCATGAAAATCACCATCGAATACTGCACCGAGTGAAACTACCGTCCACGCGCCGCCGGTCTGGCGGCGAAACTGGAGCAGCGCTTTTCAGCTGAAGTCGATCTGATCCCCTCAGGTGGAGGGGTTTTCGAGGTGGTGGTCGACGGCCGGCTGGCCTATTCGAAAAAAGCGACCGGGGTCTTCCCGGACGAAGAGCAATTGTTGAGTCAGCTGGCGGGCTGAAGGACCGGCACATGTCAAAAGCAAATATTCCCATCCCTTGCCAATGAGGCTATACTTGCGCCTGTTGCCTGCTCCGGAACTATCGACTGAAAAAGGACCCCCATGTACGCCGCATTGCTGAAACTCTACGAACGCACCGTCCTGCGCCACCCGGTCGCCACCCTGCTGTTGACCCTGCTGCTGATTTCTGCAGTCGCCGGTTTTGCCAAAAATTTTCGCCTCGACGCCTCGGCCGATTCGCTGGTTCTGGAAAACGACCAGGACCTCAAGTATTACCGCGCGATCAGCGCCCGTTACGGTTCCGATGATTTTCTGGTGATGAGTTACACGCCTCACCAGGACCTGTTCGCCCCGGAAACCCTGGCCGATCTGCGACAGCTGAGCGACAGCCTGCTGAAGATCGAGCGGGTCGATTCGGTCATGAGCATTCTCGACGTGCCGCTGATCGACAGCCCACGCCTGACGCTCAGTGACCTGAGCGGCAAAGTTCGGACTCTGGAATCCCCTGATATCGATATCAAGCTGGCGAAAAAAGAGTTTCTCACCAGCCCCCTCTACAGCGACCTGCTGGTCAGCCCCGATGCCCGAACCACGGCGCTGCAGATCAATTTCAAGCGGGATGAGACCTACTACCGTCTGCTCAGGCAACGCAACAGCCTGCGCGAACTGGCCCTGGAAAGGGACCTGACTGCGGAAGAAAAAGACCGGCTCGAACAGGCCAGTGATGAATACGATGCTTACAGCGCCCAGCTCTCCGACCAGGAAAGCCGCGATATTGTCAAGGTCCGCGCGATCATGGACCAGCATCGGCAGAATGCCGACCTGCACCTGGGCGGTCTGCCGATGATCGTTTCCGACATGATCGACTTCATCCGCCATGACCTGGCATCCTTCGGCCTCGGGGTGCTGGTGTTTCTGGTCGGCATGCTGGCAGTGATCTTCCGCAAGCCGCGCTGGGTGTTCCTGCCGATGTTCTGCTGCTTCACCTCAGTGTTGTTCATGTTCGGCTTTCTCGGCCTGATCGGCTGGAAGGTCACGGTCGTCTCCTCCAATTTCACTTCGCTGATGCTGATCATCACCTTATCCCTCTGCGTCCACCTGGTCGTCCAGTACAATGAACTGTACGTGGAGATGCCGGGCGCCGACCAGTTGTCCCTGGTGCGGGAGATGGTGCGCACCAAGGCGGTTCCGAGCATCTACACCGCGCTGACCACCATCGTCGCCTTCGTCTCACTGCTGATCAGCGATATCCGCCCGGTGATCGACTTCGGCTGGATGATGGCGATCGGCATCAGCTTTGCGCTGTTGATCTCCTTCGTCCTCTTTCCGGCCGGATTGATGCTGCTCAAGCCGTCGCGTTTCACCCCCCGCCACGACATCACCAGCCGCATCACCCAGGTCTGCGCCCACTGGGTCGAGCATCGCGGCAAACTGACCCTCGGGTTGTTCATTGCGCTGGCCGTATTCAGCGCCATCGGTATCTCACGGCTGCGGGTCGAAAACCGTTTCATCGACAACTTCAAATCCTCCACCGAAATCTATCAGGGGATGGAACTGATCGACAAACAGCTTGGCGGCACCACGCCGCTCGATGTCATCGTCGACGCTGATCCGGATTTTTTAAAGGCCCAGCAGAATAAAAAAGAAGTCGCCGAGCCGGACCCCTTTGCCGCCTTCGATGAACCGCAGGCCGAAGCGGGCCTGTCCGGCAGCAGCTACTGGTACAACAGTTACCGGATCGACGAACTGGAACGGATCCAGAACTACCTCGACCGGCTGCCGGAAAGCGGCAAGGTCCTGTCACTGGCCACCACCATGAGTCTGATGCAGGAACTCAACGGCGATCAGCCACTCGATAATATCTCCCTGTCGGTCATACAGAAAAAACTGCCGAAAGTGATCGAAAAATCGCTTTTCAAACCGTATATGTCCGATGACGGCAACCAGGTGCGCTTTGCCGTCCGGGTCATCGAATCAGATCGCTCTTTACGCCGCAACGAACTGCTCAAGAAGATCCGTCGCGACCTGACCGGGAAACTCGGGCTGAAAAACGAACAGGTCCATCTGACCAACATGTTCGTCCTCTACAACAACGTGTTGCAAAGCCTGTTCCGCTCGCAGATTCAAACCATCGGCGCAGTGTTCCTGGTCATCATGGGAATGTTCCTGGTGCAGTTCCGCTCGCTGCGGCTGGCGACTATCTGCATCATCCCCAACCTGGTCTCCGCCGGCGCGGTGCTGGGGCTGATGGGCTGGCTGGATATCCCCCTCGACATCATGACCATCACCATCGCGGCGATCACCATCGGCATCGCCGTCGACGACACCATCCATTACGTGCACCGCTTCGGTGAGGAACTTCAGGTCGACGGCGATTATCTGGCGGCCATGAAACGCAGCCACCGGAGCGTCGGCCGGGCCATGTACTACACCTCGATCACCATCATCATCGGCTTCTCGATCCTGGCCCTGTCGAACTTCATCCCGACCATCTACTTTGGCCTGTTCACCGGACTGGCGATGGCCGTGGCGATGATCGCCAACCTGACCCTGCTGGCACTGCTGCTGTTGCTCTGGAAGGGGCGGGAGGGGAAGGTAGCTAAGACCAGCACCGGCTGATAGCCCTTTAATAAATTCAACACCGGCGGGGCGCGTCCCGCCGGTTTCTGGTTTTGATTTGGCAGAGCTTTCCGCACAGTGCTGAACAAAATTGAAGAGTTTATGAATCAACAATAATCGTGGCAAATCTTGACAATCGCGCTGATTTGCGGTAATCGCTATACCGTATACGTTATTTTTCGCAAATTACTACCGTATACATTATATTTACATTCTCGACAAAGCCAACCCTGCTGCGAGGCAGGCACGGAAAGTCGCGGATCTTCGCTATGAAGATGGCCGAGCTGCCGAAAGAATCGATTCGGTATGCCCGGCCGTTTTTGTTGCTGCACCCTGCGGGCTCAGAAGCTACCAACCCGACTTCACGGTTTCCATAAACCCGGCAAATGGAAAAGAAGGGAGGGCAAGATATGGTCTCTGTAGCAACGGTCATTGGCGCATTTTTCCTCTTTCTGGTGGTTTTCCCCCTGGTCGGCATGCTTGCAGGAATGTTGTTGCAGATACTGGTCCCCTACCTGTTCGGCGGCGGGTTGCTCTATCTGCTGATCGGACAATTGGTCGCTCCATCAGGAGTATGGTGGGAATACACCATTCCGCTGATCGCCTGGGCGGCTCTGGTGCTGGGGACGAGGCTGATGGACACCCGCCGGCCGGCCTGGCATGCCGGTCACTGGCACGCTGTGATGGTGGTGGTGACATTCGGTCTCTGGCGCAAAACCCGGACCGATGCCTCCCTCGTCAACGAACTTGAATACAGTTCCAACTAATATCCCACACCTTCTGGCCCCAGAATGGACTGAAGCCGATCAGAGCCGTTAGGCCTGACCGGCTTCAGGATTTGAATAATCTGTCCGTGCAAGAAGCTGATGCTGATAGGAAATTGCTTTTCAATCAAAAAACCCCGACTGACAATCCTAAAACCCTTTAATTTCCGCCCATTTCTCGTTTTTATCCGTACCACTCCCGCGAACCTCGCCTCGACAATCAATTGATCGTAATGCTCGGTTCCTGGTAATCACCCCAGCCATCATCATATGGCTGGTAGTCGGCTATACCCTCGTAGATGGTTTCCGGGGGCGGCTTGCCGGGATGTTCGGTGTGCCAGAGTTGCAGGTGTTTGAGGATTTTTTCGATGACCGGCTCGTCGTTGATAAAGCTGAAGATCTTCATCCCTGCGCCGCAGTGCGGCATTCCAGGGGATCGACTTCACGAAGCATTTCATCCTGCCGGCGTGGGATCGCGTAGAGAGCCTTACCCCACCGATGTTCTCTGAATTGGATGCGATTTTGACGGATAAATAAGCAGTAAAACTTCAAAAGGGCCAATACCTGGCCAGTTTTGTCTTTGCAATCACAATATTTAATGTCAGAATTCTGGTATGAGTCCAACAATCTTCCGCGAAGGAAAATACCGGTTTTTCTTCTTCAGCCGGTAAGAAGAAAGAATCCATGTGCATGTGGTATCACCCGAAGGGGAAGCCAAATTTTGGCTTGAACCAACCGTAGCTTTAGCAGATTACGTCAATTTGAGCAAACGCCAACTCCTTCGCATGCAAAAAATTGTGGAGAAGAGAAAAGATGAGATCATCAGCGCTTGGCAAAGCCACTTTTCTTGAAATTACCAATATTTCTCAGCACGGCTTTTGGCTCTTTTACGAGAACCAAGAGTATTTTGTCCCATTTGACAAATTCCCTTGGTTTAAAAACGCCGAATTAAAACAAATCTTCAATGTCCGTCTTGAAGGCGCAGGGCATTTCTATTGGCCGGACCTTGACATCGATCTTAGCGAAAAAATCCTCCGCAATCCGGAAAAGTTTCAGCTTGTCAGTAGAACCTGAGATTTTTCGAGTCACTTGACCAAAAAGCTTCGCCAGCCCGTCCCTAGAACCCCATCAGTGCGCCTCCGCCCAGTTCCTTCCGGTGCCGATATCGACCTTGAGCGGCAGATCGAGCGGCACGGCGTTCTCCATGTCCTCCCGCACCAGTTCCTCGACGCGTTCCAATTCTTCCGGCGGCACCTCGAACACCAGTTCGTCATGCACCTGCAGCAGCATCCGGGTCTGAAGGTTTCCCTCGCGCAAGCGGCGGTCGATATTGACCATCGCCACCTTGATGATATCGGCGGCGCTCCCTTGGATCGGGTAGTTGATGGCGTTGCGCTCGGCGTAGCTGCGGATCGCGCCGTTGCTGCTGTTGATCTCGGGGATGGCGCAGCGCCTCCCCAAGATGGTGGTCACATACTGGTGCTCACGCGCTTCGGCCTTTTTCGCTTCGAGATAGTCATGCACTTCGGGGTAGCGCTCGAAGTAGTGATCGATGAACTCCTGTGCTTCCTTGCGGCTGATGCCGAGATCCTTGCCCAGGCTGAAGGCGCCCATGCCGTAGAGCACACCGAAGTTGATGGTCTTGGCCTGGCGGCGCATCTCGTCGCTGACCATTTCGGGGAAGACGGTGAAGATCTCGCTGGCGGTGCGCTTGTGGATGTCCTCGCCGGCAGCAAAACTCTCCTTAAGCGCCGGCACATCGGCCATGTGCGCCATCACCCGTAGCTCGACCTGCGAGTAGTCAGCAGACAGCAGCGTCCACCCCTCTTTCGGCAGGAAAGCTTCGCGGATGCGCCGCCCCTCGGCAGTGCGGATCGGGATATTCTGCAGGTTCGGATCGCTGGAGGAAAGCCGCCCGGTGGCGGTGATTGCCTGGTTAAAACTGGTGTGCAGCCGGCCGCTGGCCGGATTGATCAGCTTCGGCAGGGCATCGCTATAGGTTCCTTTCAACTTGTTCAGCGATCGGTAGTCGAGGATCTTGGCGGCGATTTCATGCTGCTCGGCCAGATCGGTCAGCACCTCGACATTGGTCGACCAGCCGGTCTTGGTCTTTTTCCCTTTCGGCAGATGGAGTTTTTCGAACAGGATTTCCCCGAGCTGCTTGGGGGAATTGATGTTGAACGGGCCGCCGGCCAGCCGGTGGATCTCCTGTTCCAGGTTCTCCATCTTGATCGCCATTTCCCCGGAGAGCTGGCCGAGGAATCCGGCATCGATCCGCACCCCCCGCCATTCCATGCGGGTCAGCACTTCGACCAGTGGCATCTCGACATCGTAGAACAACCGCTCCGGCTGTTCCGCCGGCAGCTGCGGCAGCAGCTTCTCCGCCAGTCGCCAGGTGATGTCGGCGTCCTCGGCGGCATAGACGGTTGCCTTCTCCACCTCGACCTCGCTGAAGCAGATCCGGTTTTTGCCGGTGCCGGTCATCTCGTCGTAGGGGATCATCCGGTGGTTGAGATGATCTGCGGCCAGGGCGTCGAGGCCGTGTGACTTGGCGGCCGGGTGGGTGATGTAGGAAAGAATCATGGTATCGACCACCACCCCGGCCAGTTCGATTCCGGCGTTGCGCAGCACCAGCGCGTCGTACTTGATGTTCTGGCCAATTTTTTCGATCTGCGGATCTTCCAGCAGCGGCCGGAGTTTGTTCAGCACCAGCTCCAACGGCAGCTGCTCGGGGACGCCGAGATAGCGGTGGCCGACCGGCAGGTACCAGCCATGCCCGCTTTCTACGGCAAAGGAAAGTCCGACCAGTTCGGCCTGCACCGCAATCAGGCTGGTGGTTTCGGTATCGAGGGCAAAGCGCCCGGCGCGTTTGAGGCTGTCGATCAGTTCGTCCAGTTCGGCTTCGCTCAGCACGGTCTGATAGTTTTCGCCGCTGCTCTGTTCCTGGACGCTGACGGAATACTCCTGCAGCAGTTTGTGGAACTCAAGCTGCTTGAACAGTTCGGTCAGCGCTGCATGATCCGGTTTCTCCAGCGCCAGATCGTCCAGGGTGACATCCAGTGTGACGTCGTAAACCAGTTCGGCCAGCTTGCGCGACAGCCGCGCCTGCTCGCCATATTCGCGCAGATTCTCCTGCCGCTTCTGTCCCTTGACCCGGTCGATGTTCCGCAGCAGGTTTTCGATGCTGCCGAATTCCTGGATCAGGCTGCTGGCGGTCTTCTCCCCGATCCCCGGCACCCCCGGAATATTGTCGGAGGTGTCACCGGCCAACCCCAGCACCTCCAGCACCTGCTCCGGCGGCACGCCGAAGCGCTCGACCACTTCCGCCCGGCCGGAATGTTTCCCCTTCATGGTATCGAGCAGTCTGATCCGCTCGCCGACAATCTGCATCAGGTCCTTGTCGCCGGTCACCACCGTGACCTCCAGGCCCTGAGCGGCATACCTCTTCGCCAGGGTGGCGATGATATCGTCCGCTTCGTACCCGGTCTGTTCCAGCGCCGGCATGTTGAACGCCTTGACCACCTGTTTGATCAGCGGCACCTGGGGAATCAGGTCTTCCGGCATGGCGCTGCGGTTCGCCTTGTAGTCGGGGTAGAGTTCCTTGCGGAAGGTCGGTCCCCTGGCGTCGAACACCACCGCCAGATGATCCGGCTTTTCATCCCGTACCAGACTCAGCAGCATATTGGTAAAACCGAACACCGCGTTGGTCGCCTCCCCTTTCGAATTGGAGAGATGGCGGATGGCATAGTAGGCGCGGTAGATATAGGAGGACCCATCGACCAGATAAACCCGCGGTTTGTCGTTCGGCATCATGATTCCCTTTCTGAACGGTCATTTCACTGCCGGGGATTATTTCATACCCGAAGCCAAAGGGAAAGGTTGGAAAACCGTTGGGATTAGGCTAGGCTGATGTCAGCAGAAATCTTGACAGTTCGGGCGATAGTTATTTATGTTCTACCTCCTGTCATGACCGACTGCAGACAGCCAAGGAGCAATTATACATGCATGATAATTTTGAAGACCACGACGAGTCGATCGAATACGAGATCGAAGTCGAAACCGACGCCGATGTCCACGCGATCCCCGATGAGGGGCTGGTGCTGGCGCGCGACCTGCTGCCGCCCAAACTGCCGATCATCCCGCTGCGTCCGCGCCCGGCTTTTCCCGGGGTGATCATTCCGCTGACCGTCAACGGCGAATCCCGGGTCCGCACCATCAAGCAGGCGATGGAAACGCCCTCACAGGCCATCGGTCTGGTGATGGTCAAGGAACTGGATGATGATGACTCCACCTCCAACCTGCAGAAAGTCGGGGTCGCGGCAAAAATCCTCAAGCTGATCCACACTGAAGATAAGAGCGCCCACGTCCTGGTCAACAGCCTCGAACGATTCACCATCAACGAGGTCAGTGAAATCAACGACATCATTAACGCCGACGTCAACTATCATTTCAGCGTCGAATTGTCGGACAACGCCGAACTCAAGGCTTATTCGATGGCGATCATCTCCACTCTCAAGGAGCTGGTCCAGATCAACCCGCTTTACTCTGAAGAGATCAAGTTGTTCCTCGGCCGTTCGAGCATGGACGATCCGGCCCGGCTGACCGACTTCGCCGCCAATCTGACCAACGCCGACGGCTTCGAGCTGCAGGATGTCCTGGAAACCTTCAATGTCCGCAGGCGTATCGACAAGGTGCTGGTGCTGCTGAAAAAAGAGCTGGAGGTCTCACGGCTGCAGACCAAGATTTCCCAGAGCATCGAGGAAAAGATTTCCGCCCAGCAGCGCGAATTCTTCCTGCGCGAACAGTTCAAGGCGATCAAGAAAGAACTGGGGCTGGAAAAAGAGGGGAAGGTTTCCGAGATCGAAAAATACCAGGAGCGGCTGAAAAAACTTCATCTCAACGAGGAAGCGCAAAAGGCGGTTGACGAGGAGATCGAAAAGCTGCAGCTGATCGAACCTTCCTCGCCCGAATACAACGTCAGCCGCAACTACCTCGACTGGCTGACCATCCTCCCCTGGGGGCGCTTCAGCAAAGACGCCTACGACCTGAAACGGGCGCGCCGGGTGCTCGACCGCGACCACTACGGGTTGGATGACGTCAAGGAACGGATTCTGGAATTTATCGCTGTCGGCAAGATGAAGGGAGACATCTCCGGCTCGATCCTCTGTCTGGTCGGCCCGCCGGGGGTCGGCAAAACCTCGGTCGGCAAAAGCATCGCCGATGCCCTGAAACGCAAGTTCTACCGCTTCTCGGTTGGCGGGATGCGCGATGAGGCCGAAATCAAAGGGCATCGCCGCACCTACATCGGCGCCATGCCGGGCAAGGCGATCCAGGCAATGAAAAGCGCCGGCACCGCCAATCCGGTGCTGATGCTCGACGAGATCGACAAGATCGGCGCCAGTTTCCAGGGTGATCCCGCCTCGGCCCTGCTTGAGGTGCTCGATCCGGAACAGAACGGCGCCTTCCGCGACCACTATCTGGATGTCCCCTTCGACCTGTCGAACGTGCTGTTCATCGCCACCGCCAACCAGCTCGACACCATTCCGGCGCCGCTCCTCGACCGGATGGAAGTGATCCGGCTGTCCGGCTACATCCTCGAAGAAAAGCTGGAGATCGCTATCCGCTACCTGATCCCGAAAGCGCTTAAAAACCACGGGCTGACCAGAAGCCAGATCGGTTTCAACCGGGCGGCGATTGCCGATATTGTCGATCGCTATGCCCGTGAGGCCGGGGTGCGAAGTCTGGAAAACCGGATCAAGAAGATCATGCGCAAAGCGGCGATGGAATTTGCCGAAGGGCGCGAGGAGAAAGTTCAGATCACCAAGCGGGAGGTGGAGAACTATCTCGGCAAACCGATCTTCGTCGAGGAAGAGTTGTTCAAAGGCAGCCCCGGTGTGGTCACCGGACTGGCCTGGACCCGGCTGGGGGGCGCCACCCTGCAGATCGAAGCGACCGCCATGCAGAGCAAAAACAAGGGGTTCAAGCAGACCGGCCAGCTCGGCAAGGTGATGATCGAGAGTTCAGAGATCGCCTATTCCTATGTCATGGGACATCTCGAGCAATACAAAATCCCGGCTGATTACTTCGACAACCACTTCATCCACCTGCATGTCCCGGCCGGCGCCACCCCCAAGGACGGCCCCTCGGCGGGAGTCACCATGACCACGGCGCTACTGTCGATGATCATGAAAAAAGCGGTGCGCAAAAAGCTCGGCATGACCGGCGAGCTGTCACTGACCGGTCGGGTGCTACCGATCGGCGGCGTCAAGGAAAAAACCATCGCCGCCCGCCGGGCCGGATTGAAAATCCTGATCTTTCCGCACGACAACAAAAAGGATTACGAGGACCTGCCCGATTACCTGCGCGAAGGGATCGAGGTTCATTTCGTCAAGGAATTTCCGGACGTTTTCAAGATTGCCTTCGGCAAGCAGGAAACAGGCGCTAGGCAAAAGGATAAGTCTATATTTCTAAAGCCTAGAGCCTAGAGCCTAAAGCCTCGCCCCTTATTTCACAACTGAAAGGAACAAATACAGAATGACCGTGGAAGACATCAAAATCGCCCTGCTGGGCTTGAACAAGGAAGAAAAACAGGCCTTTATCATCGACACCTTGCCGCTGCTCGCCAAGGATGTGATCAAGGAGCCTGGATTCATGCTGCAGCTGTTACCGGTGCTGCTCGGCATTCTCAAGGAGAGCGGCCTGGACCTGCAGCAACTGCTGCAAATGGCGTCGATGATGGGAACGCAGCAGCAGTAGCGACCATTTAACATCACTCAAGCAGATCATTACGGGATTTGCTGAAAAGTCGAAAATGCCGCCGGCCCATCATGGTCCAGCGGCATTTTTCCGTCTATTAGGGTGAAATTTTTCAGCTCTTCGCGATCAGCTTCTTTAACTCCTCGCTGTCGGGTTTAACCAGCTCCTTGACGCGCCCGGCGTTGACCCGCGCGACAATAATCTGGCCGACCTCGATCTGGATGTCCTCGTAAAGGCCCAGCCCTTTCATCCCTTCGGCCTGGTGCTGGTTGTCCTCGGTGGGCGTGACGTAGTGAACCGTGTCGACCTTGTAGCGGTGAATCAGGAACAGCGTGGCCAGGGTCATCAACCGCTTCTGCCGGAAATCCTCATTGAAGGTGTTCTGGTCGCGGATCGACAGCATGTTCCGGCCGCGGCGATCCTGCAGGGTGGCGAAAATGATGTTGGCCAGCTTGGTCTTGTCGGCGTCGAGAAGGGTCAGCTCCAGCAGTTCCGAACCGGCGATGTGCGGCTTGAGGACGACCTTCAGCTGGGTATCCAGCTTGTAATGGCGGGTCCAGTGCGTAAGCCAGTCGGCGAGACGCTTGGGCGGCACTTCGGTCTCGACCAGGTGCTGGAACTGGGTGGAGCCCTTACCCATCGCCTTGGTGGTCGCGGTGCCGCCGGAAGCGGCCATCAACGCCGCGTCGGAACGCGGACCGCCGACGTAGCTCTGCGGGGTCTTGAAGGGGGAATCGATCAGCCGCAACTTGCGCTGCAGACGGGCCAGGGCGAGCATGCCGTCCTCCTTGAGGGCGGTAGCGAATTCCTCGCCCGTCAAGCCATCCACCTGATGACCGCCGTAGGTGATGAAGTTGAAGACGAACCCCATTTTGCCCAGCTCGATCGGGAACCGGCGCATCTCCTCCTCGCTCATTCCGGTGGTGTCCCAGTTGAACGAGGGGGACAGATTGTAGGCGAGCATCTTGTCGGGATGGACGGCGTGGATGGCGTCGGCAAAAATTTTGGCATCGTGCAGGTTCGCCGTCTTGGTCTCCATCCAGATGATATCGGCAAAGGGCGCCACCGCCAGCGACTTGGCAATGGCGTAAGGAATGCCCCCCTTCACCTGATAGTAGCCCTCGGGAGTGCGGGCGATATCGCAGTTCCAGATGATGTTGAAGCCCATGGCGCGGGCCTTGTCCCGGGCCTCGACGAATGACGAGTTCTCGGCGAAGGTGCGCCATTCTTCCACCGTCATCGGCAGTTCCGCCCCCTCGTCGAGGTGGAAAGTCATGACGTCGGCAACCGCCTCGCTGTAGGTTTTCATGCTGGCTTCCATCTGCCAGAGTTCCAGCAGACGCGTGGCCGTTTTATCCAGGGCGGCATTGATGCTCGCGGTTGTCCGGCGGGTCATCCCCTTGATTCCGGCGTCAATCTCTGCCGATAGACCGGTTTTATCGAGCCACCGGTCGGCCTCGGCATAGACTTCATCAGAGATGCGATACATCAGATGGCCATTGATCTCGGCAATCCCCTTGGTGTGAAACTGGCGCATGATCGCCAGCAGGGCGGTCTTGTAATTGGGGATGTCGATGTTGGTGGCGCCAAGAATAAAACAGTGGTCGCGCTCGTCGCCGCGGCCGTCCAGAAAAGTGGCGGCTTCCGCGTCGGTGCGGGCGACAATGATCCCCGGGACTTTCATGATGTCGAGCTGCAGGCGGGCGGCATTGAGCCGCTTGATCTGCTCGTCCACCTGGACCAGCACCTTGCCGGCCTGATGACCGCACTTCTTGACTCCCGGTTTCTGGTCCTCGATATGATAGCCCGGCACCCCGACTTCGACAAAGCGCCGGATCAGGTTGCGGACATGGGCATCGCCGCCGTGACCCGTGTCCGCGTCGGCGATGATAAACGGCCGGTAGTCGATCACCGGAGTCTGGGCGCGCTCTTCTTCACTCATGCGCAACCGCTGGAAATACTGGTTGCGATCGGCGGCAAGCAGTGCCCTGACCAGCGGGGCCGCCTCATCGGGCACCTGGCTTAAGGGATAGCTGGCCAGATCGGGGCCGGGATCTTCTTTGACGGAACCCTTGGCCGAGGTGGCCCACCCCCCCAGGTAGATCCCCTCGATGCCTACGCGCTTGATGGCGACGGCCTGGCTGGGAGAATAGGGACCGAAGGTGGTGATTGACTTGCCCGCGGCGAACAACTCTTTCAGGCGGTCGTAGAAGGCAGCGGCGGCGTCCCGGGCGACAGTGTAATCAACCGGAATGGTGCCGCGCTGCTCAGCCACCTGGTCGGCGGTGTAAAGCCGCAGGATGCCCTCGAAGCGAGGGCTGCTGAACCAGTCCTGGGTGGTCCTGACCTCTTCGGCAAAGGTACTCATGTCTTCCTCCTGTTCTGCTAACCGCTTCCGGCCGGCAAGGTGTCGAGGTTTTCCGTAATCCGCACGCCCTGATTCTTGAAGGCGCTCAGATACTGAGTGATGCGCTGTCTGGCGACACCAAGATCATGGTTGTTCAGATTGATATTCAGCAGGTCGATGTACCAGGGAGCCTTGACCGGGTCGAGGACATAGGCTTCGACGATCGCCCGCGCGATCGGCAGAGTAGTGTCCTTCGAGTTGTCGTGCACATCGCGATTACTGGCCGCCCGCAGTTTGGCGTATTCCTCTTCGAGCAGGCGGGCAAAAATCTCGCTGCTGAAAACATCGCCGGCTTTCAGTCCGGTCTCGGGGTCATCCTCGGTCAAAGCCGCGCCTTTATGCATCCATTCCCAGAGGATGCTCAAGCGGATCTCGCCGGTCGCCATGTCTTCCATCAGATAGAGGATGTCATCGTTACCGAAGAAATCAGCCGGCTTGAGAGCGGCGGCCTGGAGTCCCTGGCCGAAGGCATTGCCGTACTGCAGGGCCACACTCAGCAGATTGCGCGCGCCGCGGACGGTCCGTGGCGCCGGTTCGAGCAGGGTCAGACCGGCCGCATCTTCAGCCGTGTAGGTCAATGGCGGGAATTCGCGGCCGAGCTGGTTGGCCTCCCCCACCTCCTCCCAGACCGGGCGGATGATGTGCGCCATCTTCCAGTGGGCGATCCACTTGCCGCTGGCGCCCTCCTGCTGTTCGCGAACGGCGCCGGCCCGCGCCTTTTTCATGCCGTTGGTGACCCCGGCCGCCGAACCGACCGGAATGTTCGGTTCCATTCCCCCCTGCCACAGGGCGAAGTTGCCATTGGCATCCGGTGTATTGACAGCCCGCCGGACACGATCCTCGTAATTGCGCATGTAGCCGTAGGTCATGACAATCGATTCAATGTTGGGATTGACGAAGTCGGCATCCCAGCAATTGGCATCGGAGACGCTGTTGATGTAGTCCCAGCGACCGGTATTGAACCCGACGAAATGCAGGCCCAGCGCGGCCCGGATCTCCATGAGCTGGAAGGTCGCCTCGAGCTGTTCCACCAGCACGTAAACCTTGATCGTTCCTTCGGCAAGATCCAGGTGGCCTTCGAGAGCGGTCAGCAGCTTGTTCCAGAATCCGGCCTCTTCAGCGGTCTGGATTTTAGGCAGGTAGAAGGCGATTGAAGACCCGGCTTCGAGCAGCGCCCGATAATTGGTGACCACGTAGAGGGTCATATCAACGATAGAGGCCGACAGCGACCGGCCATTGACCCGGATGTGGCGGTCGTCCAGGTGCAGGCCGCGAGCCCGGAACATCTTGGTGGTGAATTCGAGCTGTTTCCGCCAGTCGGAAATAATCTCCCGACCGAAAAATTCACGCGCCCAGGCGTTCATCTCACCCGCCACCTGCTGGGCAACTTCGAGGAACAGCGGATCGTGGGCAATGGCCAGCTTGAGGCTGCGCTGATTGTCGAGGGACATGGTGGTGACCTGGCCGAGGGCATCTTCGCCGTCGAACATCCAGCCATCGGCGCCTGAGAGCAGCGCGTAGGCAACATTCCGCAGGTTCGCATGGACCGGTGAATTCGGCTTGGCGGCCGGGCCGGTGCCCTGCAGCCACTGACGCTGAAGGTCGTGGGGGATGGCCGCACCGACGAACTTGCCGTCCCGGGCATCCTGAACGCGGATGCCGGTCCCCTTGATCTCGGAGTCGGGATCGAGGAAGGTAATCGGCCGACGTTGCTCGATGCGCGCCGTACGACGCTGGGTCCGCTCATCCATCAGCCGTTTCTGTTCATTGTTGAACTGAGTCATGAACGAAAGTACGGCCAGCGTTTCGGGTGTGTAGATATCCGAAAAGTCCTTGGCGAGAGTGCCTCTGATCTGCAACTCAGGTTCTTCGATGTTCAAGACTGTCTTGTTCATCTGCTTATCCCTTTGGATATGGTGAAATTACCCTGCAGCGCGGTCATATTGCCGAAGTGCTATACATGACTATTTTGGTCATGTATAGCACTTCGGCGTTTTCTGTCAACCTAATTTTTGATAAAAACACTGTTCTTTTTTACTAACTACGATCGCCAGGGGCCGATCCGGATGTTACCCCCCGGTGATCAGCCCAGAGCCTGCTGCATGGCCTGAAGCGCAACGCCCGGATTGATGTCGGCCCCCATCTCCCCCAGCACCGATTCGAGGGCGCCGATACAGAGCAGGATGTTTTCGGCACGGCTGGAATGTCCCATCAGACCAATCCGCCAGACTTTTCCGGCCAGAGCGCCAAGTCCGGCACCGATCTCCAGATGGTACTCGTTGAGCAGGCGCCGGCGTACGGCGGCATCATCAACTCCTGCGGGGATAGTGACCGCGTTCAATTGCGGCAGGCGATCCGCCTCCTTGACGACAAATTTCAGGCCCAGTGCCTCCAGACCGGCTTTGAGGGCCAGATGGTTATTCCGATGGCGAGCCCAGGCGTTCTCCAGTCCTTCCTCCTTCAACATCAGCAGCGCTTCATGCAATGCATAAAGGGCATTGATCGGTGCGGTGTGGTGATAGGCACGTTTGGCGCCGGTGCTCCAATAACTCATGACCAGATTCAAATCGAGAAACCAGCTCTGCACCTTGGTCTGGCGCTTGCGGATTTTGTCCAGGGCGCGCTCATTGAAACTGACCGGGGAGAGTCCGGGGGTGCAAGAGAGACATTTCTGCGAACCGGAGTAGACGGCATCGATTTCCCATTCATCCACCTTGACCGGTGTTCCGCCCAGAGAGGTCACCGTGTCAACAATGGTCAGGCAATCATGGGCATGGGCGAGCCTGACCAGGGTGGCCACGTCTGACTGGACGCCGGTCGAGGTTTCGGCATGTACCAGGGCCAGGATTCTGGCCTCGGGATGGGTTTTCAGCGCCTCTTGCACTTTGTCGGCATCGATCGCCTGGCCCCAGGTATCCTCCACCAGAATCGGGATGCCGCCGCACCGTTCGACATTCTCCTTCATGCGGCCACCGAATACCCCATTCTGACAGACGATGACCCTGTCCCCCGGCTCCACCAGGTTGACGAAACAGGTTTCCATCCCGGCGGAACCGGGGGCCGATACCGGCATGGTCATGGAATTTTGGGTCTGAAAAGCGTACTGAAGCAGCTCCTTCACTTCATCCATCAGGCCGATAAAAGCCGGATCCAGATGACCGATCGTCGGCCTGGAGAGAGCCCCGAGAATGCGCGGAGGAACATCGGAGGGCCCAGGCCCCATCAGGGTCCGAGGAGGGGGATTGAAGGGGTGAATTTGCATTTGGCAGTCCTTTGGGTTGCGAGATAAAATGAAGATTTTTCAGCGGGACTCGTTCATGAAGATTTGCCGGCTGGTGAAACTATGAAGAATGGTATCAATACTTCTTCGTTGGTCAAGAAACTCCATGACTTATTCTTGAGAATCGATCCCGAAAAATGACCGGGCAATTTTCAGCCAACAAAAAAACGCCCGATCGATGATCACGACAGGGCGCTGCAGATATGAAGTGGGCAATATGAAAATCTCATTATCTTTACCTTTGCATTCCACCTATCAACTGAGTTAGCCGTTGACCTGCCGCAAAACCATCTGCTAAATTCAGCACGCCTGAAAACCTGATCCAGCGGGGACAGAAGCGAATTCTGTCCCCTTCCCGTTTCTTGGAGTATCGACCTATGCGCGTTCTGTCCGGCATCCAGCCCTCCGGCTCTCTGCACCTCGGCAACTTCTTCGGCATGATGAAGAAGATGATCGATTACCAGGAGCATGAAGAACTGTTCTGCTTTATCGCCAACTACCACGCCATGACCAGCCTGTCCGACGGCAAAACGCTGGCCAGGGGTACCCTGGAGGCGGCGGCCAATTTCCTCGCCCTCGGGATGGACCCGGAAAAGAGCGTCTTCTGGGTGCAGTCGGACCTGCCGGAAGTGCAGGAGCTGAGCTGGATTCTTTCCAACTTCACGCCGATGGGGCTGCTCGAACGCTGCCACAGCTATAAGGACAAGGTCGCCCAGGGGATCAGGCCGAACCACGGCCTGTTCGCCTACCCGGTACTGATGACCGCCGACATCCTGCTTTTCCAAAGCGACCGGGTACCGGTCGGCAAGGACCAGAAGCAACATCTCGAAGTGGCCCGCGACATCGCCATCAAGTTCAACAACGAATACGGCGAGGTCTTTACTGTCCCCGAGCCGGAAATCGACGACAATGTCGCCACCATCCCCGGCCTCGACGGACGCAAGATGAGTAAGAGCTACGGCAACACCATCGACCTGTTCCTCGATGACAAGCCGCTGCGCAAGCAGATCATGCAGATCGTCACCGACCCGACCCCGATCGAGGAACCGAAGAATCCGGACACCTGCAATATCTTCCAGATCTACCGGCTGTTTCTCGACGAGGCGGGGGTCGAGGAGCTGCGCCAGCGCTACCTGACACCGGGACTGCGCTACGGAGATGTCAAACAGGAACTGTTCGAGACCGTGCGCGACTTATTTGCCCCCTATGCGGCGCGGCGCCGGGAACTGCTGGCGGACCCTGATGGCGTGCGTAATATCCTCGCCGCCGGAAAGGAAAAAGCCCGCTACGTCGCCAACAAAACGATGCGCAAGGTGCGGAAAAAGGTTGGATTGAGTTACTGAGCCAGGGCGGGAAAACCCTGCTATACTGGAGGGACGCTAACAGCCCGAAGTCACCGAATCGATATTCAGAGGAGGTTGCTGATGACTGTCCATCGCCAATGGTATTGCAGTTGTAACGGCAAACGCCGGGAACTGGTCGCCGACCCCTATGTCGAAGAGGATTCCCTGGAGCCGGCCTGCCCGCGCTGCGGCGCGACCCCGTCCTCCGATCCGAAGCGCACGCTCAGCTTTGTCGACCGCGAGGATTACGAGGATTGAGAATCGTCCTCTTCCCGGGTAAAGGTGACAAAGGCCATCGCCGGTCGGCGGCTGGCATCGCGCATGGCGAAGTGAATCCCCTCCAGTTGCCACCCCCGGGCAGACCAGGTATTGAGAATTTCCTCCAGGCTCTGGTCGTCAACCTGGCTGGTTTCAACCACCTTGTAAATCAGCAACGGTTCAACCTCTCTCACGAATGCCGCCATCGGCAGGCTGACATTTTATAGCGATGACGAGCGCCAGGCAACAACAGTATCGTTTCAGTATCCAGATCAGTCAGGAAGAATTTATCCGTCACTACCAAGGCTCGGCCAACGCCGTCCAGGTTCTGTCGGAATGCGGCCGCCGCCTGCGTTTTCCCGCCTCGCGCCTGCGTCCTTTTCTCACCCACAGCGGTATCAGCGGCCGCTTTCTGCTGACTGTCGACGTCGGCAACCGCTTCCTCGACCTGAAAAAAATCGACTGAATCAATAAAAAAACAGTAATTGAAAATAATTTTCAATTTTCACTTGCCAATAGCTGACCTTTTTGGTAAGTTTATTTCCAGGCAACAAACATTTGGCGCGTTGACTTCCCCCTCCTGGTCGACGCGCCTATTTTTTTTCGGGGCGGCTGATCCGGGCTGCCATTGACGCCTTTTCCTTTTCGTCAGCCCATTTCGGCAGGGGTCAAACCTTTATTTGTGTTTGATAAAAGTCCCGTTCTGATATTCGTCAAACGCCAGCTGCAGTTCCTCCCGGGTGTTCATCACAATCGGCCCGCCCCAGGCGATCGGTTCTTCCAGGGGTTTGCCGGAGATCAGCAGGAAGCGCACCCCCTCTGCCCCGGCGCTGACCACCACCTGGTCGCCCCGGTCAAACAGAACCAGCGAACGGTTGCCAAGCCAGCGCTCCGTTTCGTCGTCAAAACGTCCCTGGCCGGCATGGATATAGGCGAATCCGGTGTGATGTTCGGGGACCGGGTGTCTGAAGCTACCATTCGCCGGCACCCACACATCCAGGTATTCCGGCTCGATCATCACGTCGGTCACCGGCCCGGACACCTCGCCGACCCGGCCGCAGATGACTTTGATTTCCACCCCGCCGTCGAGCCGCACGGTCGGAATCTGCGCGGCTTTGATGTCACGGTAGCGCGGGTGCATCATCTTGTCGGCCGCCGGCAGGTTGGCCCAGAGCTGGAACCCTTCCATCTTCCCGTCCTTGTCCCCCTTCGGCATCTCCTGGTGGATGATGCCGCTGCCGGCCGTCATCCACTGCACGTCGCCGCAAGAGATATCCCCTTTATTGCCGAGGCTGTCCCCATGCTCCACATCCCCCTTGAGGACGTAGGTGATGGTTTCGATGCCGCGATGCGGATGCCAGGGGAAGCCTTTCAGGTAATGCTCCGGGGTATCCGAGCGGAAATCATCGAGCAGCAGGAAGGGATCGAACAGCTGCACATCCTGATTGGCAAAGGCCCGGTGCAGATGCACCCCGGCCCCTTCCAGGGTCGGAACACTGGTCGTTACACGCTTGATTTTACGGGTGGTCATCGGCTCCTCCTTCGGCCAGTCATCGGTTGAATTTTCAGTATATCAGTTGGCAGAGGGATGGTCTTGGGGGGGGGTCGGTACCTCATTCGGGGAATGGGACAAAATCCGAAACACCAATATTCATTTCGATTCCGCCCCTCTCTTGTCGCGTCGCCGGTCTACATAAAGATTGCTGCCCTGCCGGGCCTTGGCGGCCTTTTTGGTTTCGGCACAGATATCGATTATTTCCAGGGGTGTTTCAAGTTTGCGCCGGGTCAGATCGATCGCCCCCAGGCTGATGCTTACGAAGGGGTATTTTTTATTTTTTCCGCCGCGATCGGTGGCCACCACGTGACCCCGCTCCAGGTCTTTGGCGGAATAGAATTCGCGAATTCCCGAGTCGATCCGGTCGATGATTTCATCGGCAACCGCCTGGCATTTTTCCGACGGGACGACCAGGACGAAATCGTCACCGCCGACATGCCCGAGGAAAGCATCCCCGCAGCCGGCGATATGCAGTGAGACCCGGATCACGTTGGCTGTGAAAATGATGACCTTGTCCCCCTGGGCAAAACCGTAAATGTCATTGTAAACCTTGAAATTGTCGAGGTCGGCATAGATGACAGTGACGGCCTCTCCCGCCGACAAAACTCTTTTCAACTCATCCAAGATGCTGTTGTTGCCGGGCAGGCCGGTGTTGGGATTGGCATCCAGAGCGAGGTGGTTGAGGCGTTTCAGCTCTTTGATCGCTTCAGCCAGTCTCAGCTGGTTTTTGATCCGCGCCCTGACGATGGGAGCATACAAAGGCTTGGTGATAAAATCGACGGCGCCGGCCTCGAAAGCTTTAGCTTCGGCGCCAACATCATTGAAGGTGGTGACGAAAATGACGGGTAGCTCTGCGGTCTGTTCGTTTGCCTTCAGGTTTCGACACAGCTCAAAACCATCCCCGTTGGACAGGGTGGTCTCCAGCAGAATCATATCGACGCTGTTGTTCTTCAGCTCTTTCAGAACCTCTTCGGCGGATTGAGCCGTGACCACATGATAGTCGGTTTTAAGGGTGCCGATCAGCGCTGCCAGATCAAGAAGCTGCGGATCAGCAATCAGAATCTTTTTTTTCCCTGGAGTCATGCATTTATCTCGGATAAGTGGCGGGTGGCAAGTTGATTAAATATATCAGAATTTGCTGAACTTTCCAGAAATCTCATTAATCTCTTTGGCAAAAGATATCAAGTCATTCCGGGACATTGGGGTTGATGGCAGAAAATTATTTCCGCTCGGGATTTATGGTCCAGCGAATTCTCAGGCAAAAGGAAAACCGTAGGGTAAACTAATGAAGGAGTCGGTGGCTATCGGGATCGGTTCGCTACCGCTGGTCAGTTCAGAGGGCCTGTTGTTTTTTTCAAGCTTTGTATGTCACAGGAGGAAGCACTCATGAAGCTACCACCTTCGGTGAAAAACTGGGTTTCTCTCGCCGGAGCCACCATCGTTCTGATCAGCCTGTTCATGATCGTCTTCCTCTTTACCGTTACGGTGATTCTGCACAAGCAGGCGGCCTATCTCGGGCTGTTGGTCTATATCCTGCTGCCGGGAATCATGATCGCCGGCCTGCTGATTATTCCCCTGGGGATGTACCTGAAGATCCGCAAGGAGAATAAAGCCGGAGTCTGCGACATGCCCGGCTGGCCGCACATCGACCTGAACGATCCCCATCAGCGCAACGCGGCCTTCATCTTCATCGTCGGGACCATCTTCTTCCTCTTCATTTCGGCCGTCGGCAGCTACAACGCCTTCGAATACACCGAGTCGGTATCTTTCTGCGGCACCCTCTGCCACACAGTCATGAAGCCCGAGAACGTGGCCCATGAAAATTCCGCCCACGCCCGGGTCAGCTGTGTCGCCTGCCACGTCGGACCGGGGGTCGACTGGTATGTCCGCTCCAAGATGTCCGGTCTGTACCAGGTTTACGCGGTCGCATCGAACAATTTCCCGCGACCGATTCCCACCCCCATCGAGAACCTGCGCCCGGCCCGGGCGGTCTGCGAACAGTGCCATTGGCCCCAGAAATTCTACGCCCAGCAGTACCTGGTCCGTACCCATTTTCTGCAGGATCGGGACAACAGCCGCTGGGACATCGGCCTGGATCTCAAGGTCGGTCCTCCCGAGCAGGGGGGCGGCTATCTTTCGGGGATCCACTGGCACGTCAACCCCCATGTTCAAATTGAATACGTCGCGGCCGATGAACAACGCGAAAATCTGCCCTGGGTCCGATACACCAATCTGGATACCGGGGAGGTGAAGATATTTCAGGACACCGAGAACCCGCTTAAATCAGCGGAGCTGACGACCGCGAACCTGCGGGTTATGGACTGCCTGGACTGCCACAACCGGCCGTCCCACCGCTACCGGTCGCCGAACGAATTTCTCAACCTGGCGATGACCGGGGGCGAATTGCCCATCGATCTGCCGGAATTCAAGGCCAAAGCAACGGAGCTGTGCGCAAAGGAATATAACACCAGCGATGAAGCGCTGGCGGCGATCCGCCAGGGGCTGGAATCGCTGTACCGCGACCAGTACCCGGATGTCTGGCAGAAGCGCCAGGCGGAGGTGGAGCATGCCGTCGGCGTGGTGCAGAGCGCCTTCGCCCGCAACATCTTCCCGGAAATGAAAGTCAGCTGGAAGGCCTACCCCGATCACAGCGCTCACCTGGAATCGAACGGCTGTTTCCGCTGCCACAACGGCCGCCATAGTACCGATTCAGGCGAGGTGATCTCCAACGACTGTAATTTGTGCCACGACATCGTCGATCAAGGCCCGCCGGGATCACGGGAATACGCCCGGACCAACGAATCGCTGGCGTTTCGCCACCCGGTGGATATCGACAACGCCTGGCGTGAGGTCGCTTGCGCCGAATGCCACCAGGCGGCCAGCCCTTGAGCGGGTGCATCCAGCAGTTGAGGAATCTTCTACCCGTGTATTAAATCGGAGACCGAAAATTAATTAGGGAGGGGAAGCCGCAGGGAAATTCACTGACAAAACATCTCAAATCCCTGGAAAAACTCAAAGATATCCAAAGAAATCGTTAAGTTTCAGCGGATGGGGGCCGATATGTCTTATTATCCATTTCTTTACGGAAGGGGTTGAGATGAAGGCTCTTGTCAATAGCCCATACATGAAACTTTTTTGCGGATGTTTATTGTTATTAACCTCAGGGATTGAGGTTTTCTCAAGTTTTGGGGATGGTTCAATTGGCGTTCATCATGGGATTTTTGTTTTCGGCCTTATCCAGATATTACAATCCATCCCTGACATCCAGGAGGGTCTGGCGGATTTTGAAGAGGCCGAAGAGACTTTCAACAATAAAAGCTGACAACAACAGCTCTTACGCCTTCAGCTTTGCGACTTGGGATAAACAGCTCCATAATTGATCGTTCTGAAAACATATCGCCCCACCTCCGCGCTTTTCCTGTGAAGTCTGACGGTTGATATCCGCAACAGACACCCAGTTTCCCGTCTCAGCGACAGCCCACTTGGCGTGATCCTTGGTGTAATGCCATTCGCATTTCACTCCCAGGGGCTCGAGGTTAACATACAGCGTGTCGACCACATCGTGCACGCCGTCATCGTCCTTGGTAATGGGTAGCATTCCCCGCCGCCAGGTCTCCACATCGAGATTGACATCAAGCCGCGGCCCCACCCAGTCGATCCAGAAGTCCTCGTCCCAATGACGGTTTTTCGCCAGGAATCGAAAAGGATGCCCGGCCCTTGACTGAAAATTCAGGTCGGCAGGGGGATCGGTGTCGTTCGATTGGGTGTTCCGCGCCAACCGATATAACCAGGAGTCCTCGGCGAGTCCATCGGTCCGGAAATCGTACACCTGCGGTTCGTTCTGCTGGTACATCTGTTTGGCGATCGCTTCCGCCGTCTGGAAATCTTTCAGCGTCACGCACAGGAAGGTCTGCCCGTACTCTCTGCTGGGAGCGGGATCCTGCCGCAATGACGGGAAACAGGGCCAGGAGTGCAGCAGCCAGAAGGAGCTGTCGGTAGACTGATCGAAAACCAGGACTCCCTTGGAATGTCCCTTCTTCTCGTCATCCTCGGTCTTGTCGGGCTTTTCGTCGTTGTACAGGATATACCCGAGGCTGCTCTGGGTTGAGCGGCGGGATTCACTAAGCTGGTCGAGGGTCCGGCCAACCGCACTCTCGGGCGAGTCGATCTTGAGTCCGGACAGCGTCAACGGTTGATTGATCACCGGATCGAAATAAAGATATTCCCGCCCCGTCGTTTTTCCAGAGCCGTTGATCGCAACATCTTCCGGCAGCTTGTAGGCAAACCACCAGTCGATCGGGTTTCCCGACTGCTGACTCAGTGCGCTCAGTGTGGTCATGATGATTGCTCGTTTCTTCTGGCGAATTGAATCTGGTAGCTGTCGCCGTCCTGCATCTCCGGAAATCCGGCGAATTCCTGGGACAGGGAGGACGGCACTTTTTGGGGCACGGAGAATCTGTCCATGAGTACAGTCAGCTGACTGTTCAGACCGGCCAGTACCTGCGGACTCCAACTGTCCGTTGCGGTCCAGTGGGCCCAGTAGATCAAACAATCCTGCAGAACGACGAACAGCAGCCCCTCAAGCCCCTGGGGGCGGTTCCGGCGCAGCTCGGCAAAGGCCTGGTGCACGGACTTCAGGAAGTCGCCGGTGCTCAGGGATGCGGGGCGAGCAGCGACGAAAACCCGGGTGGCCCCGTAATGCCAGTCGGCTTTATTGTCGAACAGATAGTACCCGGTGTTGCCGGGCTGGTGATGAGCGTGCGCCGCCTGATTGCGCGTCGGCTGAAATTCCAACTTCCCTTCGCCCGGGTCGGGCATCCGGGAAGGGAATCCCGAACTGCTTTTGCGTACCGGGTTGGGGTCCTCATTCCAGGCGAACACCGAACTGTGCAGAGTCGCACCACACAGCCGCCCGCCGGTTGCAGACTTGATGCCGTTGTACACCTCTTTGGATTCAAAGAAGACGATGGCGATTTCGTCAGGAACCTGGGGGGAAAGATCGGTCTGGGGAGGCACAGAGGGCACATAGGCGGTCAAGCCCAGCGGTGCAGTCAGCATGGTCCAGGACGGAATAAACAGCGTGCCGAGCCTCCGGCGGAAGCCCGCTCGATCGTTTTTGAATTCCATGGCCCGATAAAAATAGGAGACGCGCAGTGAATCCGGAGCCACCGGATAGAGTTGGCCATCCGCAGCGGTTTTGGTCATGTCATCCCTCGCTGTACTGTTGTTCGCTACCGGTTAAAATTGAAAAAGGCGGAAGTTGGTGAAGATGATCTGGTTGTGCGGCGCAACCTCCCCCCCCTTGTTCCAATGCTTGGCTGCCAGACGCAGATGAATGTCCGGGCCGAGATTGGGAATCAACTCCGAGCCGGTGCAGACCCAGGCCTGATTGTACTTGTCCCTGCTGTAGGCGTTGAACATCGCGCCGTTACGCACCAGCCTCAAGATTCCGCTGGGGTTGTCGATCGCTCCGTTCCCCACATCACGGCTGTACTTGTTATACATATTGACCGAGGACGCGGACCAGTCAGCGTCGAACTTGGTCAGATTAAAGCCGTTGTTCCAGCCAATGCGGAAACCGTCGTTCTCGTCCCGCTCGCTGCTGGCATAGGGGGCGGCGCCATGGACGTCGAAGGTCAGATTTACGGTTCGCGAGTTCAGGTTGCTGTTGTCGATATGGAAGTAGCCAGGATCGATGCTGATTGCAGCCATCTCGAAGGTGGTTCCCTGGTGCGGATGGGCGACGTGGAAATCCACCTGGGCGTCGAAGCGACCATGAATCGGCAGCAGGGTCACCGCCGCTCCGCCGGAGTAGCAGCCCCCCTGTTGGATCGTGATGGTCAGGCCGTCATTCTGGGAAATCTGGGTGTCCTGATTCTGATGGGAATAGCCGCAGGCCCAGATCGACTGATCGATGGTGGTGCCGGCGAAGCCGTCGGCCAACACCTGCGCCGGCGGCGTGACCATTTCGACGCAGGATTCCACGCTTCTGAAGCAGAGTCCGGCCAGGCAGTCCAGATCCGCCAACCCTGCCAGCTGACGCGGAGGCGGCGCCATCGGCGCCTGTGCGGAAGTCAGCAGCAGTTTGACGGGCCGCATATCGGTCAGCGCCCCGACTTGACCACTGACAGCTTCGAGAGTGGCGAACAGGTACTCGGCCTGCAATGACTTGCAGTCCGCGATGCTCTGCTGCAGGCTCTGGTCCGCCGGTGCGGCCAGAGCGAGGGAGGCCTCGGGCGATTGTTGGCGGATCCTGGCACCCAGGCTCTTGGGGGCAATGATGGTGACCCGTCCTGTCAAACCGAACCTCTGGAGATCTTTCAGGGTCTGTTCAACCAGAGCATTCGCGGCCGCCGCGCCCTGATCTTCCTGCAATTTCAGGAATATTCCGGTTCTGCGACCGAACATCTGCAGGACTTCGCTGAGTTTGGGGTGATACAGGTGAGGACCTTTCTTCGGGATCTCCGCCCAGGGATAGTTGGTCCCCGTTTCGCCGGTCGGCTGATAATCGGCATCGAGAACGGTGGATTGGAAGCACGCCCCGGCGTCGAATGCCTGTAACTCTTCATCGCTGAGTTCCAGCACCGCGAGCGGTTCCGCACCCGGCTTCGTCAAGGTCGCCGAGGGGCAGCAGACCGCCGTGCCACTTTTAGTCAAATGCAATCCGGCAACGAAACCTGCACCGCCAGCGCCCATGGCCGCCCGATAAGCGACCATCGTATCGGCGGGAGCGGTGTGCGAACAGCCGTAGAGACCGTAGCTGGCAAGTTCTTTTTTCAGCATCACGAATCCTCTCCTTTGCTATTTGTCGTACCGGCAGCCCTGCCCGATTTGAAACAAAGCGTTTTCACAGAATTCACAGGGGCCGTCGGTGCGAAGCAGATGTTTTCCCGTGTCGTCCAATTTCAATCTTCCCTGCTCGTATTCCTGCAGCAGGACCTGGCCGATGGTCATGATGGGATCGATGTAGCGACTCGACAGAAACATTTTGCCCACCGGGCTCAGGTTGGTGACGTAGGGTTCCTGGTCGGGGTTCAAGGCGACGAAGATCCCCGTGTAAGATGCTCCCTTGGCGTGTTGCACCGTTTTGGCATCATCCGGATATTTCTCTGCGAAGCTCGTCCAGTCCTCGTTGCTGAGTCGACAACCCGCATAGAAGCTGTCGGGATAGGAGAAATGCGGAGAAAAAATCATCCGTGCTCTGAAGCTCGTGTCGCCATCGGAAAAGTCGAGCCAGTAGGGGGTTTCCAGGCAGTCCTGGAGCCGCTCATATAGTGATTGGTTTTCCTTGATCGGCGGCGTGACTTCGGTCGGGAAAGCATCCTGAAACATGTGCAGGGCTGCATCCCCCGAGAAAACGATCACCGCCGGCCGCGACTGGAGCACCTGTTTGCGGAAGTGCTGCCGTTTTTCGACGCACTCATGCACGATTCCGGCGAGAACCGCATCGGGAAAATAGGCGTCCCAGCCCGGACTGGCGCAGGCCACCATGTCGCCCATGGCCGCATCCTCACCCAGACGCACCGCGGAGTTTTGCAGCGCCTCATCCCCCAGCGACTTGAAACTCTCGACCATCTTCTGAAATCTTTGATAATAGCCGACGGGCTCCCGGATAACCTGGGTTGCGACATCCTCGGGCAGGGCCAGCTTGCCGGCGATGACGTCCCCCTTGTCGAACCGGTTTTTCGCTTCGCCGCCGTTGCCCGGCCGGTGAAGGTCATAAAGCAGGACATGATCGGCCGGCAGTCGGATCGTATCGGTTTTGCCGTCCCGGTATTTCACCTTGAGATTAAGGACATTGTTTTTTTCGCTGATACCGACGATCTCGCCGGCCGCCTTGGCCAGGGTCTGGGTTCCGGGCTCGAGATGGGCTTTGACGAATTCCAGGTCGAAACGGTCCTGATTGACGGTGCGATAGCGGAAGTGAGCAGCGTATTTGGCGATATCGTCGAAGTACGGATAGCACCAGGTCGTGCCGTTGGTGCTGTACTGGTAGGACGTCAGGTTGGGGTTGATGCCGATACTCATGATCGGCGCCTTGCGGCAGCCGCTCAGGATTTCCGGAACATTGTAGCGCATCCCCTTGCTTTGCGCCGGAAAACTCCTTGCCTGATCGGTTTGTTTCTCAGGAGCGGATTCATCCTCGCTGGGTGTGTAGGCGGGATAGGGACCGTAATGATCGTTGAACCAGTGGCAGGGGCTGTCCGGTCGATCGTAGGTCGTTCGCAACCCCAGGCAGGTCATGACTTCCCAGGCCAGGCAAACCTCGGTCGCGAGCTTCTCTTTTTTAGCCATTAAACTCCCCCTCGTTTAAGTCGTCGCCGCGCCGGCGGCCTCGTCCTGCCAGACAACCTGGTTCTTGCCGTTTCGCTTGGCCTGGTACAGATACTCGTCCACTCTTGCCATGAGATCGCCTGGACTCTCTGATGGCACATGAAGCGACCCTCCCAGACTTCCGGTTATTTTGAAATCGCAGCTCTGATCGGCTAAGGGCAGCATCTGGATACGACTTCTGACTCGCTCGGCAACATCCCGGCCCCGGGCCGTGGAAATATGAGGCATAAGAATGGCGAATTCATCGCCACCCAGACGGCAAAGCAGGTCTGTCTGACGGCAGGATTCTCTCAGGACCTGAGCGACCGCCTTGAGCACCCGGTCGCCCTGGGGATGGCCATACTCGTCATTGATCGGTTTAAACCCGTCGAGGTCGAGCAGCAGGATACCGAACTGTTCATTGGTGACATCCGAGATTTCAATCAATTTGTTGAGTTGGGAATCCAGGCAGCGACGGTTATACAGTCCGGTCAGTTCATCGGTTTGCGCCAACAGTTCCTGGTAACTCAGCTCTTCGCGGGTGAGGTGAAGGGAACTGAGGTTCTGTTGATAGAGCAGATCGAGTTCCTTGTTGGCCTGTTGCAGTTCCTTGGTCCGCTCCTCAACGATACTCTCCAGATTATTGTTGTAATGCTCCAGCTGGAGATTCTTCTCCTGCAACTTGCTCTTGAGCTCGTAGTTTCTGAGCAGAGAGCCCGCCTGGGTGACCATGACGGAAAAAGACGATATGACTTCGGTGTTGATCGAATCGTAGAGGTCTAAATTCTCAGCTGTTAAGCCACCGATGACCAGACCGGCGAATGAGCGGTCTTTTTCAGCGAAATAGGGGCAAATAATCGCCTCCGCCAGGCCCGCAGAAGACCATTCCTTCAGCAACTTGTGACTTGAGGGCAGGATGACTCCCGTGTTGCCTTCCAGACTGTCGATGTCGAAGGGTAGACTCGCTGGGGGATTTTTGAATCCGGCCTGACCGATCACGTCGAGACAATTGCGCTGGCTGTCGAAGCGCGTAAAAAGGCTGACTTCGAACTCGAAAGTTTCCAGAATCGACTCCAGCAGAATTGTGACGAAGCTCTCCTTGTCCTCGGCACTCAGAAGTTGCTCGCTGCAGGCTAGAATCCCTTTGAAACGATTCTGCTCCCGGTCAAGAAGGGCCTTGGTATCAATCAGTTCCTGCTTGACGACAATGAACCGAGTGACCTCGGCCTGCAGGCTGTCGATTCGGGCCAGAAGCTCTTCAGTCGATTGTGACTTGTTTTGACTTGCCATTGATTCAGGTTACTCGGAACGCGTCAGGACATAAAGGGAGGTGGTCTGGTTGTGGAATACGTTCTTACCTCCCAGTTGGGTGAACTCTCCATAGCCGTACAATCCTAACCAGGGGACTTTTTTACCTTGGGACAAAGGGATCTGCATTCGCGAGATGATCTCGGCTTTGCCGATCTGGTTGAAGGACATCCGCCCCCGGGCCGCGCAGTCGGAATGCAATACCGCGAGGGGCGATCGACCTTCCAGATGTTCGACCAGATTGGTGACCATCCGGTCCAGACCGGCGAACATCTTGTCCTCTGCCCTTTGCGTGAGCCACATCTCTGTGCCCTCTTCGATCACCACCGGCATATTGAAGGACTGTTTTGTTCTATCCGTGCCAACCGGCACGTACAGGATATGCTGATTGTCATATTCGGCATGCAGCCGTTCGGGCAGCATTGCGGCGAAACAAACCACCCGGAGTGCTTCCTCGAACTTAGTCTCGAGGGGCATTTTCATGCGATCCATAATGAATGACCAGGCGGGTTTCCCATCGAATTCCAGGATTTGGTTGCTCTCCGATTTGGTCACAACAAAAGGTTCGCCCACGCACTCGTTGCCGTGATGCACCCCCATGGTCACCTTCAGGGTCGGGTCGGCAAATCCGACCGCGATCAATCCATGCTCAAGGATTCTGCCGTCGATAAACTGGTTGCTTTTGAGCCCCTTGAGGTTGTCTGTGGCGGTCCAGCCGAAAACCGGCATCTGCGCGCCGAAGACCTGCTCAAATGCCTTAAATGCCTGGTCCACGACCAGATCCACAAAGGAACCGATCAACAGGATCATGTTGATGTTGGCATTTTTGGCTTTGAGCGATTTGGCGACTGCCAGTGATTCCTCGAAGGAATTGGCGAAAGTGGACTTGTCGCTGTAACTGGTGACGAGCTCATTTTCGTCCCCGCGAATTCCCATAACGGCAAGGGCGCGCATTTTTTCACTGACCAGGCCATCGCTGCCAATGAGTCCGCACCCGGTACAGCCAACCACTTCGGCATTGGGGCTGTTCATTTTTGCGACTTCGATCAACTCGTCGAAGTTGTGCCCCATTGTGGTATGGAGCAGCAAAAGTTCGGTTCCGGCTCCGGGCTGGCCGAAGGGGCTCTCATTCAAACAGGCTTGCATCGACTTTTTGGAATTGACAATTTCATTTCCCGCTGACCAAAATTCCAACATCCTCGACTCTCCTTAACTCCTCTACTATGCGACAACATGAATAGCCCCCGATTCTTGAGCGCTGCGAATTTAATCCTTCACGAACTTTTTGCAGTACAACTTGGCTTCCCCCATTGCTGCACCAACACACTCATTGCACGAAATACAGCGGGCTTTGGCACGGTCTCCCGCTGCCCAGCGCTTGATCAAATCCGGCTCCGAGATCAGCGGGCGGCTTAGGCTGATGAAATCGGCGTTCCCCGCGGCAAGGATCTCCTCCGCTGTTTCCAGGGAACGAATTCCACCGACCAGCACCAACTTGCAGCTGAGGTCTTCTTTGAGAGCAGAAGCTTTGGTTTTGAAGTAAGCCTCTGTGTCTCTGCTATTGATATTCGGCCGGGCCGGTCCGAGATCGCCGCCGGCCAGGGTTCCGCCGCTCAGCTCGATCGCATCCACGGAACAGTTGGCCAGTTCCCGACAAACGTACCGGGCGTCCTCTTCGTTCAGCCCGCCGTCAGTGAAATCGGCACAGTTGGTTTTGACCAGGACCGGGTAATCGGGGCCGACGGCTGCTCTGACCGCCGTGACAATTTCGCACGCCAGTCTTCCCCGGTTTTCCCGGGAACCGCCGTACTCATCGGTTCTTTTATTGAAATACGGCGAAAGAAACTGGGAAACCAGGTAGCCGTGGCCGAAATTCATCTCCACACAATCGAAACCGGCACGCTTGGCCCGGCTTGCCGCGGAAGCAAAGGCCGCCACAATCTGCTTGATACCGTCGACCGTCAGTTCCTCCGGAGCCTTGCCGTTGGCCGGCTGCACGACCGGTGAAGGACCAACGGTCGGGATGCCGATATCGACAAACCGCATGGAGCCCCCGTGCCCCAACTGAATTCCGACCAGACCACCGGCTTGGTGAACTGCAGCGGTAAGCTTTTCATAAGCCGGAATCTGGTTATCGTCATAGAGCCCCAGCTGGCGAGGAAATGTCAGACCGTTCCGGTCGACATAGGCCACCCCGGTTTTCATCAGGCCGACACCACCAGTGGCCAATTTTTGGTGCAGTTGCACCATCGGTTCAGTGGGGTTCCCCGAGTCATCGGCCATCCCATCCCAGGTCGACGAGCGAACGAATCGGTTATTCAGTTTCAGGGTTCCAATGTTGGCCGGCTCGAAAGGTTTCATTCAGGTTTCTCCTCGTTAGGTGAACTGATTTTGTCATCCGCAATTGTTAAGATACCATAATTTAGTAATTATCAAAGACCCCGTGGGGTCTTTTCCGAATTAATCTCAACCCCATAGGATAGCGATATTACAGCAATCTAACACAATAAGTAACCTTTAATCAATCGATTAAAATATTTTTCAAGCTTATTGATCGACGCATTCACTCCCTAATTTTTAGCGGGAATGATGGCTGCTCGGAAGGATAAGGGAACAGGATATTTAATGAATGACAGGTAAGTGCTACAATTTCGGTTCTGGTTTCACTTTTCAAAGAATTTTGTCGTATGCTTAAAAAGGCTCACAATATTTGGCGGGCGAACATTTGTGCAACCCAGGGACGTTATTTCGGTAGGGAGGATTTTCTATGGATTACCTGCTCTTTTATGACTACTCCCCTGACTACATGGTACGCTGCGGCAAGTTTTGTCAAGCCGATCTGGTTCTGTTCCGGCCGCTCAGGAAAAGGGACAACTCGTTCTGGTCGACGGCGATGCGGCCTTGACCCCGGAACCGGTTGAAGGTGAATCACAGCTAGAAGAAACAGGCTCCTTTTTAAGCGTGTAATATCAACGCCATCTTTTTACATATATCTTTCTGGAGGGGTTCCGATGAGAAAAAAAATCTTAAAATTCGTTGTTCTGATTCTGGCATTGTCAGCCTGCGTGTATTCGCTGCCGCCTGAGGCTAAGACGCAGCAACAACACGTCCATCACATGTCACCCATGGTCATGCCCTTCGACATGTCCAAGACCCTGCACACCTTCAAAATGACCGAGCAGGGTGGAATCCAGCAGGTGGTCGTCAGAGGGCCGCAGTGGCAGGACCAGGTCCCACTCATCCGGCAGCACCTGAAGCATGAGGCCGAGCAGTTTCAGCAGGGCAATTATACCGATCCGGCCACCCTGCATGGCGCCGGCATGCCGGGGCTGAAAGAACTCACCCAGGGCGCGGCCGGGATCAAGATCTCGTACCGCGACTTACCGGATGGCGGGGAAATCACCTTCGAGACCGCCGACCTGCGCCTGCTGACGGCGATCCATCGCTGGTTCGGCGCCCAATTGTCCGAACATGGCGCAGACGCCAAAGCGGAATAACTCGGCAGCAGCCGCAAGTCGTCATCTCACACTTTTATAGATTCTCTTTGTTTTTAACCCAGGAGGTCTACAGATGATTTACCGTAAACTGCTGGTACTGGCCCTTCTCCTGACCGTTGCGGTTTCCGCTGAAGCCGGAGGAAAAACCAAACTGAGCGGCAGCGACATCGCAAAAAGGATTTCGAATTATGAAGTGTTGTCCGGCGTTTCAATAGAACCTGGATTTGGCTTTTACTTCATGGTTGTCGCATTCCAGGACGGAACCCGTGATCTTTACTGGAACGACGGCATCAAATCAGGAACCGACACAGGGACCCACAGAATCGCGGGCGATCAAATTTGCGTCACCTGGAAAAGTTCATTCAACGGGCAAGAAAGGTGCTATGACGTCTACAAAATTGACGATGACAAGTACGAAAGTTATTGGCAGGGAAAACTTGCCTTTACCTATCACAAAATCAGATAACAAGGCAGATTCAGGGGGAAACCAGTCTGTCGCGGTTTCACTTTTCACGTATTTACTCTGCCTGCCTTAAATGGAAGAGAGGAGGGGAGAAGGTAAGCAGTAGACAAGCAGCTGAAAAAGATGGAGAGTAATCTGGATATCTGCGAATCCACCAGCGACGGGGATTAGCTTGCCGAAACTGGAAATTTTAGCAAGCTTGTAAAGTGACAGGTCCGGAAGGTTTATATGTCGGAATTTATGAACAAGACGAAAATTTCAGCGCTTGAGCGGTCCAATAGCGAACTGACGGCAGAGAGGTCGCAGCTGACAACCGAAATATCCAAGCTGAAAACCGAAATAGCAAAACTGAAAGCTGAAATCGATCGTCTTAACGGTAAAGATCTCAATATTATAGACCTCGAACTTAAAGATATAATCCTCGAAGATAAACATCCCGCAGAGCCGAATCAGGTGAAAGAAACGGTTGCCGAATACAAACAAAAACAGATAAAAACCTGTACGATCGCATTTTTACTTGGAATCCTGGCCACATTGTCTGTCTGGGCTGTAACCGCTTACCTTAATAACGGACCACGCTTTCTATCGTTTTTGAAATAGGATTCCTGAAGAAGACCACGCTCAAAAAGTCATCATACTTTCGAGCCCAGGCTGCATCCCGCTCCGCTGATCAGCGCCAGGCAGCTCGGTTACAACCTGACCGCCATACCACCGGGAAAGCGCGCCTTCCCCTTGCACAATCACCGCGTTCACGAAGAGATGGCTTACCTCATCGAAGGAACCGGTGAGGTGCGCATCGGCACAGAAATCTAGCCACAGCGCGCTGGTGATCTGGTTGCCTTCACGGCCGGAGGAAGAGAGACCGCGCACCAGATCATCAACACCGGAGAGGTGGAACTGAAGTCCCTGGCGGTCAGCACCAAGCAGTCGCCCGAGATCGCCGAATACCCGCCTGGCCCGTACGGCAAACCGCAGGGTTCCCATTTGTCGACCGCGAGAACCTGAATATGGATTATTGGGAGGGAGGATAGGAAAAACCAAAGGCCCGAGACAAAAGGCTAGAGGCTCGAGACCCGAGGGCTTTCATAATTCATAATCAACCCTCCCCTGCTCCAGCCACTGCACCCGCTCCACCAGTGGCGGATGGGAATAGTAGATTTTCACGTAGAGTGGATGAGGGAAGAGGTTGCTGAGGTTCTCCCGTGCCAGCTTGACCAGCCCCGAGGCCAGCTGCCGGCCGCCACCGACCAGATTGATGGCGAACTGGTCGGCCTGGCGCTCATCACGACGCGACCACCAGCTGCTGACCGGCGTCCAGAAGAAGCCGGCCAGCGAGCCGAGCCAGCCGAGCAGCAGCACCTGCCCGGCGAAGGAGAGCTGCTCCAGTCCCAGCCAGCCCGGCAGCAGTCCGCCGTTCAACAGAACGTAAGCCAGCCAGCAGCTGAGCAGCGCCACCACCTGGCTTTTGATCAACCGCTTGCGGATATGTCCACAACTCCAGTGCCCCAGCTCGTGGGCCAGTACCGCCAGCAGTTCATTATCTTCCAACTGCTCCAGCAGGGTGTCGAACAGCACCACCCGCTTGACCTTGCCGATCCCGGTGAAATAGGCGTTGCTGTGGCCGCTGCGACGCGAAGCGTCGACCTGCAGCACCTTGCCGGCGGTCACCCCGGCCTTGGTCAGCAGCTCGCGGACACCTTCTTCCAGGGTGGCTTTTTCCAGCGGCTTGAACTTGAAAAACAACGGCTCGATGAGCGTGGGAGAGATGTACATCAGGAACAAGGTCAGGCCGCACCAGAACCCCCAGACCCAGAGCCACCAGGTCTGCGGTACCGCATTGACCAGCCACAGGGACCCGCCGGCCAGCAGGCCGAACAGCACCCCGCCGACCAGCAGCGATTTGAGCAGGTCGGCGCACCAGAGCTTGAAACTCATCTGGTTGAAACCGAACCGCTCCTCAAGCACGAAATTGCGGTAGAGGGAAAAAGGGATGCCGATCAGCAGCTGCGCCAGCGCCAGCAGGCCGAAAAACAGCAGCCCCCGCAGAATAAAGCCATCAGCCATACCGTTCACCTGGCGATCAAACCAGGGGAGCAGCCCGCCGAACAGAAACAGCAGGGTCAGCAGCAGTGTGACCAGATCCTCCACCAAGCCAAGCTTGTCGCCGGCCAGGGCGTAGGCATCGCTACGCTGCAGGCGCTCCTCGTCGATCTGCCCGGCAAAAGCCGCCGGTAGGGTTTTCCGCGCCTGCTGCCGGTGGCGCAGGTTGAGCCATTCGAGGGTGAAGCGGATGACGGAAATCAGCAGGTAAAGTGACAGCAGGAAAATCTTCATTACGCCTCCGGACGTTTGCGGCGGATCAGGTCACCGGCTTCGGCCCAATCGGGCAATTGCATTCGCAGCTGATAGTTCGGCTGCCCGGCCGGCAGGGGTTCCCCGGCGAAATTAACGATCCCGGCGGCGCGGAACTTCTCCTGCCGCATCCGCGGCCCGATCAATTCCAGCTCATCACCGAGCAGAAAACGGTTGCGCCCCTCGACCCAGAGCCCCTGTTCGTCGCGGCGGACGAAGCCGACAAAATCGTGAGTGCGGATGTAATGAGTATCGGCCGGGTGAATTTTGGCTTCTTCCGTGCCGAACAGAAAACCACTGTCGTAGGGGCGATGGCTGACCTTTTCCAGTTCCGCGCGCCAGCGCGGATCGAGATCGCCGGGATCCCGGCAAAGCCGGTCAATGGCATCGCGGTAAACCCGCGCCGCGGTCGCCACGTAGTAAAGGCTCTTCATCCGCCCTTCGACCTTGAAACTGCTCACCCCGGCGGCGATCAGCTGCGGCAGATATTCAACCAGGCAGAGATCACGACTGTTGAATAAATAAGTGCCGCGCACGTCCTCTTCGACATCCATCGGCTCACCGGGGCGGGTCTGTTCGGTCAACTGATAGTTCCAGCGGCAGGGCTGGGCGCAGTCGCCGCGATTGGCGCTGCGTCCCGCCAGCGCGGCGGAGATCAGACAACGGCCGGAATGGGCGACACACATGGCGCCGTGGACGAAGCATTCCAGCCCGATCGACGTCTGCCCGGCGAAGGCGCGGATATCCTCCAGGGTCAGCTCGCGGGCCAGGTTGATCCGGCCGGCGCCGCTCATCCGCCAGAACTCAGCTGCCCGTGGATTACAGCTATTGGCCTGGGTGGAGATATGGATTGCCCGCTGCGGATCGATTCGGCGGATCGTCGTCAGCACCCCGGGATCGGCAATGATATAGGCGTCCAGCTCCAGCGGCTTCAACTCTTCCAGAATTTCTTCAAGCGCAGCAAACTCGGCAGGCCGCAACGACGCATTCAGGGTCAGATAGATCGCGACCCCGGCCCGGCGGGTCAGTTCGCGGGCGGTGCGCAGCTGTTCCAGGTTGAAGTTCCCGGCATGGGCGCGCAGACCGAAGTCCTCGCTTCCCAGATAAACGGCATCGGCGCCGAAACGGATAGCGGTCTTCAGTTTTTCCAGATCACCGGCCGGCATCAACAATTCCGGTCGGTTCAGGTTGTCAGCTGTTCTCATCAATCCTCATTTTCTCCGGGAATCCGTGCAGATCCGGTTTTGCAGCGCAGCATAGCACAAAGAAAACCATCGGCGCAGCACCTTTACCAGGAATGAAACTCGGTGCCGGGACACCTTTCAAACTTGACAACCTGTTAAGAAGCCTATAATTTTTATAAATTAGTATTTATTGTCATTATTAACCTAGGAAACGCTGAGACCGATGACATCCCTGCGGCCATTGCTGACTGACCGGCTATTTCCGGCGCTGATTTTCATGACCTTTCTGGGCGCCTGCACTCCTCCTCCTGCCGGGGCGCCGTCAACTGCTCTGAAGGAGCAGCTGCAGCAGCTGCTACAGCAACAAAGCCAGCAGACGGAACAGATTCAGAACCTGCAACAGCAACTGGCGCAGCTGCAACAGCAGATCACCGGCGAAGCACAGGTCAGCGCACAAATCGAGGCCCGGACCGAAGTGCCCAAATACGCACCGCTGCCGGCACCGGAGATTCCAGCGGCTGCCAGCCAGGAAATCACGGCGTTAACCGCCTCGGCATCTTCCTATCTGGCTGCATTTACCGATCTGGCCTCCGGCCGTTATGCTGCTGCAGAAACCGGTTTTCAGAATTTTCTCAACAACTATCCTGAGCATCAGTACACCGCGAACGCCCGCTACTGGCTGGCAAAGGCACAATTCGCCCAGGGAAAGCTGCAACAGGCGGCAACCAATTTGAGACAGATTCTGAACGATCCCAAGGGGCAGGCCAAGGCCCCGGCGGCACTGCTGCAGCTGTCCCGGATCTATCGCCAGCAAGGCCAGAATCCTCAGGCAGATGAAATTATAGAACAGTTGCGCACTAGCTATCCGGACAGTCCGGAGGCGCAACATTTTTACCGGAGTGAAACGCCCACGCCCAAATAGCTGAGGCCGGAACTCCGCTTGAGAGGGAACGATGACACAGACGATTTTTCGCCGGTTATTATTGCTGACCCTGGTGCTGGTCATTTCAACTGCTTTCCCGGCTGCTGCCGAGGAAGATCAGATCTACACCATCAAAAAAGGAGACACCCTCTGGGGTCTGTCGCAACGCTTCATTGAAGATCCTTATTACTGGCCGAATATGTGGGCAGACAATCCGGCTATCACTAATCCGCATCTGATCTTCCCCGGCCAGAAAATCCGCATTCAGGATGGCCGCCTGGAAATCATCCCGGCCTACGCCGAAGCCAAGCAGAAAGCGCCGGAAGCCCCGGCAACGGATCAAAACAAGGAAGAGCCTCTGCCGGAACCGGAAGAAGTCGTCCAGATCAAAGCGGCCAGCGGCAGCCAGGGGTTTATCCGAACCGATGAAACAGCGCTCGGCACCCTGGTCGATTCGGTCGACAACCGGGTCCTGCTGACCGAAAAGGACGTGGTCTTTCTGAAGATGAAGGACAACAATAGCGTTACGGTCGGCGACACCTACGGTTTGTACATCAACAGTAATGAGGTCAAGCATCCGCTGACCGGGCAGAAAATTGGTACGATGATGAACAATCTCGGCTACCTGCAGGTCACCGGGATCGACAACGGCACCGTTACCGCAAAGATCGGCGATGTTTTTCGTGAAGTTGAGCGGGGAGCGGAACTGTTCGAATACGTCCCGCCACACCTGGAATTGACCCTGAAGCGCGGCACGAGCGAATTACACGGCTTCATTGTCGCGACCCGTGATGAAAAACTGACCATGGGTACCAACGACGTGGTTTTTGTCAACCTCGGCAGCGACGACGGTCTGGAATCGGGAAATCTCTTCTACATTTACCGACCGCGACAGGCCTCTGACGAAATGCTCCAAAAGGCCGGGGAGATTTCTCTGCCGGATGCCGTACTCGGCGCCGCGGTGGTGATCGAAGTCCGCGCCAAAACCGCTTCGGCCATCATCATCAAAAGCGTTGACGCCATGTATATCGGCGACCGGGTGACCCTCGTCACCGACTGACATCCAGTCTTGACACTCAGCGGCAAAAAAGGATTGAATCGATTTCAATCCTTTTTTGTTGGTCATTCTCAGTCCGTGATATTTCTGGAGGGGGCATATGGACAGCTGCGGACAGGCTTTACTCAAACTGCATCTGACACCCGGTCTCGGCCGCACAGCACTTTTCAAGCTGCGTGATTATTTCGGTGATTTCAAAACCGCGGCCCGAGCCACTGCCGGGCAACTGGCCGCGGCCGGACTGAGCGATAAAATCATCGGCGCCTTTCAGTCGCTGAGTACGGCGGAATTCCAGCAAACCAGCGCAAAACTGGAGACGCTTGGAGTCCGTCTGATCAGTTTCTGGGATAATGAATATCCGGATCTGTTGCGGCAGATTCACGACCCCCCCGCCCTGCTTTACCTGCGCGGAAAACTGCCTGAAAAAGAATGCTTTGCCGTGGTCGGTTCACGCCGCGCCACTGCGGCCGGTCTGCAACTGACGCGCGCAATCGCCGCCAGCCTTGCCGAGCATGACATCTGCATCGTCAGCGGGCTGGCGCGCGGGGTGGACAGCGCGGCGCATCGCGGGGCGCTGGCGGTGGATGGGGCAACCGTGGCAGTCCTCGGTTGCGGCATAGACCGTATCTATCCGCCGGAAAACTCCCGCCTGTTTGCTGAAATCATCTGTAACAATGCCATTCTCTCCGAGTATCCTCCCGGCACTCCGCCCTTGGCGGGACATTTTCCCGGCCGCAACCGGATTATCAGCGGCTTATGCCGTGGCGTGCTGATCGTTGAAGCAACCGAGAAGAGCGGTTCGCTGATCACCGGCGATTTTGCGCTGGAACAGGGACGGGAACTTTTTGCCATTCCGGGCGCCCTGCATAATCCGAACAGCCGCGGCACCAACCGGTTGCTCAAGGAAGGGGCGCAACTGGTGACCGATGTTGACGATATCCTGACGGCGCTCTGGCCGAACACTCCGAGCAGATCAGAACGACAACAGCAGGAAAGTTTCGCCGATCAACTCAGTGAACCGGCCCTTTCCATTTTCCGGCAACTGGGATCCGAGCCCTGTCATATCGACGAAATCTGCCGGAAATGCGGCTTGACTCCTATGAATGTTTCCGCTATTTTACTCGACCTAGAACTCCGGGGCGGAGTTCAACTGTTACCGGGAAACACTTACATTCGCGGCAAACTATAGAAAAACGGTGAATAATCGGAATCTTATTCATCTTTAAAGCCATTATCAGCACGCCCCGCCGTTCGTGTGCAGGCTTTAATTTCCGGCACACCTCGGTAGTCGCAAGTTAGAAATTTCCTGCTTGGAGGCCCTTTGAGTGAGCGAGTTCTGGCGATCGTCAACCTGATCGCCAAATATGTTCTCGGGGCGGAAGACGCTCCGATCAGCGAGCACGAAATGATCGCTGAATTGATTTCAGTCGGCTTTGAAGCCGAGGAGATCAACGACGCCTTCTCCTGGATGGAATCGGTCGCCCTTCAGCAGTCTCGGGATCAGTCGGTGGCCGATATCCCGATGCAGCAGCCCAGTTACCGGCTTTTCAGTCCGGAGGAGCAGTCGGCCATTTCGATGGAAGCGATTGGCTTCCTGGTCAAACTGCGCACCATGGGGCTGCTCCCGGATGAGGCCCAGGAAGAGATTATCGAGCGGGCAGTACGGGCTGCAGATGATCCGATCAATCTTCAGGAAATCAAGATCATTTCGGCCCTGACCCTGCTCTCCCGCTCAAACAACCTCTGGCAGCGGGAAATCGACTGTTTCCTTGATAACGATTGGACGCGCATCTATCACTGAAGCATAAGGGCTGCGCATCTGCCGCGGCCTTTTTTCTTAACTCGAACATTAATTCGTGGCGCCAATTCGTTGACTGTTTCTGCTTGACCACGGATAGAGGAACTGATGTCTCAATCACTGGTAATCGTCGAATCTCCGGCCAAAGCGAAAACTATCGAGAAATTTCTTGGTAAAGGATATAAGGTTCTGGCTTCTTACGGCCACGTCCGGGCGCTGCCGAGCAAGCAGGGTTCGGTCGATACCGAGCATGATTTCACGCCCAAATATCATGTGCTGCCGGAAAGCCGGAAACATATCTCCACCCTGAAAAAAGAGCTGGCCAGAAGTGATGAACTGATTCTCGCCACCGACCTTGACCGGGAAGGGGAAGCGATCGCCTGGCACCTGCTGCAGGCTCTGGGTGTCGATGAGAATTCCGAGAAACCGGCGGTCAAACGGGTCACCTTTCACGAAATCACCGAACCGGCCATCGCTGAAGCCATGGCCCATCCGCGCACTATCGCCCGCGACCTGGTCGATGCCCAGCAGGCCCGCTCGATCCTCGACTACCTGGTCGGCTTCAACCTTTCGCCGTTCCTCTGGAAAAAAATCCGCTACGGTCTGTCCGCCGGACGTGTGCAGTCGGTCGCTTTGCGACTGATCTGCGAGCGGGAAGCGGAAATTGAGGCTTTTGTCCCCAGGGAATACTGGACCATCGAAGCGCTGCTGGCGAATGCCGCTGACAGCCGGTTCAAAGCCAGGCTGCACAGCTGTGACGGCAAGTCGCTCGGCAAATTCGCCATCGGCAATCAGCAACAAGCCGAGGAAATTCTTGCGGAGCTGCAGCAGGTTGCTTACTTTGTCAGCAACCTGGAAAAGAAACAGCGCAAACGTAATCCCGCCCCGCCGTTCACCACCAGCACCCTGCAGCAGGAAGCCAGCCGCAAGCTCGGTTTTTCGGCGCGCAAGACCATGACAGTAGCGCAAAAACTTTACGAAGGGGTGGCGGTGGATGACGGCACCCACGGGCTGATCACCTACATGCGAACCGACTCGGTCGCCCTCTCACCGCTGGCCACCAGCGAAGCGCGCGAAGTGATCTGCCAGCGGTTCGACCCGTCCTATGCCCTGGACCAGCCGAGAACCTTCCGCAACAAGAGCAAAAACGCCCAGGAAGCCCACGAAGCGATTCGGCCGACCTCGATTTCCCGAACCCCGGAGCAGGTCAAACAGTACCTGAGCTCGGACCAATTACGCCTTTACACCCTGATCTGGAAACGAACCGTCGCCTCGCAGATGGCCCAGGCGCTGTTTGACGCCACCACCGTCGATATTGCCGCCGGGGACAAATACCTCTTCCGGGCCAGCGGCCAGGTCCTACGCTTCCCGGGATTCATGGCGCTCTACATCGAAGGAACCGACAACGGCGAGGACGAGGAACAGGAAGGGCTGCTGCCGCCTCTCAACGAGGGGGAAAAGTTGCGGCGCGACCAGCTCACCCCCGAGCAGCATTTCACCCAGCCGCCACCCCGGTTTACCGAAGCGAGCCTGGTCAAGATACTTGAAGAGTACGGCATCGGTCGTCCCTCGACCTATGCCAGCATCATGAACACCCTGGTCACCCGCAAGTATGTCCGGCTGGAAAAACGCACCTTTTTCCCGGAAGACACCGGGAAGGTGGTCTCCAAACTGCTGGTGGAGCATTTCGGCCAGTATGTCGACTACGATTTTACCGCCGAACTGGAAGAGGACCTCGATTCCATTTCCCGCGGCGAGAAGGCCTGGATTCCAGCCGTCAGGCAGTTCTGGGACCCGTTCATCGCCCTGCTGCGGCGTAAGGACCAGGAAGTCAGCAAGGCGGATGTCACTACCGAAAAGACCGACCAGACCTGCCCCGAATGCGGCAAGGAACTGGTCATCAAGCTTGGCCGGTCCGGACGTTTTCTGGCCTGTTCAGGATTTCCCGACTGTCGCTACACCCAGCCCCTGAAAGGGGATGAGAAAGAAGCCGAAGAACCGGTTTTCTCAGAAGAAAAGTGCGAAAAATGCGGCGCCCAGATGCTGATCAAAACCGGTCGCTTCGGCAAATTCCTGGCCTGCAGCGCCTACCCGGCGTGTAAGAATATCCAGCCGCTGGAAAAACCGAAATCCCTGGATATCAGCTGCCCCCAGTGCGGCGAAGGGGAAATGCAAGAGAAAAAGAGCCGCTACGGCAAGATCTTCTACTCCTGCAACCGTTACCCGAAATGCAAATACGCGCTATGGAATCCCCCCAAGGCGGAACCCTGCCCGAAATGCCACTGGCCGCTGACCGAAATCAAGACCACCAAGCGTTTCGGCACCGTCCAGCGCTGCCCGCAGGAAGGGTGCGGCTGGGAAAAGGTGCTGGTCGAGCCGGAGAAAAAACCTGTTGCGAAAAAAACTCCGGCCAAGAAAACGACGAAAAAAGCTCCGCCGAAAAAACCTGCGGCCAAGAAGGCGGACTGACAGAACTCGGCAACATATGGGATAATAACCGGCCGGACCAGTGAGGTTCGGCCGGTTTATTGTTGCTGGTAAATATTCACTGCAGAGCTCGCGGAGCACGCTGAAAACTGCACTATTCGGTTTGGGTTTTAATATATAGAGTCGCTTTTCTCCGCGATCTCTGCATTCTCAGCGGTAAAAGGGAATTTTGAATTCATGGAAGAAATCACCATCATCGGCGCCGGGCTGGCCGGCTGTGAAGCGGCCTGGCAGGCAGCCCGGGAAGGCTGCCGCGTCAAGCTCTACGAGATGAAACCGCAGCGTTTCTCGCCGGCTCATCAGAGCGAACAGCTGGCCGAACTGGTCTGTTCCAACAGTCTGCGTGGCGCCGGGATGAACAATGCGGTCGGCTGCCTGAAGGAAGAGCTGCGCCGGGTCGGTTCGCTGTTCATCGCAGCGGCCGATGCCACCGCGGTCCCGGCCGGCGGCGCGCTCGCAGTCGATCGCGAGGAGTTCTCCCGCTACATCACCGAAAAGATCTCGGCCGAGCCGCTGATCGAATTGATTCGCGGCGAGGTCACCCGGCTGCCTGAATCGGGAGCGGTGATTCTCGCCAGCGGCCCGCTGACTTCGGAAACGCTCTCAGCAGAGCTGGCCAAGTTGACCGGCAGCGAGCAGCTTTACTTCTACGACGCCATCGCACCGATTGTCGAGGCCGATTCGATCGATTTCAGCAGCGCCTGGCGCGCCTCGCGCTACGGCAAGGGGGGGGATGATTACGTCAACTGCCCCCTCGATAAGGAACAATATGAGGCCTTTGTCGAGGCGTTGGTCGCTGCCGACAAAGTCATGGGGCGCGAATTTGAAAAGCTGATCCATTTCGAGGGATGCATGCCGATCGAGGAGATGGCGGCACGCGGTCCGCAGACCCTGGCCTTCGGCCCGATGAAACCGGTCGGTCTGCCCGACCCGCGGACCGGGAAAATTCCCCATGCCGTCCTCCAGTTGCGCCAGGACAATCGCCATGCTTCACTGTATAATCTGGTCGGTTTCCAGACCCGGCTGACCTATCCGGAGCAGCAGCGAATCTTCCGCACCATTCCGGGACTGCAGAACGCTCGCTTCGCTCGTTTGGGGAGCATGCACCGCAACACCTTTGTCAATGCGCCGCACTGCCTGACCCGGGACCTGCGGCTGCAAGCAGCCCCGAACATCCGCCTGGCCGGGCAGATCAGCGGTGTCGAGGGGTATGTCGAATCGGCCGCTTGCGGCCTGCTGGCCGGAATTTTTACCGCGTACCAACTCCGTGGGGAAGACGCACCGCTGCCTCCAGCAGAAACCGCCCTGGGTGCCTTGCTGACGCATCTCGCGGAAGCGGAGGCGGAAAACTTCCAGCCGATGAATGTCAATTACGGACTGTTTCCACCGCTGGACAGGCGCAAAATGAAACGCGCCGACCGCCGCCTGGCCATGGCTGAACGGGCGCTGACAGCCCTGCCGGACTGGTGGACGCCGATTGAGAATCGAAGAAAAAGCCGTGAAATGTAAAAAGTTAACAGTAAAAAGTGTCAGATGGGTTTTGCAAACTTTTCACATTTCACATTTCACTTTTCACGGTATTCAAAATGACTGACACAATCATCCTCGCCTCCGCTTCGCCGCGGCGACGGGAGCTGCTGCGACAGATCGGTCTGGAATTTTCGGCGGTTCCGAGTGACGTTCCGGAAGAGATCCTGCCGGGAGAAATCCCGGAGGAGCATGTTGTCCGCTTGAGTCTCGCCAAGGCTGCGGAGGTCGCCGGACGCCGGGAAATTGAAGGACGCTGGGTCATCGGCAGCGATACCATCGTTCTCTGCGACGAACAAATTCTCGGCAAACCGGCCGATGGCGGAGAGGCGGCAAACATGCTGCGGAGGCTTTCCGGCCGCGAACACCGGGTGCTTTCCGGTTACGCCGTCATTGATCGCCGGACCGACCGGCGGCTGACCGAAGCGGTCAGCACCAGGGTGTGGTTCCGTGAATTGACAGACGAGGAAATCGCGCGCTACATTGCCAGTGGCGAGCCTGCCGATAAGGCGGGCGCCTACGCCATCCAGGGCCTCGGGGTCTGCTTCGTCGCCGGGATCGAAGGGAGCTACACCAACGTGGTCGGCCTGCCGCTCTGCCGGTTGACCCTGGCCCTCGAAGAACTTGGGGTGCCGATGTTCTTGACCCAAAAGCATTAAGCTGGAGGCTGTAGGCTTTGCGCTTTTGCCTCAAGCCACGGGCTTCGAGCCTATTGCCTGAATTCCGGAGTTTTCGTTATGAGCGCTATTCCTGCCAACATCGCCCGCATCAGCGAACAGATCGCCGCCGCCTGCGGTCGGGCCGGCCGCAGGCCGGAAGAGGTTCGGCTGATTGCGGTGTCCAAGGTCAAACCGGCGGAACTGATCGAGGAGGCCTGGCACAGCGGCCAGCAACTGTTCGGCGAGAGCTATGTCCAGGAATTCCGCGACAAGGCGCCCCAGGTTCAAGCTCCGGTCGACTGGCATTTCATCGGCGGCCTGCAGACCAACAAGGTGAAATACCTGCGCGGCCTGGTAGCGATGATCCACTCGGTCGACCGACTGCAACTGGCTGAGGAGATCGACCGCCAGTGGGAAAAGCTCGGACGCAGTGTCGACATCCTGCTGCAGGTCAACGTTGGCGACGAGAAGAGCAAATCCGGCTGCGCCCCGCAGGAACTTCCGGATTTGGCTGCTGCCATTGCTCGCCTGCCGCATCTCAAAATTTGCGGCCTGATGTGCCTCCCCCCCTACAGCGACGACCCGGAAGAGGTCCGCCCCTTCTTCCGCCAGCTGCGCGAACTGGCCGGGCAGATTGCAGAATTGAATATCCCCGGGGTTGAAATGCGGGAACTGTCGATGGGGATGAGCGGTGACTTCGAGGTGGCGGTCGAAGAAGGGGCGACCCTGGTGCGGATCGGCACAGCGATCTTCGGCGAACGGAACAGAAGAACATGAGCCTGAGCCAGCCCGAATATCTGCTTTTCGATCTCGACGGCACCCTGGTCGACTCGGTCCGCGACCTGACCTGTGCACTGAATCTGCTCGGAACGGAACTGGGGCAGCCGCCGCTGAGCGCTGCACGGGTCCGCACCATTGTCGGCGACGGTGCGACCAAGTTGATCAAACGGGCATTCGGTGAGGAAAATTATCGGCGCGAACAGTTGTTCCGCTTTCTTGAGATCTACGGCGAACATTTAATTGATACGACCCGCTGCTACCCCGGCATTGAGGAGTTGCTCGATCGCCACCCGGCGGAAAAGCTGGCGGTGATCACCAACAAGCCGCATCGGTTGACCGTGAAACTGCTGGAAGGATTGAATCTCGCCAAACACTTCAAGGTGGTGATCGGCGGCGACAGCTACCCGCAGAAAAAACCGGATCCGCTGCCGGTGCAAATGGCCTTGGAACGGCTCGGAGCTCCGGCCGCAAATGCGGTGATGATCGGCGATCATCACACCGATCTGCACTCCGGAAAAGGGGCCGGGATCGCCACCTGCTTCTGCGCCTACGGACTGGGCGAATCCGGTGGGCTGATCCCCGATTACCGGGCCCGGAACTCGACCGACCTGCTGCGGCTCTTTCCCGGAAACCGGTCGTGAGCGAACCCCGCCTGGGCCTGAAAGAAATCGCCATCTTCTTTTTTCCGCTGCTGCTCAACGTGCAGTTGATGAGCGTTTCGCACACCATCATCAACGGCGCCCTGGCGCGACTCGATGATTATGTCACCGCCCTGGCCGGGATGTCGGTGGCGCTGGTCATCCACCTGTTCATCGCCTCCCCCTCCTATCAGAATCACACCGTGACCATTGCCATGGTCCGCGGGCGACGCTCCATGCGCAGCGTGCTGATTTTTGTCGCCCTGGTCGCCAGTTATGTCGCCGTCATGCTGGCGCTGATCGCCTTTACGCCGTTGGGGGACCTGGTCCTGCTCAAGCTGCTCGGCGCCCCGCCGAAGGTTGCCCGGGCGGCCCGCGAGGCGCTTTACATCCTGGCGCTGCTCCCTTTCTTCACCGGCTTCCGCGGTTTCTGCCAGGGGCTGATCATCCAGGCGCGGCGCACCAGTCTGGTGTCGATCGCGACCGGCGTGCGAGTCGGCGCTCTGTTCGGATACCTGGCCCTCGGGCGGCATTGGTTTGCCGGCGCCCAGCTCGGCGCCTTTGCCCTGGTCGGCTGTGTGATGACCGAAACGATCGTCATCGCCATTTTCGCCTGGCGGGTCCATCTGCCGCTGGAGCGGGGAGAAACGGAGAAAAACACTGGAGAAATCCTGCGCTATTCCTTCCCGCTGGCCTATTCCTCCTGTCTGCAACAGACCATTCCGCTGTTGATTGCCTCGATCATCGGCCGTCTCGCCGACGGACCGCTCGCCCTGGCGGCGTTCGGCGTTATCCGTGGTTTTCTGTTCCTGCTAGCCGGGCCGATGCGCAACCTGCAGCAGGCCTATCTGACCCTGGTGAAATCGGTCACCGATTACCGAACCCTGATCCGTTTCAACCTGATCGTCGCTTCATGCCTGGGCCTTCTGGTACTGCTGACCGCCGGCCCGCTCAATCAACTGATTCTCGGCCGACTGCTCGGGGTGGAAACCGAACTGCGCGATTATCTGCGTTTGTCGCTGGCGGCCTGCGCGTTTTTCCCGCTCCTCTACGGTGCCAGCAACCTGCTGCGCGGCTGGTTCGCCGGAGCCCATCAGACCGGGCAGCTCGGGCGTTCGACGCTTCTCAAGAGCTCCTTTCTGCTGCTTGCCTGGTGGCCACTTGTCAAACTGCAATTGCCGGTTCCCGGAATCGCCGTCGGCATCGGCCTATTGCTCGGCGCGGAAATTCTCGAAGCCCTGTATCTGCGTCTGCAACGCCGTCAGCAACCCGAGCAGCTGCGCCATCTTGCCCCGTTTTGAAGCAGGTCCTACAATAAGGAATGAACAACAATTCAAAGAAACATCCCTGCCCTGATTGCAGGATGTGCCAATGGTGCTCGGACGATCGCTGCCGGTTGTGCTTGGCCAGTGAGCAGGGCTGTCGCAGAAAAATGTCCCTGTCTGAGCAGATCGCCCTCTATGAACAGCTTAATCGGAAGGAGGCGCCGGTCTTTGACTGTCTGTCGGAACGACGCGACTGAAAACAGCGGGATGGTGAATTAGTGAATGCTGCAGACTCTTCTGTCTGGTTTTGATTTGACAGCGCCCGGCCTCTCATTTATACACAAGTTATGTCATCTTAGGCAGGAACCGATAATAGAAGGGGGGGCAGGCATTACCACACCTTCTTGAACTTCAATATCTCCCCGGCTTCCTATCAACAAATCATCACACTACCGGCAGATCCCACCGCTAGTAGTAAATGAGGACCGGCCGGGCACTCCACCGGAACCCTCTTGTAATATCTCAGAACGATATCCCCTGTTGTCCCACAGGAGGCGTCCATGCTTCATTATTTTGATCAGCTCTATGCAGCGACGGATTTCATGCCTCACGGAGAGTGTCTTGTCTGGAACCCCACGCTGCTGTGGCTGCATGCCGGTTCCGACGTCGTCACCGGAATTGCTTATTTCCTGATTGCGGCAACTCTTTTCTATTTCATTCTCAAGCGGCGGGATGTTCCTTTTTTCTGGGTGTTCCTGTTATTTGGAGCGTTCATTCTGTCATGCGGCACGACCCATTTCATGTCCGCATGGACGATTTATTATCCTTCCTACTGGGCCGAAGGAGATCTCAAAACCATCAATGCCGCTATTTCCTTCGGAACTGCCATTGTCCTGATGCCGTTGATGCCGAAGCTTCTGGCGTTGCCAAGTCTGAAAAGCGCTTTGGATCATGTGGCCCTGTTGAACGAGGATCTTCAGCAGAAGATTCATCGCCTTGAAGAAGAGGGGCAGAAAAGGAGAAAGGCAGAAGAGGAACTGCGCATGGCGAAATTCTCGATCGACCATACCGCCATGGAGATATTCTGGATCAGAGAAGACGCCAGTCTCAGCTACGTCAACGACCACGCCTGCCAAACTCTCGGCTACTCCTATGGCGAACTTATCACCAAGCGCATCACTGACCTAGATCCCGATTTTCCTCCTGATAAATGGCATGGACACTGGGAAACCCTCAAAAACCGCGGCACGTTCAGCTTTACCACCAGGCACCGGAAAAAGGACGGCGATTATATCCCCGTTGAAGTCACGGTGAATTACCTCGAATATAACGGGATCGGCTACAACTTTGCGTACGCGACGGATATCACCCATCGTCTGCGAGCCGAAGAAGAGAAATGGGCACTGGAAGCAGAACTCCGCCAGGCCCATAAAATGGAGGCGATCGGCACCCTGGCAGGTGGTATCGCCCACGATTTCAACAACATCCTCGCCGCAATTCTCGGCTATGCCGGTCTTGCCAAAGCCGCAATTCCGGAAGGAAATTCGGCTGGCAACAAGATCGGAGAAATCCTGAAGGCCGCCAACCGGGCCAAGGACCTGGTGAAACAGATTTTATCCTTCAGCCACAAAAGAGAGGGAGAAAAGCAGCCGGTCGATGTCCGCCTGCTCGCCAATGATGCGCTTAAACTGCTCCGGGCATCAATTCCTACCAGCATCAGGATCGTTGAAAACATCGAACCGGATTGCGGCATCATTATGGCCGATCAGATCCAGATCCATCAGATATTGATGAACCTCTGCACCAATGCTTTCCAGGCGATGGAAGAGGACGGAGGCGTTTTGACGATCAATATCTGTCCGGTTGAACTCAAGGCTGACGGCCTGAATAATCAAACGGATCTGCCGCCGGGTCGTTATATCTGTTTTTCGGTGCATGACACTGGCCCGGGGATCGATCCGGAACATATTGACAGAATCTATGATCCCTATTTTACGACCAAGGGGATCGGTAAAGGGTCCGGGATGGGTTTGGCCGTCGTGGCGGGAATCGTCAGAAGCCTCGAAGGGACGATCGTAGTTGACAGCAGCACGGATCAGGGAACAACCTTTTACGTGTTTCTTCCGCGAGCTGAAGGAGAATACCAACCGGTCGCCAAAGAGTTGAACGATTGTCCGACCGGCAGCGAACGGATCCTGATTGTGGACGATGAAGAAAGCGTGGCCGATGTGACAAAACAGAAAGTGGAACGACTCGGCTACCAGGTGACTGCGAAAACCGACAGCAAAGAAGCTTTGGCGCTGTTCAGGGAACAGGCGGAGCAGTTCGACCTGGTGATCACGGATCAGACCATGCCGGGGCTGTCAGGGGACAGGCTGTCGAAAGAGCTGTTGAATATCCGGCCAGACCTGCCGATTATCATCTGTACCGGCTACAGTTCCCAGATGAATGCGGAAAAAGCGAATTTGCTCGGCATCAGTGCTTTTATCATGAAACCGGCGGATCTGGTCGAGTTGGCCGTCACCATCCGCAGGGTACTGGATGGCAAAGTGTCAAACTCCTGATCAACGGCTAGGGGCCGATTCCCTCCTCATGCGCTATACACAGCCCCAGGGAATCAAAAGTAACCGGGATCCGTTTGCAGCTCCCCGGTACCGATTGGGAGAAAAATATATTGCCGCATCAGGAACGTTTTTTAACTCTCACCCGCATCTTTTGCCGCCTGCGGCCAATAGTCGTCGTGCCGGCCAGACCGGCCAAACCGATGACGATCAACCAAGGGATCGTTGTCTGCATTATGATCAGGGTCGCGTCCATAAAAACCCTCCTTCTAAAGAAAACCGATTTCGTCATATTTAATCACAGACTCATCCCCGTGACAACTTACTTTTTTATCCGGCTTCAGTAAAACTGTTATTGTTGGTAAATCACGCTACTATTTACTCAGATAGCAATTCATGCCACCAATTCAATCCGGGAGATTCATTGATGAAAATTCTTGGTATCAGTGGTTCATTACGCAAGGAATCTTTCAATACCCGGCTTCTTGAGCTGGCCCGTTCCTGCCTGCCGGCGGAGGTCGATTTCCTGGTTCACACCTGCGACAGCCTGCCACTCTACAACCAGGAACTGGACGGGCCGGAAAAACCGGTGGCGGTCAACGAACTTCTTGAGTTAATTGCCAATGCGGATGGGCTGTTGATCGCTACCCCGGAATATAATTACGGAATTCCGGGCGTCCTGAAAAACGCGGTCGACTGGGCTTCCCGCCCGGCCTTCAAATCGGTTCTGAAAGATCGACCGACCGCTATTCTGAGTGCCTCCCCAAGTCAAGTGGGCGGAGTTCGCGCTCAGCAACAGTTGAAAATGGTTCTCGGCAGTACTCTGACCCCGATTTTTCCGGCACCCGATTTTTGTGTTCCTTTTGTCCATCAGGTTTTTTCCGCGGAAGATTCGCAGGACCTGCTGAAACTGAGCGAACGTCTGAACCGCTACCTGCACGATTTCATCTTCTGGATCAAAAACCGCTGAGCCGCCTGTTTCATGGCAGAAAGGGCAGGTAAAAGCCACAGATCGAAAGATTTTCCCATGACAAAACAGGCGGTTTTGTGCTTAAATGCCGGGCCTGAAAACCGCTATTCAGCCTGAAACAGCTTGAAGGAGATAAATATGTACACCTGTTCCGATTTGAAAAAAGGTCTGAAGTTGTTGATCGACGGCGAACCGCATGTCATCGTTCAATATGACTTCACCAAGCCCGGCAAGGGACAAGCCCTCTACAAATGCAAACTGCGCAACATGATTACCGGCGCCCTGTTTGATCGGACCTATCGCAGCGGCGAGTCCTTCGAACCGGCCAGTCTTGAAGAGCGCGACATGCAGTACCTTTACCAGGACGAAACCGGCTACGTCTTCATGGACCAGAAAAATTACGAGCAGGTGGTCCTGTCGGAAGAGACCCTGGGCGACGACAAGTATTTCCTGATCGACAACATGGAAGTCGACATCCTCATGTACGGCGATCGCGGCATCGGCATTACCCTGCCGAACTTTGTCAATCTGCGAGTCACCCACGCCGACCCCTGGGTTAAAGGCGATACCGCCGCCGGCAACAACAAGCCTGCCACCGTGGAAACCGGCTATACCCTGCAGGTTCCTTCCTTTGTCGAAGAGGGCACGCTGATTCAGATCGATACCCGGACCGGCGAATACGTCACCCGGGTCAAGGAATAAAATGGAGCCGAACTGGCAGCTGGCCCGGAAACGGCCGCTTCTGGAAAAACGGGCCCGGATCACGCAAGCGATCCGGGCTTTCTTCATTGCGCAGGGTTTTCTTGAAGTTGAAACTCCGCAGCGCATTCCGGCCAATGCCCCGGAATTGCATATCGACGCCTTCCCGTCCGGTGACTGGTTCTTGCACAACTCGCCGGAACTGGCGATGAAACGCCTGCTCGCCGCCGGTTACGATAAAATTTTTCAGATCTGCCATTGCTGGCGCGCCGGCGAGCGCGGTACCCGGCATCTGCCCGAATACACCATGCTTGAATGGTACCGCGGTGATACCGATTACCGGCAGCTGATGGAGGATTGCGAAGCGCTCCTGACCGCTCTCTGCCCTGAAGGAAAGTTGGTCCGGCAGGGGGAGACCATCGACCTGCAACGCCCCTGGCCACGGCTGACGGTACGAGACGCATTCGAACAGTATAGTCATGTCTCGCTGGACGAGGCACTTGCAACAAAGGGTTTTGATGACATTGTTGCCCTGCAGATCGAACCGCAACTCCCTCAAAACCGGCCGGTTTTCCTCATCGACTATCCGCTCCGGCACGCTGCCCTGGCCCGCGCCAAACCGTCCGATCCAACCTGCGCCGAACGTTTTGAACTTTATATCGCCGGCATGGAGCTGGCGAACGCCTTTTCCGAATTGACCGATCCGACAGAGCAGCGACAGCGTTTTATTGATGAAGAACGACAGCGCCGGGATGTCGGGAAAATTCCATACCCGGTTCCGGAAAATTTTCTGCGGGAACTTCGTTCAATTTCCGCCGCTGCCGGTATCGCCTTGGGCGTTGATCGACTGGTGATGTTGCTCTGTGATGTACATCACATTGATGATGTTGTCCCCTTCCCCCCGGAAATGCTGTAATTTATTTCTACTCGATCAACAGTCCTGAAATGTTGCGAATCCTGCCGCGGACAGATTTGTTCGATATCAGCATCCTCACCGGTTTGGTGACCCATTAGCCGACGGCATTCGACGTCATGACGTTATTCAGATAGGATATGCACGTAAAAATCAGTGCTCTGCAGGACATCCCGGGGAAACAAAAACAAAGGCCGGTGCAAAACACCGGCCTGGTAAATCAATATATTTAGGCTCTCAACCGATATGTACGCTGTGATTGCGTGCCCGGTTCGCCAGAATCGTCGGGTCGATCACTTCGCCGCAGGCACAACATTTCCATGCATCAAATGCGCGGACAAAATCATAATACTTTTCAGAGTACATCCTTCCTTTGCACTTGGGACATTTCATTCAGTCACCTCCACGGTGGTAGTTCCAGGTTGACAGACCATAGCCCACAATCAATCCCCTTATCTGCTGGGGCAACATACTTCTTTCATGAGACATGCCAAAATGCCGGTGATTATTTCACAATTTTCGCGGGCATGATTATTCGTTTTATTTTCAACAAGTTACATAATTAAAAACCATTATTTATTTCATTATTGATTCAATTACGACAAATCATATTTAAGCAACAACGAATTATATGCCTATTTCCGTCATTTTCTTGACGATCATGGATGTTATTATCCCTCCCTGCCCAGATAATGACTCAATTCAAATATCATTATAATTTTCACATTATGCAGAAAAAAATATCAGGAAGCTCGTCCGAGGACCGATTTCACAAGATAAGATGTTGAAATTAATATGTTTTCAGGATTGTTCAGCAGCCATGGACAAATTACGGTTAAATTGAATTCAACATCGTCAAATATGTGACGAAAAATTTTCCGGGCCGTCAGATATTTGATTGCCCCACAAATTAATTCATGCCTGAGGCAGCGGGTTCCGGGTGGAAAAAGAGCGCAAATGCCTGGATTGAATAAGAATTTCAATAATTTGAGCTGTATCCATAGGCTCAGCGGCAATTTGTGGGGCGCATAGATAATTCAATCACTTATGCTATTAACCGTTCGGACCCTCACTGATTCAGGTCATAAAAAAAGAGCCACTACCTGTCATAGGTAACGGCTCTTTAAAAATAGCGGCATAAAAGATGTCAGAGCGAATCTTTGTAAAGCTTGTAGATCAAGGCATCAGCCAAGGCATGATAGGACGCATCGATGATATTACTGCTGACGCCGACCGTCCCCCAGCGTGCATCATGATCACCCGATTCAACCAGAACCCGCGTTACCGATTCCGTCCCCTGCCCGGCGGGCAACACCCGCACTTTGTAATCGAGCAGTTTCACCTCACTGAGTTGCGGATAAAAACTGGTCAGAGCCCTGCGCAGGGCGGTATCCAGGGCATTGACCGGGCCGTTCCCGTCTGCGGCGGTATGCTCAATCTTGCCGCCGACCTTGACTTTGATGGTGGCTTCCGAAATCGGCCCTTTGTCACTTTCGCGCAGGGTATCGATCACCCGGAACGCCGAAACCGTGAAATAATGCTTCAGCTTCCCCATCGCCTTCAGCATCAGCAGTTCAAAGGAGGCCTCGGCGCCTTCAAATTGATACCCCTGATTTTCCAGATCCTTGATTTCTTCAAGAATTTCAAGGGTCACCGGGTCCTTGCTGTCCAGCGCGATCCCGCACTCTTCGGCCTTGGCCAGGATATTGGAGCGCCCGGAAAGGTCCGAAACCAGCACCCGGGTCCGGTTGCCGACCAGTTCCGGGCGGATATGCTCATAGGTTTCCGGATGGCGCTGGATTGCCGACACATGCACTCCGCCCTTATGGGCGAATGCGGAGTTTCCGACATAGGCCTGATGCTTGTTCGGCACCAGATTGGCCAGTTCAAAAACGAAACGTGAGGCGCTACGCAAAGTCCGCAGGTTGGCATCCGAGACACACTCCTTGCCGAGCTTCAGTTTCAGCGACGGAATAATCGAGCAGAGGTTGGCATTGCCGCAGCGCTCGCCGAATCCGTTCATCGTCCCTTGAACATGCACCGCCCCGCAATTGACCGCAATCAGCGAGTTGGCCACAGCGCACTCGCTGTCATTATGGGCATGAATTCCCAGCGGGATATCGATCACACTGGTCACCGCCTGCATAATCGCCGGGATTTCGTGCGGCATGGTCCCGCCGTTGGTGTCGCACAGCACGATGCAGTCGACCTTGGCATCCTGGGCCGCCTGCAGGGTTTTGATCGCGTACTCCGGATTGGCCTTGTAGCCGTCAAAGAAATGTTCCGCGTCGTAGATCACTTCGCCGACCCGCTCTTTCAGGTAGCCCAGCGAATCGTTGATCAGTTCCAGATTCTCATCCAGAGAAATCCGCAAGGCCTCCCGGACATGAAAATCCCAGGTCTTGCCGAAGATAGTGACGGTATCCGGCTTCGCCTCGATCAGCATCTGGATATTATTGTCTTCCGCCGGGGTCACTCTGGCCCGCCGGGTTGAACCGAATGCCGCAATTTTGCTGTGCTTCAGCCTGAACTTCTGAATATCCTGAAAAAATGTGATGTCCTTCGGATTGGACCCGGGCCAGCCGCCCTCGATGTAATCTATCCCCAGATCATCCAGCCGCTGGGCGATACGCACCTTGTCCTCAACCTGAAACGAGATGTCTTCAGCCTGGGTTCCGTCCCTTAATGTGGTATCGTAAAGGTATATCCGACTCATGACACTACATCCTTTCCAGCAGATACAAAACTCAGCTCTCCTCAGCGTCCGGGTTATCCAGCCCGAAGGCTTGATGCAGCACCCGCACGGCAAGCTCGGTATACTTGATGTCGATCACGCAAGACACCTTGATTTCGCTGGTAGAAATCATTTCAATATTGATCCCTTCCCGGGAGAGGGTTTCAAACATCTTGCTGGCAATCCCCGAGTGGGAGCGCATGCCGACCCCGACCATCGAAACCTTGGCGATATGCTCATCCCCCTGAACCCCCTCGGCGCCGATCTTTTCGGCAACCTCTTCGACCAGTTTTATAGCCTTCTTGTAATCGGTTTTGGGCACGGTAAAGGTCATGTCGGTCAGCCCGTCGTGAGAAACGTTCTGAATGATCATGTCGACGCTGATATTGGCGTTCGACAGGGGCATGAAAAGTTGAGATGCGATCCCCGGCTTGTCCGGTACCCGCAACAGCGAAATTTTTGCTTCATCCTTGTTGTAGGTGATTCCTGAAACCAGCACGGTTTCCATATCTGCATCCTCCTTCGTCACCAGGGTTCCTGGATTATCGTTAAAACTGGAACGGACGTGCACGACCACGCCGTATTTCTTGGCAAATTCAACTGACCGGATCTGCAGTACCTTCGAACCGAGCGAAGCCATCTCCAGCATCTCGTCGTAGGAAACCTTGTCCATTTTCGAGGCTTCCGGAACAATCCGCGGATCGGTGGTATAAATTCCATCAACGTCGGTATAAATTTCACAGACATCGGCTTTCAGCCCGGCCGCGACCGCGACCGCCGAGGTGTCGGAACCGCCGCGCCCCAAGGTCGTGATATTCGATTCATCGTCAATCCCCTGAAAGCCGGCAACCACGACAATGACCCCGTTTCTTAGATCTTCACGAATTTTCTGGTCTTCGATTTTCTTGATCCGGGCTTTGGAAAACACGTTGTCGGTCCGAAACGGAATTTGGAAGCCACAATAACTCTTGGCTTTATAACCCATCGACTGCAGACACATAGAGAGCAGTGAAATCGAGACCTGCTCGCCGGTCGAAACCAGGACATCGTACTCTCGTTCGCTCGGGAATTCGCACATCTCGTTGGCCAGCGCGACCAGCTTGTTGGTCTCGCCCGCCATCGCCGATACCACGACGATCACATCATTGCCGTCATCAAAGGTTTTGGCAACCCGCCGGGCAACGTTGCGAATGCGTTCGATACTCCCCATGGAAGTACCACCATATTTCTGAACGACCAGGGCCATAACTGTCTTCTTCCTCCTAACTGGGAATTCGGCAACAATTTTCGTTGCTGTTGCGTTGGTGAAAACATCTCAACGGCCGGAAAGCCCTTTTAATAGCAGGAATCCAGCAGCCGGTCAAAAGCTTTTTCTCACTATCAAGCCGGGGTTAACGGTTCAGCCAGCAGCTGCGCGAAAAACCTCTGCAGGATAGCCTCACTCTCTGTGCCGACGGCGAAAAAGATCAATTCGCGCGGCTCTTCACCGCAGTGCTTAAATTCCACCCGAACTCCCGGTACCGGATTATCCCCGAGGCGTTCCGGCCACTCCACCAGAGCCACTCCCCGCCCATGGGCGAAATCGTCAAACCCGAGTTCGAGCAACTCGTCCGGGTCGGAAAGCCGGTAGAGATCAAAATGATAGAGATCGAGCCGCGCCGGATAATGATTCATCAGGGTAAAGGTCGGACTGGTGATCGGCACTTGCGGATCGACCCCGAGCCCCCGGGCAATCCCCCGGGCCAGAACCGATTTCCCGGCCCCGAGTTCTCCCTGCAACAGAATCAGGGCCGGATGCTCCAGCACCCGGCCCAGCCGTACTCCGATTTCCAGCGTTTCCGCTTCACTGTGGCTGACAATTGCCCGACCCGGCAACTAATCCTCCATCGCCCGAATCAGGTCGAGTCGCGCCACGACCCCGATCAGCTGATCATTTTCCACCACCGGCAGCAGGTGCGCCCGATGCTTGGTCATCAGGGTAGCGATTTCCCGCACGCTGGTATCAGGACCACAAGTGACCGGTTTTCTGTGGCAAAGCTCACCGACCGTGGTCGCGGTGACCCGATCAACTTCCTCCTGGAAATGCTTTTCGCTGTCGAGATAAAAGACCCCGTCAAAAAAGGCCATCACCGTCGGTATGTGCAGGGGCTTTTTCTGCTCGATCAGATCGGTTTCACTGATCACACCGGCAAGTTTTCCGGCGCTGTCCAGAACCGGCAGATTGCTGTAGCGGGTTTCCACGAACGTGCGCGCCAGATCTTTCAGGCTGGTGTCTAAATTAACGGTCACAACCTCATGGGTCATTATCTCTTTTGCCGTCAGCATAATCAGGCTCCTTCGGTCAGTTCCCGGCGGGCCGGCGGGAGTTGCAAAAGTAGATCGGAAGCGGCCATGCCGGCTGTTCCCTGCCCTGCGGCAACCAGTTCCGCGGCCCGACCATGCAGCCAGGCGCCGAGCGCAGCCGCGGAAAAACCATCCAGTCCCTGAGCGAGCAGACCGCCGATCAGACCGGTCAGCACGTCGCCGCTGCCGCCGCTTGCCAGGCCATCGTTGCCGCTGGCGTTGATCCGCACCCGGCCGTCCGGGGCGGCGATCAAGGTCCGTGCACCTTTCAGCAGCAGGACGACCTGGTGCTTCATGGCAAAACCCCGCGCCACCTGAAAACGATCGGCTTCAATTTCAGCAACCGGCAATCCGCACAACCGGGACATCTCTCCCGGATGCGGGGTTAGAACCGGCGGCGGTCCGCTTCGTTTCTGCAATACCTGCAACTGCCCGGCCAGCAGATTCAACCCATCGGCATCGATAACCAACGGCAATTCGCACTCGCGCACCAGCCAGCCGATCAGGTCGGCCAGTTCTTCGCTCTGTCCCAGCCCCGGGCCGACGGCCAGCGCCTGCCTCCCGGCCAGCAGCGCGGCAATCTGCTGCCTGGCATCGCTGCTCAGCAAGCCGTTCTGATCCGCCAGCGGACAGGTCATCGCCTCGGTCAGTTTGACTTCAAGAATATCATGGACCGCAGCCGGCGTGGCAACAGTCACCAGCCCGCACCCGCTGCGCACGGCGGCATTTCCGGCCAGCGCCGCGGCGCCGCTTTTTCCGGTCGACCCGGCCAGCAGCAACAGGTGTCCGAATTTCCCCTTGTGTCCGCTGCCTGACCGGACCGGCAGCCATTCGGCGGCATCGGCGGCATCGGTCAGAACCACCTCGGATTCCGGTTCCGGTCTGCCAAAATCAGGAATGCCGATATCGACCACATCCAGATAGCCGGTACAGCCGGCTCCCGGGTCGCTGCCATGCCCGATCTTGGCATGATCGAAAGTGACCGTCAGAGCGGCCTTGACGGCAGCTCCGCAGATCTGCCCGGTCGATCCGGCAACCCCGGACGGGATATCAACCGCGAACACCCTGACCCCGGAACTGTTGATGATTTCAATCGCCTCGGCATACAAGCCGCGGACCGCCGACTTGAGTCCGGTGCCGAGCAGGGCATCGATGATAATCGCCGGTGCGGCCGCGGCAAAACAGCTGCGCAGATCGCGGGCCTCGGGAATGAAATGGACCGGCAGCGGCAATTTCCGCAGCACGTCGAGCATGAGCGCGGCATCACCGACAATATCCTCGGCAGCGGCCAGAACCAGGGTTTCGACCCGCCAGCCGTATTCCGCGAGAATGCGCGCCATGACGTAACCGTCACCGCCATTGTTCCCTTTGCCGGCCATCACCAGGACCGGTCCCGGGAAGAGATCAGCCAGCGCCCGGCAGAACGACTCCGTCGCCGCACGGCCGGCATTCTCCATCAGGACCACCCCGGGAATACCCAGCCCCCGGATCGCCTGGCGGTCAATCGCCTGCATCTCTTCGGCGCTGATCAGTCGCATCAGGACTCCAGAATCACTGTAGCGACAGCGTAATCGCCGTCATGGGAGTAACTCAGATGAACCTTGCTCGCCCCGCGGGCTGCCAGCAGTTCCGCGGCGCGGCCGCTGAGCTGGAGAGACGGGCAACCCAGCTCATTGCGCTCCACACAGATTTGCTGCCAGGAGAGGCCATCCCGCAAACCGGTGCCGAGCGCCTTGACGAAGGCCTCTTTGGCGGCGAAACGCGCTGCCAGATGGGGGGCGGGATCCTTCATCCGCAACGCATACTCGCGCTCAGCCGGGGACAAAATTCGTTCCACGACCTTGTTGCCCGGTTCGAGAAACTTGCGAAAACGGGCAATATTGGCCAGATCGGTGCCGATCCCAAGGACAGCCAAACAACTATCTCCGGTTCAACAGGTCAAGCATTTCCCGCACCGCCCGTTCCATGCCGACCAGCACCGCCCGCGAGACGATGCTGTGGCCGATATTGAACTCCTCAATGCCCTGCAGTGCCACGACCGGCTCAATATTCCGGTAATTCAGACCATGGCCGGCATTGACGCCGAGGCCCAGCTTGCGCGCAGCGCTGATCGCCAGTTCAATCCGGCGCAACTGCTGCTTCCGGTCCTCCTCGCTGCGCATTTCACAGTAGGTCCCGGTGTGGATTTCGATGTAATCGGCACCGACCCGATGGCACCCTTTGATCTGCTCCATATCCGGCTCGACAAACAGACTGACGAGAATCCCGGCCTGTTTGAGCAGGACAATTTTCTGGGTCAGGGTCGAACGCAGCATATTGACATCCAGCCCCCCCTCGGTGGTCAGTTCATGCCGCCCTTCCGGAACCAGAGTGACCGAATCGGGAACGATTTTCAGGGCAACGGCGATCATCTCATCGGTCAGGGCCATCTCCAGATTCAGGCGGGTCTTGATCGTCTTCCGCAGCAACTCGACATCCCGGTCCTGAATATGACGTCGATCCTCGCGCAAGTGGACCGTTATCCCCTGCGCTCCGGCCAGTTCCGCCAGCAGCGCCGCGGCGACCGGATCCGGCTCATCGATGCCGCGAGCCTGACGGATGGTGGCGATATGATCGACATTGACTCCCAGTTTTGCCAAAATCTCAGCTCCTTACACAATTACAGCTACAATTATAATCCATTTCGCCGGAAAACGACGTCAAGCCCCCAGATGCTGCCGCACCACGCCGGCCAACTGATCTGCCAACTGGGTGATCCGGGTCTGGCTTTCCCCTTCGATCATCACCCGCAAAAGCGGCTCGGTTCCGGAGTAGCGGATCAGCACCCGTCCCTTATCCGCCAGTTCCGCCTCGACCTCATCAATCGCCTGCTTGATCGGTGCGATATCTTCCAGCCGGGCTTTCTCCCGCACCCGTACATTGACCAGCACCTGCGGCAGGGAAGTCATCACCTTGGCCAGGTCCGAAAGCCTTTTCCCGCTACGCTGGATGATGGCCAGCACCTGCAGTGCCGAAAGGATGCCGTCGCCGGTGGTGTTATGATCGAGGAAAATCATGTGTCCGGACTGTTCCCCGCCGAGATTATATCCACCTTTGAGCATCTCTTCGACCACGTAGCGATCACCGACCGCAGTGCGGATCACCTTGCCTCCAGCTTGCTTCATGGCGATATCCAGTCCCATGTTGCTCATTACCGTGGCGACCAGGGTTTTCTTTTTCAGCTGCCCGGCCTTGAGCAGATCGGTAGCGCAGATCGCCATGATGTGATCGCCATCGACCTCGTTGCTGTTTTCATCAACGAAAATCACCCGGTCGGCATCACCGTCCAGGGCGATACCGAGATCAGCACGGTACTCGCGAACCTTTTCCGCCATCACCTCCGGATGCAGCGATCCGCAGCCATCGTTGATATTGGTGCCGTCCGGTTTGACCCCGATGCGGATCACTTCGGCGCCAAGTTCTTCAAACACCGCCGGAGCCACCTTGTAACCGGCGCCGTTGGCACAGTCGAGGACGATCCGCAGCCCCTGCAGATCGAGATCGCGCGGAAAGGTATTTTTCAGAAACACCACGTAACGACCGATGGCATCATCGATTCGATAAGCCTTGCCGACTTCATCGGCAATCGGACGCAGTTGGTCCAGTTTGTTGTTGAGAATCAGATCCTCGATCTGCAGTTCCAGTTCATCGGGCAGCTTGAAACCGTCGTTTGAAAAGAATTTGATGCCGTTGTCCTGATAGGGGTTGTGCGAGGCGCTGATCACCACCCCGGCATCGGCCCGCATCGAGGAGGTGATAAAAGCGATCCCCGGCGTCGGTAGAGGTCCGACCAGCAGCACATCCACGCCCATGGAACAGATCCCCGCCACCAACGCGTTCTCGATCATATAGCCTGACAGGCGGGTATCCTTGCCGATCACCAGCCGATGACGCCGCTTGCCGTTTTTAAACACATAAGCTGACGCTCGACCCAGATGCATCGCCATTTCTGTGGTCATCGGATCGATATTGGCAATTCCGCGCACCCCGTCGGTACCGAACAGTTTTTTCTCCATTACGAGTTCCCCTTTTTTTTCAACTGCTCTTTTTTCGGCGTTTTCATCGGCTCCATTTTCTCCTGCGGAGGCTGCTCAACCGGCTGGATCTCGATCTGCACCTCGGTGGTCTTGACATCTTTAAAGTAGGTATAAGTTCCATGATGCTCCAGTGGCACAATCAATGAAAAGCCTTCGTTGACTCCGGACAGATCGATCGGTTCGGTGGTCACTTCGGTGACACTCTTCAGTTCCGATTCGGCACCGGCAATCACTACCCGGTCGGGAATCGCCTTGACACTGCCGATCTGGAAACCCGCCATCGGTTCTCCGGTGAGCGCGATCTTCACTGGGACCTTCTTCTCCTGAATCCGCTCCAGCTTGATGTCGATAAATGATGGCGACAACCGGGTCACCCGCAAGCCGCTCGGCAGGTTGAGACGTTCCTCCAGACGCTTGAAAGTCGTCAGTCCCGGTTGCAGATCGCTCAGGTCCACCGCAATGCTGATATCGTTGGGACTGACCTTCATCAGCAGGGTTCGCGGTCCGCTGATCCGCACATCGACCAGGCTCGGCACCTCATTGGCGATCATCAGATGTTTGGGAATATTCTGCAGTTCCAGCGGCACCGTGAAACCGATCTCAATCCGGCGCTCCCCCATGATAAACATCCAGAGAATCAGGGCAAAGACCAGTGAAATCAGCTTCAAAGTCCAGTTTTCGGTCAACAGTTTGAACATCCCGGCTACCCCTTTTGCTTACCGGCTTTACTTTTAATTCGGCGCGGCTCCAGCAAACGGCCGAGCACCTTTTTCAAACTGGTGGCGTCAAGATTTCTGGTCATCCCGCCGTTGATCGCCACCGAAATTTTCCCGGTCTCTTCGGACACGATAAGCGCCACCGCATCGGAAAGCTCTGTCAGGCCGATCGCGGCCCGATGCCGGGTTCCCAGGGTCTTGCTGATATCACGGCTCTGGCTGAGCGGCAAAAAGCAGCCCGCCAGCGTCAGCCGTCCCTGTTGAATCACCAGTGCGCCGTCATGAATCGGCGAACTTGGCATGAATATCGCGCGGATCAGTTCATTGGAGACGCTCGAATCGATCGGGGTCCCCGATTCGAGAATATCCCTGATCCCGGTTTCCCGCTCGATGGCGATCAGCGCGCCGATTTTCCGGCTCGCCAGCGCCACGCAGGCCTTGACCAGTTCCTCGATGATCTCACTCTCTTCCCGGTAGGTCATCCCGCCGAAAAAGGGATTGCGCCCGACATGCATCAACGCCCGGCGGATATCATTCTGGAAAATAACCACGATGACCAGGATGATCGAAGAGAGAAAATTGCTGAGGAACCAATTGAGAGTATGCAGGTCACCGACCCGGGATGCCACATAAACAACCAGAATCACTGCCAGGCCGAGCAGCATCTGAACCGCCCGGGTCCCCTTGATCAGCAGGATGATCCGGTAGATGATAAACGCAACGATGCTGATATCGAGAAGATCGAGCAGACGGATATTGGCGAATACATCAAACATGTTTTGGTTCACAAAGCGGGCCGAGGGTCAAAAGTAATAACAACAGGTCAGCGACTGTCTAATTTGCAGAAGCTGACTCAATTCATGGAAACTGCTGCTCGCGAATCGACCAGGCGACCAGGGCAGCTTCCCGCGCGGGACGCACATCATGCACCCGAAACAGCTGGACCCGCTGTTGAACGCCGAGGGCTATGGTCGCCAGAGTTCCTGCCAGCCGCCGGCCGGGATCGTCCTGCTGCAGGATCTTGCCGATAAAACTTTTCCGCGATGTTCCCAGCAGAATCGGACAGCCGAGCTGATGCAGATCTTCCAGGTGATGAAGCAGTTCAAGGTTTCCTTGCGGACTCTTGCCGAAGCCGATTCCCGGATCAACGGCCAGACATTCCAGCTCGATCCCGGCGGCAAGCGCGGTCGCGAGACTCTCCTGCAAGGCTGCGAGAACCTCGTCGACAAGTTGACCGTAGCGAGTGTCCTGTTGCATCACCTCCGGCCGGCCGCGGGTATGCATCAAAAACAGGCCGGCGCCGCTTTCAGCCGCCACCCGGGCCATATCGGAATCGAAGGTCAAGCCACTGATGTCATTGATAAAATTTACGCCGGCGGCGACCGCCTCGCGAGCGACCACAGCCTTTGTCGTATCGATGGAAAGCGGCCGGTCGGTTTCCCGCCGCAAGGCTTCGATCACCGGAATCACCCGTGACAACTCTTCGTCAGCAGAGATCGCCGGAGCCCCCGGACGGGTGCTCTCGCCACCGATATCGAGCAGGTCGGCGCCTTCCGCAAACAGTGTCAAACCATGGCGTACAGCATTTTCCGATTCAATAAAGCGTCCCCCGTCCGAAAAGGAGTCAGGGGTGACGTTCAAAATCCCCATCAGCACCGGCAGGCGCAAGTCAAGACAAGAGTCCCGACCTTTCAGCCGCAGCGCTACGGGGGGCGCTGTCACTCAGAGTTCCCCCCGGTCTCGGCGGCGGGAGTTTCTTCCCCCTCTTCAGTTGCGGATTCATCTTCCGATTGCGCCGATTCCTCGGCAATGGTCTCGAACTTGAACGGCTCTTCTTCCTTTTTCGGCTGCAGATAGTCGGGCTCGCCGTCAGGAAAAACGATTTTACGCATTTCGGGTCCGTCCAGGGTCTCTTTCTCCAGTAACGCTTCAGAGAGTTCAACCAACTGCTGCTGATGCTCCGTCAGCAGCTGTCTGGTAATCTGATAATTCTCATTGACGATTCTGCGAATTTCTTCATCGATTTCAACCGCGGTCGCCTCGCTGTAATTCTTCATATGTCCCATGTCGCGCCCGAGGAACACTTCGCCATCCTTTTCCCCAAAGGTCAGCGGTCCGATTTTCTCACTCATCCCCCATTCGCAAACCATCTTTCGGGCAATGGCCGTCACTCGATCCAGGTCATTGCTCGCACCACTGGTCACTGAATCAAAAGTCATCTCTTCAGCGATTCGCCCGCCGAGCAGGGCGCGAATCCGGATGTGCAGCCCCTTGGCGGTTTCGTTGTATTTTTCCTCGTTGGGCAGGTACATGGTGACTCCCATCGCCCGACCGCGAGGAATGATCGACATTTTATGCACCGGGTCGGAACCCGGAGTCAGCAGGGCGACCAGGGCATGACCGGCCTCATGGTAGGCGGTCACCTTCTTTTCTTCCTCGGTGATGACCATCGAGCGCCGCTCGGCTCCCATCAGCACCTTGTCTTTGGCCGCTTCAAAGTCGTCCATATTGACCTGGGCTTTGTTCGAGCGGGCTGCCAGCAGGGCGCCCTCATTGATCAGGTTGGCCAGGTCGGCGCCGGAGAACCCCGGCGTCCCCTTTGCCACCACCTCCAGATCAACATCACTGGCCAGCGGAACTTTGCGTGAATGGACCTGGAGAATTTTCAGTCGTCCCTTGATGTCGGGACGAGGGACCACCACCTGCCGGTCGAACCGGCCGGGACGCAGCAGCGCCGGGTCGAGCACGTCTGGGCGGTTGGTGGCCGCCACCAGGATCACTCCCTCATTGGTCTCGAAACCGTCCATCTCGACCAGCAGCTGGTTGAGGGTCTGCTCGCGTTCGTCGTGCCCGCCACCAAGACCGGCGCCTCGATGACGACCGACGGCATCGATCTCGTCGATGAAAATGATACAGGGCGCGTTCTTTTTCCCCTGCAGGAACAGATCCCGCACCCGGCTGGCGCCGACGCCAACGAACATTTCGACAAAATCGGAGCCGGAGATGGTGAAAAACGGAACCCCCGCTTCCCCTGCCACCGACCTGGCCAGCAAGGTCTTGCCGGTCCCCGGCGAACCGACCAGCAGCACCCCTTTGGGGATCTTGCCGCCGAGCCGGGTGAACTTTTTCGGGTCCTTGAGGAACTCGACCACCTCTTCCAGTTCCTGTTTGGCCTCATCGACTCCGGCGACATCCTTGAAAGTCACCTGCCCCTGGGTGTCGGTCAGCAGTTTCGCCTTGCTCTTGCCGAAACTCATCGCCTTGCCGCCACCGGACTGCATCTGGCGCATGAAGAAAATCCAGACCGCAATCAGCAGCAGGATCGGCCCCCAGGAGACCAGCAGGGTGAACCAGAACCCCTGGTCGTCGACCGGCTTGGCCTCAATCACCACCCCTTTTTCCTTCAGTTCGGGGATCAATTGCATGTCGGGCGGAGCCACCGTCTGAAACTTGCTGCCGTCTTCGTATACCCCGTTAATCTGGGTGCCCTGGATGGTGATATTGGTCACCCGGCCGTTATCGACCGCGGTCAGAAATTCGGTGTAATTGATCTGCTTCTGCTCAGTGGTGCGCTGGGTCATCATATTGAAGAGCATGATCATCAACAGCGAGATGACCAGCCAGAGAGCGAGGTTTTTCTGAAATTGACTCACTTTACCCCCTATGGAGATAGATCTTGATTATGGCGCTGATTGCCGCCGGCAAAATGGTTAGAATTAGCTGAAAAAAGTACCATAAAGAGGCATTACTAACAAGTAGTTTGTCTGTTTTTTTCCAGCTTTCAAATCAGCTCGAGACGCAGATTTTTTCCCACTTTTCGTCCTGGAACAGCGTGCCGGGAACGGCGTCTGCCGATGACCCAGAGAATTTCATCTCCACAGGTCAACAACGGGGTCCGGGCTCGCTCCTCCAGTTCAACCTTCTGATTGGAGAAATACGCCTTCAAATGCTGGTGTCCGGCCATCCCCGCCGGAGCGAAACGATCGCCCGGCCGCCAGCTGCGCACCCGCAGTTCTCCAGGCAGTTCACTCCAGGAAAATTCCGCCACCCGGGCCGATTCTCCGAGCTGTTCTTCCTGCAGTGCGGCCAGCAAAACCCTGCCGCAAGGCAATTCCAGCTCGCCCGGAACCGACAGCGCCAGGTCATAGCCCGGCAGAATTTCCGGAGCCGCCGAGCGCAGCCAGAGGATGTCATAGCGCCGCGCCGCCCAGCAGCCGGGCAGATCAAGTTGCGCCTGGCTGCGCCCCGCCGAGAGCAGGTCATCGATAGCCTTCAGGTGAATCGATTCGATCCGCTGCAGATCGCCGCGCACCCGCCGTAGCGCTTCCCGCTCCAGTCGCGCCCGCAGGGCCGGATGCAGGCCGAGCAGACCCGGTCGCGACAGGCGCAGCCCGTCAGACTCGCTGACAATCAATTCCGGAAGAATCCCGGAGATCTTTTCCTGCCAGTAATCAGTTTCATCCGCCAACTGCCGGCAGAGCTCTGCCAGTCGTGGTTCGATCTGCGGATTGTAGCCGTGCAGCTCGGGGAGCAGCTGGTGGCGCAGGCGATTGCGCAGGTAATCCGGGTCGGCATTGCTGGCATCCTCAACCCAGGTCAGTCCATGCTGACGTGCATAGCCAAGGATCTGTTCGCGGCTGCAGTCGAGCAGCGGCCGCCACCAGATCCCCTGCAACGGCCGCATCCCCCCCAGCCCGGCTGTCCCGCTGCCGCGCAACAGCCGCTGCAGGAAGGTTTCGGCCTGATCGCCGCGCTGGTGCCCCAGGGCAATTAGCCGCGCCCCGATATTTTCGGCAGTCTGTAGCAGGAACTCCCGTCGCGCCTCGCGCGCCGCCGTTTCCAGGCTCAGCTTCCGCTGCGCCGCCAGCTGCGGCACATCGACAACCTCGACATGGCAGGGAATCCCCAATTCGGCACAACGTTGCTGGACGAAGCAGGCATCATCTCCGCTCTGCGGCCGGATCCGGTGATCCAGGTGAGCAACCTGCAACTGAAAACCGTATTGCTCCCTCACTGAATACAAAAGATCCAGCAGCACCACCGAATCCACCCCACCGGAAACCGCCGCCAAAACAATCTCTCCGGGTTTGATCGTCAGATTTTCAAGCTGCTGTTCCAGCATCTTCTGCATCAATGGAATCCGTCATGGAAAAGGCCCTCCCCGTTTCCGGGAAGGGCCTGAACGGTGAAGACTGTGAAATCAATGCCGCCCGTCAGCCATTTTGCCTTAAGCGCACAAAACATTCTTCCAGTTAGGTTAGTTGTAGCAATTTCCGGGGCATCGGTCAATTGCCTGCAAGAGACAGATCACAAAAGTGGCCGCCACTCTATTGCGCCGTTCCCAGAACTCCATCCGCCAGCCGGAGGTGTTCAATCTCCCGCCAGTCGAACCCGAGTAGCGCTGCCACTGCGGCATCCACCGCGACCGGGTCGAAGCCGGCGAGCAGTCTGTTGATCAGCGGGTTGCAGGTCGGGCCGCCCAGATGGTATTCTGCCTTGCCGATGCGGTATAGAGACCGATGTGGCAGGTTAGGTTTGCGGTTAAAATTGAGTTCGAAAACAGGGCTATGATGCGCGAGAGGAAGGACAAATTTCGCTTTAACCACCCTGCTGTCAAATACGTTGGAAGGACATCTGATCATGATGTATGAAAAACTGGTGAACAGGGAAATCACCCTCGAGTTTTTTTATCGCAATCAAGGTCCACCATCGGGAAATGTTTTTTGACACATTCAGGACATATGCCGTGAGTGAATTCAGCGCCGGAGTGTTTATAGATATAAGCTTCTATTTCATTCCAGTAACCCTGGTCATCCCTCACATTTTTACAATATGAGCAAATGGGCAAGAGTCCGCTCAATGTTCTAACTTCATCCAGCGCTTGCTGCAATTTTACTATCAATTGGTTCCGTTCTTCTTCCACGTGCTTGCGTTCGGTAATATCCTTAATCACGGCTATCCGTCGGTCGGATCGTACCCCCTTCTCAAAAATAGACGATATGGTGAGGTTGACCCAGACAATTGAGCCATCCTTGCGGATATGTCGTTTTTCCCTGGAATAATCCCGGATTTCGCCTTTCTCAATTTCCTGCAGTTTATCCAGGTCCAGCGGAAGATCATCCGGGTGGGTAATCTGCAGATGCGTCATTGCCATCATTTCCTCTATGGAGTAACCGAAAATATCGCAATATTTCTGATTAACCCGGATAAATCGTTCGGTTTTCGTATCAACCTCGGCAACACCTATGGACGCTTGTTCGAACAGAGCGCGAAACTTTTCCTCGCTCTCCTTCAACTCCCCTTCAGCACGGATCAATGCCCGGAAAGGCAGGACCCGGATCGCAACAAAGGTCATAGCCGCAAGCAACATCCCAAAAATGGAAACATATAAAGTATTCCACAGTACGGAACTCCAGGAACGGTAGATTTCAATCTTTCCAACAGTGACGCCCGATTCCTTCAGATCATGCGAAATCTTTATGAATGGGGGAGATATCTCATCTGCACTTTCCGCAATAAGTTTGTTGTTGTTATCCAGGATGCGTCGTATCTCTTTTTCGCCGTTCGTTGGCCGATGCGAAAGAATCTCTTCAAATCGCATTATTTCAAATTTCCACATTTCCGGGTTGGCGTTTATGAGACGTGAAATAATGCGGCTGTTGATCAGGGCTTCAGAGTCAAGGTTCCCCTTGATATACTTGCTTTCCAGGGCCACAAAAAAGAGCGGTATCAGGATGATCATCACCAGTGAAATAGCGCCTGCAAACCACTTGGCAATTCGTTTGGTCCGAATAACGTTACTCATGAACGGTTACCTTAGAGAACCTGTCGACACCATGATTCCGTAGCTTTTCAAAATCGCGCCGCCTGTCTCTGAAAAGATGAAATCTTTGAATTTTTCAGCCGCTGGTGAGATTTTGGACGTGGTGACCAGAAAGATCGATTTGGACCAAGGGTAGGAGCCATCGACAAGCCCTTCAACACTTGGTGTGACCCCATTCAAAGAAAGTACTTTCACTTGACGTTTTTCGCTGAGAATTTGAGCCAAAGTCCCCCCCCCCATCCCGCCCACGGTATTTTCAATAACAGCGGCATTATCCTGATCGGTAATTGCCAGGTTCATTCCTTCCCGACCGAAGGATAAATCTACCTGCTGATCCATGGCGGGGGTCATACCCCGGATAATTTCAGTGTCAGTCTCCCCTTTCGGACGTAATACCAAACGGATACGTGTTCCGTCAGGCCACTCCTGTAACTGGCCGCCGTAGATGCTCTCGAGCTCCTGAAAGGTCAGTCCGTTTTTGTTAACGCCATTGTTGACGAAAAACACAAACGGAGTTCTGCCGATTTCCATGGCACTCGCGCCCCTGCCCGTTTCACCTTCCTTCAGCTGTCGCGCGCTTAACCCCAGGTCCAACGCCCCCGCTAAAAGCGCTTTAATGCCGCCTGAACTTCCCAAGCTCGGAAAGACCTTAATCTCTTCGCCGGGGAATTGTTTTTCAAATGTTGCGGCCAGTATTTTTACGACCCCCAGCGGGAACCCGGTTCCGCCTATTTTTACAGTTTCAGCACAACCGGTTCCGGCAATACCCAACAGCCCGAAAAGGAGAACAATAATAAAAATCCAGCTCAAGGGATTTTTTCGTTTCATTGAAGACACTCCCGCTATGAATACCGCGATTGAGAATAATATTCATCCATTCTAGCAATATTTTGCACCATGGAAATTCAGCAACACCCAGGAATCTCGCAAAACTTGCCGTAGAAACTGCACACCAAAATATACGTTATTTAAGGGATTCGGCAAATTATTTAAACGTTCGTAACCATTCTTAATATATTATTATTTAGACTCTGGCCTGTCAGGTCTCCTCAGAATGAAGCTCCCCTTATTGCGCCCGGCCAAGCACTCCATCTGCCAGTCGGATATGCTCAATCTCCCGCCAGTCGCAGCCGAGCAGGGTTGCTCCCACGGCATCGACCGCCACCGGATCGAAACCGGCGAGCAGTCTGTTGACCGGCGGGTTGCAGGTCGGGCCGCCCAGATGGAATTCCGCCATGCCGATGCTGGCGTCGACCAGCGCCAGGTCCGGTTTGCGGTAGAGATTCAGTTCGAAAATGGCGCGATGCATGCGCGCATGAAAGGCCGATTTGCGCCAGTGTCCCCCCTGCTGGTAGTAGCGGTGAGAGGGAAAACCCATCATGTTTTTCATCGACAGGGTAACCCCGGCCAGGCTGTGGGCCTTGAGGACTGGAAACGAGACGATGTAGCTGGCGAAGGCCAGCTTCGGCAGATGGAAATCGTGAAAAACCCGGCATTCGGGATTGTGCAGCCGGATGTTTTCCGCTTCGTTCAGATCGACCAGCTGCACACCGTACCTGGCGGCCAGGCGATCGTAACCATGACAGCGGAACACATCCAGGGTCGTCAGCCGGGTCATCCCGGTCCCTTCGCCGATGATGATCCGGGCCTTGCTGCAGTCGCGGATATACTCGACCAGAGCACTAACGGCCGAGACCGGCAGGGTGATCGGCGGAGAGGAGGTATTGACCAGGTTCGGCTTGATCAGAATCTGCGCCTGCGCCCGAAACACCGCTGCCGCGCCGATCTCGTCGAGCAGTCGCGGCAGACTCTCCTCATAACCCGCGAAATCGCAAGCGTGACAAGCTGTTGAGATGTCACATTCCGTTGTCATTACCAGAGGGTAGCATCGTTGTATTGTCTGGGCAAGGCCATGTGATTTACCACAAGATAAATAAAGCTACCCCCATTTCGCAGAATAAATTAGATCTATCTCCCGACCATCTTTACCAGATCTTGATCGGTCCTTTATCTGAGATTTATCAGACAGTGATAACATTCCATCAACCTTTAAATGCAACCAAGCAGGACCAGTCAGCTCCGGCACTTAGCCGATATGGTGCAGCTGAACTTTGGCGTCAGGAAAAATGCTTGAAGGATTCAGGAACAGAAGACAATGTCGTTGCGGAGGACCGCTATATGAGACGATCAATCATTTTACTCGCGGCATTCCTAATGCTGGCACTTAACGTTGAAGCGAATGAAAACCCGATTGCAGTCGGTGCGGTAAACTGGGGGCGCGACCTGGACAAGGCTCTGAGGATCAGTCATGAAACCGGTCGTCCCGTCTTTGTGCTCTTTCAGGAAGTTCCCGGCTGTGGCGGTTGCCAAGAATTCGGCCGGACGGTCCTCACCAACCCGCAGATTGTCGAGGCGATTGAAGATGAATTTCTTCCGGTGTTGGTCTTTAACAATAGAGGCGGAGAGGATCGAGAGCTGCTCGATCGTTATGGTGAACCTGCGTGGAATTTTCAGGTCGTCAGATTTCTCAATGCTGAAGGGCGCGATATCATTCCCCGAAAAGATCATGTCTGGACCGTAGGTGAATTAGCGATCCGTATGATTGATGCGTTGAAAGCAGCGAATCGCCAGGTTCCGAAATATCTCCAGGCACTTGCAGAAGAAAACGCTGAAGCAGACGTGAACAAACCAGGCTGGTGAGCTTTAACATTCAAAAATCAGGATTTCACTTTGAATAACTAAATATTTTTCGGAACCATCTCCGAAAAAAAGCAGCCCGCATCTTTTCAGAAACGGGCTGCTTCATTGATGGTGGCGGTGCAGAGATTCGAACTCCGGACACTGCGGATATGAGCCGCATGCTCTAACCAACTGAGCTACACCGCCGAATTTATCTTGACTCCCTGCAGGGAGTTTCGGCTTTGGTTGCGGGAGAGGGATTTGAACCCCCGACCTTCGGGTTATGAGCCCGACGAGCTACCAGACTGCTCCATCCCGCGTCACGAGCACAGGAAATTAGTACGCAGCCGGGGAAATGTCAAGCAAAAAATCGGCTCGTTTTCCCGCCCGGACTGGGCGTTTCCCTCCCCTGAGCAGGCCCCGGAGAATCTCCTACTTCCGGGTCACGAAACCTTTCATCTGTTCCTGTTTTTCCAGCAGCTGCTGCATCGCTTTGGCCGCATCACCGTCGGCGTAAGGACCGAGACGCACCCGGTACCAGATCCCCTTCTTGCCGAGATCGGCTTCAGCCACGAAGACCGGATAGTTCTTGCCGAGCAGCCGCTGTTTCAGCTTGCCGGCATCTCCGGCGGTGGAGAAGGAACCGACCTGCAACACGAACTTCCCCTGCGGATCGACTTTCGGTACGATCAGAGCCGTGTCGGCCATGGCCGTTTCAGTCTTCTCAACTGCTGGTGCGGGTTGAGTCGCCTGCGGCGCAGCCTCTTTTTTCACGATCGGCTGCTCCGGCAGATCGAGCGGCGGTTTGACCACAGGCTTCGGTTTCGGCTCGACCGGGGGCAAGTTGATACCACTGCCGAGCGGCGCCGTGCCCTGCTTGTTCAGATCATCATAAAATGTCAGTTTGGTCTCTTCCTTGGCCTGTTCAGCCAGGTTCTGATCGGTTCCGGCAATCGGCGGTGCCGGAGCAGCGCGCTTCGGCGCCGGCGCCACCAGAATCTTTTCAGCGGCCTGCTGTTTGAGAACCAAGTCTCGCTCGGCTCCCTGGCGGCCGACAATCACCCCGAGGGTGAAACTTGCCAGCGATACCACCAGCACCAGCACCAACAGGATCAACGCCTGTTTTTTTTCCATCCGCCGTTGCGTTCTTGTTTTGGTTGCGCCTTTCATGCTTTCCCCTTACATCTCCTCCGGAGTCGAGACCCCGAGAGTTTGCAGTGCATTCGCCAGAACGATCCGTACACAGTTGACCAGGTAGAGACGTGCCCGGGCGGTTTCCGGATCATCGATCAACACCCGCTGCCGATTATAATAGCTGTGAAACTGCGCCGCCAGTTCCTGGAGGAAAAAAACCACCCGATGCGGTTCATAATTGAGAGCGGCACCGACAATCGTTTCCGGAAAGCGGGCCAGCTGCTTGGCCAGCGCCAGCTCCTCGTCGAGGGTCAGCCTGCGGTGATCGACCTCCCCCGGCGGCGGCAGGGTGATTCCGACTTCGGCGGCGTTGCGGTTGATGCTGCAGACTCGGGCGTGAGCATACTGCACATAGAAGACCGGATTGTCGTTACTCTGCTGCTTGGCCAGTTCCAGGTCGAAATCGAGCTGACTGTCGCAGCGCCGCATCAGGAAGAAAAAGCGGCAGGCGTCGCTGCCAACCTCGTCGATCACTTCGCGCAGGGTGATGAAATTGCCGGAGCGCTTCCCCATGGTAAACGGAACGCCGTCACGCAGCAGATTGACCATCTGGATCAGCAGCACTTCAAGATCTTCCGGCGGATGGCCGAGCCCGGCGAGCATCGCCTTCATCCGTGGGATATAGCCGTGATGGTCCGCTCCCCAGACGTCGATCACCCGGTCGAAGCCGCGCTCGAATTTTTCCATGTGGTAGGCGACGTCGGAGGCGAAATAGGTGGTGCTGCCGTCCGACTTGATCAGCACCCGGTCCTTGTCGTCGCCGAATTCGGTGGTCCGCAGCCAGAGCGCCTCATCCTGCTCGAAGGAAAGCCCCTTCTCCTTGAGCTTGGCCAGTTCCTTGTTGACCATGTCGCGGTCGTAGAGGCTTTTCTCGCTGTACCAGTTGTCGAAAACGATACCGAAGGCTTTGAGATCCTCGGCGATCCAGTCGAGCACCCTGGCCACTCCGAAGCGGGCGCAGCGTTCAATCGCCTCGGCTTCGTTCACCCCTTTCAGTTCCCCCTGTTCCTGGCGGAATTTCGCAGCCAGTTCGCGGATGTACTCCGCCTGGTAGCCGTCCTCGGGGAACTCGATCGATTCCCCCTGCAGTTCCCGCAGCCGCAACAGAATCGACCGCCCCAGGGTCTGCACCTGGTTGCCGGCATCGTTCACGTAATATTCGCGCTGGACCTCGAAACCTGCGGCCTGCAGCACCGCTGCGACCGCATCGCCGACCGCGGCCCCGCGCCCGTGACCGATGTGCAGCGGTCCGGTCGGATTGGCACTGACGAATTCCACCTGGATCCGGGTGCCGGCGCCGACCCGGCTGCGCCCGTACTCCGCTCCCTCCCGCATCACCTGATCAAGGACCTGGTACCAGCAATCCGCTGCCAGCCGGAAGTTGATGAATCCGGGACCGGCGATCTCGATCCGCTCGCAGAGAGGATTCCCCCGCAGCGCCGCCACCAGCGCTTCGGCAATCTGGCGCGGCGCCTTGCGTTCGGCTTTGGCCATGGCCATCGCCAGGTTAGTGGCAAAATCGCCGTGCTCGGGATTTTTCGGAATCTCCAGCTGAACTTCGCCCGGCAGCTCGCCGGAACTGAGGGTGCCGGTGGCATAACATTGTTGCAAGGCGCTGTGGATCGCCTGACGTAACTGTTCTTTCATGGAATCGTTATTGCCCCTTCTCTTCCTTCTTTTTCGGCGGGATGTGGTAAATCAGTTCCCCTTCCCGCACCATACCCAGCTTCTTGCGGGCCAGTTGTTCCCAGTACTCTTTATCGTTGCGCAAGCGTTCGATCTCTTCGCGCAACTGCTGCTGTTCCTGCTGCAACGTCGCCAGTTGCTCCTCAAGCTGCTGCTTCTGCCGATCCGCCTGCAGAATCCGCAGCACTCCACGATTGCCGAAAACAGCATAACCGAGCATGACAACGATAAAAACCAGCAGGCAGATTGTGATCAGATTTTTATTGCCGGTGGTGACCGGCTCACGGGCAGGGGCCAAAGATACCTCCCAGGCCGTATTTAATTAATTCACTCCCGACGGGACGACGCGCCATTTCGACCTCATAGCCGTCACCGCATTAACTGCCCCGAAGCTTCGCACGCCCCCGGTGATGCGTCAACATCCTTTTTATATTCCTCCAAGGCTGCCGCCGACTCCGCCAACCGTGCCGATCCCCCGCAAGGTAAAGTTGAGCATGACCGAGCGATCCATTTCACGGTCAGTGAATGTCAACTGCGCGCTCCAGCACTGTTGCCGGTATTCGATGCCGGCCACCTGCTCCAGTTGTTTACCGTCGGCAAAATCGTAACGCTGCAGATAGCTGATGAAAAACGGCTTGAGATAAGCGACATCGAGCTGCAGCGAACCGTATTTGATCTCCTCGTCCCGGTCGGTACGATATCCGGCGCGCAGGGCGTTCTCCCGCCGGTCGTGGACTGCCAGTTCGATCGCCCCCTTGCTCCATTCCCCCTGATCGACATCCAAGGTCGTATCAAGGCGTAAACTTGCCCAGTCCGTCGGCAACAGGTTCAGCTCGCCGCGGATCGCCGAAAACGGCTGCTGCTCAGCCTCGGAGCGCAGATCGTAGCTTTGCGACAGACGCAGGTAGAGAAGTTCCCGATAGTCCGCTGTCCCGTCGTTCCGCTCAAAGCGCGCGGTCAGCCGCTGCACCAGGGCATATTCGAGGCGGTTCGCTTCTTCAATCCGGTCCAGGCTGTCGAAACCCGGCAGCCCGCTCTGATCCTGTTCGGGCGAGTAGCGATAGACCAGCTCCGGTTCGATGCCATGGCGCAGCTTGGCGATCGCGCCGAACGGCTGTTCATAGACCCGCTGCAGCCGGGTGCTCAGCCGGGTGGAAAAATCGACGATGCCATCTTCCCGGTCAGCGGTACTTTCATTCAATCCCCAGTAAAAACGCTCTCGATAACCGACTTCCGGAGTCACCGCGATCAGGTTCCAGAATTGCAGACTGGCCGAAAGGCTCGGGCGCACCGTCAGCCGCTGGCCGCGTAAGCCCTGATCCCGCCAGAAGTTGGTATATTCGCCGGCCAGCGCATAGTAAAAGGGGGTTTTCGCAATCCGCTGGCGGGTGGCATCGAAATTGATCCGGGGGAGCAGTTGCAGCGTGGTCGGATCATTAAACTCAAGATCCTTGGTGTATTTGAACTGCCCGACCAGATTGTGCTTGCCCCAGTTTTTGCTCAGGGAAAAGATCGACTGTACCTTGTCCTTGTTGTATTCTCCGGCAACCTCGCCGAAATCTTCGAAATAATCCCGGTTATCGACATACTCGGCATCGGCGGCCATCCGCACCCCGCCCGGCAGCAGCCCCTGGTGCTGCCATTTGAGGGCGTAGCGCTGATCAGCGTTCTTGACGTCGATATGATAAAAGTGCGCTTCGCCGGCCGTTTTCTGGCCGAAAATGTAGCGATATTCCAGCCCTTTTCCTAGGCCCAGGTCCGACAGGTAATCGAAATAGAAGGTGGCGTCCTGGTTCTGTCCCAGCACCTGATAATAGGCGCCGCTGAACTGAGCACCGCGGCGTGATGAATAACCGATCCGCGGTGTCAGAAAACCGGATTCCCGCTCGGTTTTCGCCGGGTAAGCCAGGTAGGGCAGGTAAAAAAATGGGATATCCTTGAGATAAAAAACGGCATGCCTGGCGCGGGCGTAGCCGCCGAGGGTCACATCGAGCCGGTCGGCGCCGAATTTCCATGACGGTTTCTCGCCGTCACAGGTGGTGAAGGTGCCGTCGGTCACCCGGAACTCGAACTTGCCGAGCCGTTCAATGGTTTTGCCGTGGACATGGAGATTCTGATCACGGACGAAAAGCTGACCGTCCTCCACGCGGCCGGTCCCCTGCTGCAGATTGTAGACAGCCCTGCTCCCCGCCAGGTCCTCATCGGGAGAGGTCAGCCGCACGTCCCCTTCCGCATCCAGCTCGCCGCTGGTCTGATTCCACCAGAGGCTCCGGCTGCGCAGCTCCAGCTCCCCCTGTTTCAGATACACGTTGCCGCTGGCCTGATAACGGCCGGTCTCCCGGTCGTAATTCAACCGGTCCGCCTCCAGATTGACCGGCGCCCCGGAGTCGGCGAACGCCGGCCAGGAGCTGAGAATCAGACAGAGGGTGAGAATTAAACGCAGCAACATGTCATTCAATCCAAAGGATAGCTCAGTCAGAGATCGACAAACATCCGCCTGCCGGCAGCAGCAGCCCCCGCACCTCGGCGACCAGGAACAGGGAGCCGGCAACCAGCAGAACCTCGCCGGGGCGGCGCGCCTGAAATGCTGCGGCCAGGGCTGACTCGGGAGATTCACAGACGGTTGCCGAAACGCCGGACGAGCGCGCCAGCGCAACCAGCGCGGCCGGATCGACAGCGTCATCGACCGGCGGACGGGTCGCATACAGATGCGCGGCAAAAGGAAGCAGCAGCTTCAGAATTTCGTCCGCCTGCTTGTCCGCCTTCATCCCGACCAGCAGGTGCAGCTTCTTCAGCCCCAGCCGGGCCAGATGGTCGGCCAGCACCTGAGCTCCGGCCGGGTTGTGCGCGCCGTCGAGCAGAACGTCATCCGCCAGCCATTCCAGCCGTCCCGGCCAGCGCACCCGTTCAACCCCTTGCCGCAACGCCGCATCGGGCAATTCCAAACCGGCTTTCCGTAGCGCAACGGCGGCCGCCAGCGCCAGTGCCAGGTTCTGATGCTGATGCACCCCTACCAGTTTCGGCCGGAGATCGGCCAGTTCCACATCCTCTGCGCAAAACGAAAACTGCCCTTCGGCAGATTGCCAGTGATAAGCCTCGCCGGCCACCTGCAGGGGAAGCTGCAATTCCGCCGCCTGCGCACGCAGGACCTGCAGAACGTCCGGCGTTTGTCGGGCGCTGATCACCGGCACCCCGGGTTTGAAAATCCCCGCCTTTTCCGCGGCCACCTCGGCCGGCGAATTGCCGAGATAAAGCGAATGATCGCGGGCGATCGGCGTGATCAGGCACAACTCCGGAGTCACGGCGTTGGTGGCGTCCAGCCGGCCGCCCAAGCCGACCTCGAGAATCACCCAGGGCACTCCCGATCGCTGAAAATGGAGCAGCGCCAGTGCCGTGGTGAACTCGAAAAAGGTCGTCCGCAGCTCCTCCGCATGGGGACGCAGTTCCTCGATCAGCGCCACCACCTCGGCTTCGTCGATCTGGCGGGTGGCGACGCGGATCCGTTCGGTAAAACTGTGCAGGTGAGGTGACGAATAAAGGCCGGCCGGTATCCCGGCGGCCTCGAATATATTCGCCAGCGCCGCGGCGGTTGAACCTTTGCCGTTGGTACCGGCGATATGAACAATCCGCAACTGCTGCTGCGGATTGCCGATGCGGGCCAGCAGTTCACGGATATTCTGCAGCCCCAGCTTGATGCCGAACAGCTGCAGGGAGTACAGATAGTCGAGGCTCGCCCGATAGCTGTCGTCCATTTATGACGGTTACTTCTTGGTAAAGATCCGCAGAACCTGCGACAAGCGTTGCTTCATCTCACTGCGTGACACGATCATGTCGACCATGCCATGTTCCAGCAGGTACTCGGAGCGTTGAAACCCTTCCGGCAGAGTCTGACGGATGGTCTGTTCGATCACCCGCGGGCCGGCGAAACCGATCAGCGCCCGCGGTTCGGCGATATTCAGATCGCCGAGCATGGCGAAACTGGCGGTGACCCCGCCGGTGGTCGGATCGGTCAGCACCGAAATAAACGGAATTCCGGCCGCCTTGAGCTTGGCCAGCGCGGCGCTGGTTTTGGCCATCTGCATCAGTGAGAGGATACTCTCCTGCATCCGCGCGCCGCCGGAGGAGGAGAACACCAGTACCGGGGCTCTGGTTTCCAGCCCCTTTTCGATCGCCCGGGTGATCTTTTCGCCGACCACCGAGCCCATGCTGCCGCCCATGAAACCGAAATCGAACACCGCGACCACCACCGGCAGCCCGTCCAGTTCACCGCTGCCGCAGATCACCGCGTCGCCGTCACCGGCTTTATTCACCGCGGCCTTGATCCGATCTTTGTATTTTTTCGAATCCTTGAAGTCGAGGAAGTCGACCGAGCGCATCACCGCATCCATCTCGACAAAGGTCCCCTGGTCGATTACCTGGTCGATCCGCTCGCGGGCGCCGATCCGGAAATGATAGTCGCACTTGGGACAGACATTCAAATTCCGTTCGATTTCCTTGGCGTAGATGATTTCCTGACAGTTCTTGCATTTGCTCCAGACCCCCTCGGGAACCTGGATTTTCTTATTTTCACTCGATGCCGTCAGCGCTTTTTTCTTACGAAACCAGACCATGAAAAAACCCCTTGATATTCAGAACATTCCATCGCCGCCGGAATCCGGTCGACGTGAAGCACTCAGGCCAGACCTTGCTTGAGAGCGGCAATAAACCGGCCGACGCGCGGCAGCAGTTCCTCACTCTGACCATATTCTGCAATGATTTTAACCAATGCGCTTCCGACCACAACCCCGTCGGCAAATTCACCGACCGCCCTGGCGTCGTCAACCGTGGAAATGCCGAAACCGACTCCCACCGGCACCTCGGTTATCTCTTTCAGATCCTCCACCGCAGTGCGGATCTCCGCCGGGGTGATCGGCCGGGCGCCGGTCACTCCGGTCATCGAGACGTAATAGAGATAGCCTTCAGCGGCCTGGGCCAGCCGCCGCATCCGTTCCGGCGGGGTGGTCGGGGCGAGCAGGGTGATCATGGCGATCTTGGCCGCTTTCAGCGGACCGCTGATCTCTGCCACCTCTTCGGGAGGCAGATCGACCAGCAGCAGGCCGTCAACCCCGGCCGCCGCTGCAGCCCTGGCGAAACGCTCGACGCCGTAACGGAAGATCGGGTTGTAATAGCCCATCAGCACCAGCGGTATCTGGCAATCCCGGCGGATTTCCGTAACCAGCTGCAACACCTTCTCCAGGGTCGTTCCGGCCGCCAGGGCCCGTTCCGAAGCCGCCTGGATGGTCGGTCCGTCGGCCATCGGATCGGAAAACGGCATCCCCAGTTCGATCAGGTCGGCGCCCTGCTCCGCCAGGGTACGGATCAACCGGGCGGTGGTTGGCAGGTCGGGGTCGCCGGCGGTGAGAAATGGGATCAGTGCCGTTTCACTTTTCTGTCGCAGCGCGGCAAATGTCGCTTCAATCCGTGTCATTTTATCCATCATTTTCCGGTTATTGGCTTGACCAGGCAACGATCGGAACCAAAGGGGGCAGTTTAGTCGATTCCAAGGTGCGGTTTCAATCCTTTTCTCCGCCCGGTTTCGCCGCCGCCGGTTCCTGGAGCCGGCGTTCGAGAACTTTCAGAACCAGCTGCTGATACTCGGTAAATTTTTCACTGCCGCTGATTCGGGCCAGAACCGCCTGGGGGCCGGTGATCGAATTGCTCAGAATCACTTCACAGCCATCCGCATTTTTCCGCAGTTCAATTTGCGTTTCCACGGTACTGCCGAGCACTCCGGGTCCGGACCAGCCCAGCCGCCGCAGGGGCGACAGGGTTTCAAGCCGGACCGGGTCGGTCGATGGCAGCCCTTTGAATTTCAGGTCGATGCGGCTGCCCGCGGCCAGGGGGCCGAGCAATGCGGACCGTTCCACCCCGGGCCACCAGTTTTGCCAGCCATCGACATCCGCCAGCAACGGCCAGATATGCTCCGGCGCTCGATTCAGCTGCAGCGAATGGTGAACTTCAAATCGGCTGTTATGTGACGTCAGCAGCAGTAATCCCAGCCCGGCGGCCAGCAGCAACAACAGGATCAGGATTTTCTTCAGCATCACGAAGCTGCCGGATTAATCCGGTTTCGCCGGCACAGCCCCGTCCGGCTTTTTCCCCGGCCGCCGGCGCCGCGGTCGACGACGGCGTTTCTGTTCATTGCCGGCCGGCTTTTCCGGCGGTTTTTTACGCTTCGGCACCGCCCGCTTGTAGCTGAAGCAGAAATCCTCGTCGAGGGGCATCTCGCTGGGAATCCGTTTTCCCAGGTAATCCTCGATATCGGTCAGCTGGTAAACGGTCTCCTCATCGGCGAAACTGATCGCCCGTCCCATCGCCCCGGCCCGCGCGGTACGGCCGATCCGGTGGACGTAATCCTCGCGGTCCTGCGGCAGGTCGTAGTTGATGATGTGGGTGACGTTGTCGACGTGAATGCCGCGCGAGGCGACGTCGGTGGCGACCAGGTGGGTCAGGCTGCCGAGCTTGAACTGATCGAGAATCCGCATCCGCTTCTTCTGCGGGATATCGCCCGACAGGACCGCGCTGGGGATGTCGTTGGCGTTGAGCAGGCCGTTGAGCCGTTCGGCCTCCACCTTGGTGTTGACGAACAGCATCACCCGCTCGACCCCGGTCTCCCGCTTGAGCAGACCGAGCAGCAGAGCGAACTTTTCCTTGCGCGAAACGTGGTAGAGGACTTGATCGATGTTGTCGGCGGTGATTTTTTCCGGTTCGATCCGCACCCGTTCCGCCAGGTCCATGAACTCGTAGGCCAGCTCCATCACCTGTCCGGAAAGGGTCGCCGAAAAGAGCATGGTCTGGCGGTTTTCGAAGGGCGGGAGCTTGCGCAGGATGTAGCGCAGATCCTTGATGAAGCCCATATCGAACATGCGGTCGGCCTCATCGATGACCAGCGCCTCAACCCGGTCCATGGAAAAGACCCGCTGCTTAAAGTAATCGATCAGCCGCCCCGGGGTGGCGACGATGATGTCGACCCCGTCGCGCAACGCCTGGCGCTGCTTCTCGTAATCGACGCCACCGAAAATCGGCTGCACCTTGATTCCGGTATGTTTGCCGAGCAGGTCTGCATCCGCGCAGATCTGCACCACCAGTTCGCGGGTCGGCGCCATCACCAGCGCCCGCGGGTTGTTGCTGGTGCTTCTCCCGCTTGCGAGCAGCTTGCAGAACAGCGAGATCAGGAATGCGGCGGTCTTGCCGGTGCCGGTCTGCGCCTGGGCGGCGACATCCTTTCCCTTCAGCGCCAGCGGGATCGACTCCTCCTGGACCGGGGTCAGTTTTTCGAAGCCGGCATCGGCAATCCCCTGCAGGACCACCTCCGGCAGGTTCAGTTCGGTGAATTGCATTTTTTCCTTTCAAAAAATGTCGGGGCAAACCTCTGTGTTCGCCCTGTATTCCGTACCCCAAAAGCGGGCAGACACGCAGGTCTGCTCCTACAGATCAACGCCCATCGCGTCTGCAACGGTGTTGATATCCTTGTCACCACGACCGGAAAGGCAGACCAGGATGATCTGCTCTTTCGGGAGGGTCGGCGCCAGCTTGAGCACCTGGGCGATAGCGTGGGCGCTCTCCAGGGCCGGTATGATCCCTTCGATGCGGGTCAGCTTCTTGAAGGCGTCGAGCGCCTCGGTATCGGTGATTGAGACGTACTCGGCGCGGCCGATATCCTGTAAATGGGCATGCTCCGGACCAACCCCGGGATAGTCGAGGCCGGCGGAGATCGAGTGGGCATGGTTGATCTGGCCGTCCTCGTTCTGTAGCAGGTAGGTCTTGTTGCCGTGCAGCACCCCCGGCAGCCCGGCGGAGATGGAAGCGGCATGTTTGTCGGTTTCGACCCCCAGTCCGGCCGCCTCGACGCCAATCAGCCGCACCGACTGATCCTTGAGGAAAGGGTAAAACAGCCCCATGGCGTTGGAACCGCCGCCGATGCAGGCGAGTGCTACGTCGGGCAGCCGCCCTTCCGCTTCCTCCAGCTGCTGTTTCGCCTCCACACCGATCACCGACTGGAAATCGCGCACCAGCATCGGATAGGGGTGCGGGCCGGCGACGGTGCCGATGACGTAGAAGGTGTCGCGCACGTGGGTCACCCAGTGGCGCAGGGCATCGTTCATCGCATCTTTCAGGGTCATGGTGCCGCTGGTCACCTCGTGGACCTTGGCGCCGAGCAGCTTCATGCGGAAGACATTGAGCGCCTGGCGGCGGATATCCTCTTTCCCCATAAAGATCTCGCACTCCATGCCGAACAGCGCCGCCACGGTCGCGGTGGCCACGCCGTGCTGGCCGGCGCCGGTTTCGGCGATCACTTTCTGTTTTCCCATCCGGCGGGCAAGCAGGATCTGTCCGACGGTGTTGTTGACCTTGTGCGCCCCGGTGTGGTTGAGATCCTCGCGCTTCAGGTAGATTTTCGCCCCGCCCAGCTCTTCGCTCAGACGCCGCGCATAGTAGAGCGGACTCGGCCGGCCGACGTAATGCTTCAGGTAGTATTCGAACTCCTCCTTGAAAGAGGGATCTTTCTTGACTTCGGCATAGGCCGTTTCCAGTTCCAGCAAAGCCGGCATCAGGGTTTCGGCCACGTAACGGCCACCGTACTGGCCGAAATGTCCCCGCTCGTCGGGGTACTGATAGCTCATGCATTCCTCGCTTGGCGGATGAATTCCGCTACTTTCTGATGGTCTTTTTTCCCCGGCGCCGCTTCCACGCCGCTCGAAACGTCAACCGCGTAGGGTTTGACCAGCCGCACCGCGTCGGCGACATTTTCCGGACTCAACCCGCCGGCCAGAATCAGCGGCCGATTGCCGGTCAATTGTCCGGCCAGCTGCCAGTCGAACGCCTGCCCGGTGCCGCCATAGGCCTCGTCGCTCCAGGCATCGAGCAGCAGGGCCGAGACCTGGTAGCGGTCGGCCCCCTGCAGCGAGGCGGCATCCTTCACCCGCAAGGCCTTGATCACCCGTAGCGGCTCGATCAGGCAAGCGTCCGGCGGCTCGTCCCCATGCAACTGTACCACGTCGAGCCGGGCGGCGGCCATGACCCGGCGGATCTGCGGCACCGGCTCGTTGACGAACAAACCGACCGTGGTCACAAAGGGCGGAAGTGCGGCAATTATTTTTCGCACTTCAATCGGGCTGACAAAACGCGAACTCTTGGCGTAGAAGACAAAACCGAGCGCATCGGCTCCGGCGTCGACCGCCTGCCGGGCGTCATCAATATTGGTAATTCCGCAAATTTTGACTCTGGTCATGCAAGAACCTTTAGGTACCAGACTTTAGGCTTTAGGATTATCCTCGTACCTAGAGCCTAGCTCCCGGTTTTTCATCCCACCTTCGGCAAATGCTCCAGCGACTCCTTGATCGCTTCGGACGGATACTCGTAATTCTCCAGGCGGCCCGAGAAAAAGGCGTCGTAAGCGGCCATGTCGACATGGCCGTGGCCGGAGAGGTTGAAGAGGATGGTTTTTTCCTTACCTTCCTCCTTGGCCAGCTGGGCTTCGTCAATGGCGGCGCGAATCGCGTGAGAGGACTCGGGGGCGGGGATGATCCCTTCGGTCCGAGCAAACTGTACCGCGGCCTCGAAACATTCAACCTGACCGACCGCCTTGGCCTCAATCACGCCAGCTGCCAGAAGTTGCGACACCAGCGGCGCGGCGCCATGATAACGCAAACCGCCGGCATGAATTCCCGGCGGCATGAAATCGTGCCCCAGGGTGTACATCTTGGAAATCGGCGCCATTTTGGCGGTATCGCCGTAATCGAAATCATAAACCCCTTTGGTCAGCGTCGGACAGGAAATCGGCTCGACCGCCTGGATCCGGATCTGTCTCCCGTTGGCCTTGTCGGAAACGAAGGGGAAGGCCAATCCGGCGAAGTTGGAGCCGCCACCATGACAACCGATAACCACGTCGGGATAATCGCCGGCAATCGCCAGCTGCTCTTTTGCTTCCTGGCCGATCACCGTCTGGTGCAGGCAGACATGGTTGAGCACGCTACCGAGACAGTAGCGGGTATCTTCGTGGGTCGCGGCATCTTCAACCGCTTCACTGATGGCGATCCCCAGCGAACCGTTGCTGTCGGGATGCTGCTCAAGAATTGCCCGCCCGGCCTGGGTCTGGTTCGACGGCGACGGGATGACGTTCGCCCCCCAGAGCTGCATCATGCTCTTGCGGTAAGGTTTCTGCTGGAAGGAGACCTTGACCATGTAAACCGTGCACTCCAGGCCGAACATCTGGCAGGCCAGGGCAATCGACGAACCCCACTGCCCGGCGCCGGTTTCGCTGGCGATCCGCCTGGTGCCGGCAATCTTGTTGTAGTAGGCCTGCGGCACCGCGGTATTCGGCTTGTGACTGCCGGCCGGCGATACCCCTTCATACTTGTAATAGATCTTCGCCGGAGTCCCCAGGGCCTTCTCCAGACGATGCGCCCGGAACAGCGGAGACGGCCGCCAGAGGCGCAGGATCTCGGTGACTTCCTCAGGAATATCGATCCAGCGCTGGGTCGACACCTCCTGTTCGATCAACCCCATCGGAAAGAGCGGCAGCAGATCATCGGGGGTCACCGGCTGCAGGGTGCCGGGATGGATCACCGGCGCCATCGGGCCCGGCATGTCGGGAATGATGTTGTACCACTGCTTCGGAATCCGGTCTTCAGGGAGAATGATTTTGGTCGTCACGCAGGTCCTCCTGTCTCTTCGCCGAGTAAGGTTTTAAGTTTCGCTGCGATATCAGTTTCCCGCATCAGACTTTCACCGACCAGAAACGCCCCGGCTCCGGCCCGCTGCAGCCGTTCAATGTCGGCGCGACTGTTGATGCCGCTTTCCGCCACCGCCAGCTGCTCAGGAGGAATCCTGCTGGCCAGTTGCTCAGTAATCGCCAGGTCGGTAATAAAAGTCTGCAGATTGCGGTTGTTGATGCCGATCAGATCAACCGGCAGTTTGAGGGCACGCTCCAGTTCCTCTTCATCATGCACTTCGAGCAGGGTATCGAGCTGCAGCTCTCTCGCCAGTTCGGCCAGTTCGCGCAGCTTTTCGTTGTCGAGCGCCGCAGCGATCAGCAGGATGGCATCGGCCCCGGCCACCCGGGCCTGGACCACCTGGTAAGGATCGATGATGAAATCCTTGCGCAGCAGCGGCAGGGATACCTGCTCGCGGATCAGCCCGAGAAAGCGCAGATGGCCGAAAAAAAACTGCTCGTCGGTCAGCACCGACAGGCAGGTCGCGCCTCCCTGCTGATAGCTTTCAGCGATTTCGATCGGATCGAAATCAGCACGGATAATTCCTTTTGACGGCGAGCCCTTCTTGACTTCGGCGATCAGCGCCGTTCCGCCCGATTCGGCCATGATCCGCAGCGCTTCGGCAAATCCGCGCGGCTGATCCTCCAGATCGCCGACCCGGCGCTGCAGTTCAGCCAGCGGCTCGCGCGCCTTGGCCGCGGCGACATCTTCAACTTTAGTCTTTAAGATTTTATCGAGAATCACTGATTATTTTCCTGATTGCAAACACCGGAAACCATCTTTCCCGTTGATGGCTAAGCCATCACTGGTTGCTGATCCGGATCAGCGCATCGAGGGTATCCTTGGCCTGGCCGTCATCCAACACCGCCTGAACTTTCTCAATTCCTTCATCAACGTTACCGGCCAATCCGGCCGCAACCAGGGCGTAAGCTCCGTTCAACACCACCACATCCCGCTTCGGTCCGGTTTCCCCGGCGAGGATCGCTTTGACGATAGTGGCGTTCTGTTCAGCATTCCCCCCTTGCAGATCGCTCAGAGGGCAACGTTCAAACCCGAACTGTTCCGGTTCGATCGTCTGCAACTCCACTGCGCCACCGCTGATTGCCGCCACCAGGGTCGGCCCGGTCAGGGTGATCTCATCCATGCCGTCGCTGCCGTGCACGACGAAGCCGCGCCGGCAACCGAGGCTGAGCAGCACTTTCGCCAAAGGTTCGACCAGGTCCTCGCGGAACACCCCGAGCACCTGCCGGTCGGCGCCGGCCGGGTTGGTCAGCGGACCGAGGATGTTGAAGATGGTGCGGATCCCGATCTCGCGGCGCGGTCCGATGGCATGCTTCATCGCTCCGTGCAGCGCCGGTGCAAACAGGAAGCCGACGCCGACCTCGTTGACGCAACGGGCGACCTGCTCCGGCGAAATATTCAGGTTGACACCGAGCTTTTCCAGCACATCGGCGCTGCCGCAGGCGGAAGAGATACTGCGGTTGCCATGCTTGGCAACCTTGGCGCCGCAGGCCGCCACGGCGATCGCCACGGTGGTCGAGATATTGAAGCTCTTGGTCCCGCTGCCTCCGGTGCCGCAGGTGTCGAGGATCGTCTCGCGATCGACGTTGATCTCGTCACGGTCGATATCGATCACCCCGCCGACCTGGATCGGCGTCGCATGGGCGCGCATCACTTTGGCGGCGCCGACGATCTCGGGGATGGTCTCCCCCTTCATCCGCAGCGCGGTAATGAACGAACCGATCTGGGCCGGAGTCGCTTCCCCTCCCATGACCTGGTTCATCACTGCGATCATTTCCGCTTCGCTCAGATCCTGCCGCTCCACCAGTTTGGCAATCGCTTCCTTGATCATTTCGCCTCCGTTTCAGGTCAACTCAAGAAAATTCCGCAGCAACTGCATCCCCTCGACGGTCAGGATCGATTCGGGATGGAACTGCAGTCCCCAGACCGGTAGCTGCTTATGTTGCAGTCCCATGATCTCCCCCTCTTCGGTCCAGGCGGTTTTCTGCAGACACTCGGGAAAACTGTCTGGCTCAGCCAGGAGCGAATGATAACGGGTGGCGATAAAAGGGTTGGAAATCCTTGAGAACAGCTCGCTGCCGTCATGCTGAATCGGGCTGGTTTTGCCGTGCATCAGTCGCCCGGCCCGTACCACCCGGCCGCCGAAGGCTTCGGTGATCGACTGGTGTCCAAGGCAGATGCCGAGAATCGGAATCTGCCCGGCAAAACGCTGGATCGCCGGGACCGAGATTCCCGCCTCTTTCGGCGTGCAGGGACCGGGAGAAATCACCAGCCGCCGCGGCGCCAGCCGTTCGATATCGTCGAGGCTCAACTTGTCGTTGCGGATCACTTCCACCTCTTCCCCGAGTTCAAGAAAATATTGCACCAGGTTGTAGGTGAAGGAATCGTAATTGTCGATCATCAGCAGCATGGTTTCTACTCCAACCCGCGATTGGCCATTTCAATGGCGCGTTTGACGCCGCGGGCCTTGTTCAGGGTCTCCTGATATTCCATCTCCGGATCGCTGTCGGCGACGATGCCCGCGCCGGCCTGCAGGTAAAGCCGGTCCTTCTCGATCTGCAGGGTGCGAATGGCGATCGCCAGGTCCATGTTGCCGCTGAAGGAGAAATAACCGACCGCCCCACCGTAGACTTCGCGGCGGCTCGGCTCCAGCTCGTCGATGATCTCCATGGCGCGGATCTTCGGCGACCCGGACAGGGTTCCGGCCGGAAAGCTTGCCCGGAAGACGTCGAAGGCATCCAACCCGGGGCGCAGTCGGCCGCGGACGTTGGAAACAATGTGCATGACGTGGGAATAGCGTTCGATGACCATCAGTTCGCTGACTTCGACCGTACCCCCGACCGCTACCCGGCCGACATCGTTGCGCCCCAGATCGACCAGCATGATATGCTCGGCGCGTTCCTTCGGATCGGCCAGCAGTTTTTGTTCCAGTGCCAGGTCCTCCTCCGGAGTCGCGCCGCGCGGCAGGGTGCCGGCGATCGGCCGGACATCGACCTGATTTCCCTCCTTGCGCACCAAAACTTCGGGAGAAGCGCCGACCACCAGTGACTCGCCAAACCGGAGAAAAAACATATAGGGAGAAGGATTGATGGTCCGCAACGCCCGGTAGATATCAAAGGGATCGCTCTGCAACTGACCGGAAAAACGCTGGGAGATGACCACCTGAAAGATGTCGCCGGCGCGGATATATTCTTTGCATTGCTCGACCGCCGCCTTGAAATCCTCCTTGGCGAAATTCGGTTCCAGCGGCTGCTTGCCGTCCGTATCATTCGGTTCGGTAAACGACTGCAGCGGCCGGCGTAACTGTTTGATCATCTGGGCGATCTGCTGCCGGGCCCGCTGATAGGCCAGTTTGGGATCTTCCTCCGGCTGCAGGTGAATATTGCAGACCACCTTCACCTTCTGACGCATGTTGTCGAAGATCAGCAACCGCTCGGTGAGCATGAAACAGGCATCCCAGCCGCCTATCTGGCGCGGATTGTTGTCGGGCAATTGTTCAACAAAACGCACCATGTCGTAGCCGAGATAGCCGACCGCGCCGCCGAAAAAGCGTGGCAGCCCCTCAACCTCGACCGGCTGGTAAACAGCCATCAGTTCGCGGAGCTTGCTCAGCGGATCCGCGCACTGGCCACTTTGCTCAACCTGGCCAGCGAAAAAGACCTCATAATAATCATCACGACTGCGGAACACTCGCGCCGGACCACAGCCGAGAAAAGAATAACGCGCCCATTTCTCCCCCCCTTCGATCGATTCGAGCAGAAAGGAGGTCAGACCGTCATCGATCTTGCGGAAGGCGGAGACCGGGGTCTCCATATCCGCCAGGATTTCCCGGTAAACCGGAATCAGATTGCCGTTTTTCGCCAGTCGGCAGAAGTCATTTTCGCTAGGGAAATGCATGATTTATCAATCCGGGAAAAAACCTGTGCAAAAATAGAGCTTTCTACCATTTTAAAGAGCGCCAAGTCAAGAAAGACGGTACCGGAACGACCAGACCGTCCGCACAACCGCCAGACTTGTTTTATTCTTCCTCTCAAAGCCACTCATCGTCAACAAACCTTTCACTTCAATAGATCAGACAAACAAGCCCGCCACCGGCTGATGCCACAATAAATAAAACAAGGGCCTCGATAGTCAAATATCCCGCTCTGATTTATAGAACGAACATTAAAATTTTAGCCGGGCTTAAATGGAAATTCATTCGATTAAGATGAAACATCTATTCTATTTTTCTGAATCGAGCCCGAATTATGGCTAATCTTGTCATCAATTCAAGAACTAAATAAATGACAATTTTTTAATTTTTAAAACAGCCAAAAGACAATTGGTAACGATGTTTTAATTCTTTTCAATGTTTCATTTAAAATATTTTTACTTTTATTTTTCGTATACTTATAGAATTAGGCTAAAGTTATCCGTGATTCTCAAAAAAGAATCCAACCCGCGAATAATCAAAAAGTATATTGACAATTCCAGAACAGCGTATTATCGTTCCTTCAACATTGAATTATTATTTTGATGAGAACTTGCTAAACTGAACTTCCGGTTTAAAATTTACCTAAATAAAGAGAGCGGCGATGCCAAGCAGGGACAAAGACACTTATTGTATAAGGTCGGTTGAGAACGCCCTGTTCCTGCTGGAAGCATTAGCCGAAGAAGATTCACGGTGCAGTCTCGCACAATTGAGTCAGCGTTTGGGTATGACAAAAGCAAGTTTATTCAGATTGATGGCAACGTTTGAAAGCCATGGCTACGTTGAACGCAAACAGGATTCCGGTGAATACAAGCTGGGGCTGGCAGCGTTCGAAGTCGGTCAGAAACTGCTTTCGCGAATGACGCTGCTCCACAAAGCCCGCCCCATCATGGGACAACTGGTCCGCCAGTGCAACGAAACCGCCTATCTCGTTGTCCAGCGCGACCAGGATGTTCTTTTTCTCGAAATGTCCGACAATGACCAGAAAGTCAAAGTTGTCTCTCTGGCCGGACGCCGCTTTCCCGTGGAGAGCTGTGCCGCCGGGAAAATATTTCTTGCCTACGACAGCAGAAAAAACAAAGTTCTGATCAAAAATCATCCGGAGCTGGCAACCGAGCTCGAACTCTGTCGCCAACGCGGCGCCCTCATCGGCCACAACAGTCTTGGCGAAGGCAGCACCTGCATTGCCGTTCCTCTGTTCTGCACCGGCAATAAACTGGCCGGCTGTCTGGCTATGGTCGGACCAAGCTTCCGGATGGAAGAAGAGCGCAGCACGAAACAATTACTGCCGGCGATTAAAACCGCAGGAGAAATGATTTCCGCGCGCCTGGGACATCTTGATTACAACGTGGACTCCGAGCTGTCAGTCTCCGGAAGCGGTGTTTAAAAGCATCAATAAACAACGGCAACCTACTAATAAATAACAGGGTTATATTTTACTATTGACTGAAATCGTTATCAGAATTATCTTCTGCAAATCTGTTTTTGAAATGGCGATTCTAAATTTACAAACGATGTTATCTGTTTTGCTTGACAGGAAGACTCAAATTTAAAGAATCGTTGGATAAACTTTATTTAAGAAAGGAGGCAGAGTGAAGCACAGCAATTTCGCAAGAGTCCGGGGTGAGAGCCGGGCAAGTTATTTTTCCGAGGGATAGTGGTAATCGTTTATTTATGAGAGAGAGGAGATTTTTATGCACGAACATGATGATGTAGCATATTGGAAAGCAACTCTGGGTCTGATCAGGAATGTTCTGATCGTCTGGTTCGTTGTCTCGTATGGTTTCGGCATTCTGCTGCAACCGATGCTCGACAATATCCACATTGGTGGATACCCCTTGGGCTTCTGGTTTTCCCAGCAGGGTTCCATGTATATTTTCGTGGCCCTCATCTTCATTTACGCGAAGCTGATGGGGAAGATCGACGAAAAATTTGACGTTCATGAAGAATAAGGAGGCGCGAACAATATGAGTCTACAAGCTGTTACTTATCTTATCGTCGGGCTTACCTTCGCGCTTTATATCGGTATCGCGATCTGGGCACGGGCGGGAAGCACCAAAGAATTCTATGTTGCCGGTGGCGGTGTCCATCCGGTTCTGAACGGGATGGCAACCGGCGCCGACTGGATGTCGGCAGCATCCTTCATCTCCATGGCCGGCCTGATTGCCGCCATGGGTTACGGCGGGTCCCTGTTCCTGATGGGCTGGACCGGCGGTTATGTTCTGCTGGCGATGCTGCTGGCTCCTTACCTGCGTAAATTCGGTAAGTTCACCGTACCCCAGTTCTTCGGCACCCGTTACTATTCCCAGGGCGCCAGCACTGTGGCCGTTATCTGCCTGCTGATCGCCTCGACCACCTACATCATCGGTCAGATGACTGGCGTCGGCGTCGCCTTCTCCCGCTTCCTCGGCGTTTCCAACGCCACCGGGATTTATGTCGGAATGGCCATCGTTTTCATCTACGCGGTCGGCGGCGGCATGAAGGGGATCACCTACACCCAGGTCGCCCAGTACTGCGTGCTGATCGTCGCCTACACCATCCCGGCGATCTTCATCTCCATGCACCTGACCGGTAACCCGATTCCGCAACTCGGCCTCGGTTCCGACATGGTCGGTTCCAACGTCAGCCTGCTGCACAAACTCGACCTGATTGTCACCGACCTCGGCTTCGCCAAGTACACCACCAGCGTCCGCCTGAGTTACCTCAATCAGTTCGTCTACACCGTGTCGCTGATGATCGGTACCGCCGGTCTGCCGCACGTTATCGTCCGTTTCTTCACCGTGCCCAAGGTTCGGGACGCCCGCGCTTCGGCTGGTTGGGCGCTGGTGTTCATCGCCCTTCTCTACACCACCGCTCCGGCCGTGGCCGCCATGGCGAAAATGAACCTGCTCAAAACCCTCAACCCGAACATCATGACCGATGCCAACATCACCGCTCCGGATGCGCAGATCAAGTATGAAGAACGCCCCGCCTGGATGAAGCGTTGGGAAGTCACCGGCCTGCTCAAGTTCACTGACAAGAATGGCGACGGCCGTATCCAGTACTACAACGACAAGAGCAAAGATCCCAAGTTCGAGGCCGCTGGCTGGAAGGGGAACGAGCTGAGCGTTAACCGCGACATCATCGTGCTCGCCAATCCGGAAATCGCCCTGCTGCCGAACTGGGTTATCGCCCTGGTCGCCGCCGGCGGTCTGGCCGCAGCACTCTCGACTGCAGCCGGTCTGCTGCTCGCCATCTCTTCGGCGATCTCCCACGACCTGCTGAAAGAAAAGTTCATGCCCGACCTGAGCGAGAAGGGCGAGCTGATGGCGGGCAAGATCGCCATGGCCTGCGCCATCGTCGTCGCCGGTTTCCTCGGCCTGCATCCGCCAGATTTCGCCGCTGGCACCGTGGCCATCGCCTTCGGTCTGGCCGCCAGCTCGATCTTCCCGGCACTGATGATGGGTATCTTCTCGAAGACCATGAACAAGCAGGGTGCCATCGCCGGTATGCTTGCCGGTATCGGTATCACCATGTTCTACGTCTTCGCACACAAAGGAATCTTCTTCATCAAGGGGACCGAATATCTGGTCGGCTCCCTGGGGCAGAACTTCTTCCTCGGCATCGAGCCTAACGCCTTCGGGACCATCGGCGCGATCATCAACTTTATTGTGGCCTTCGCCGTCAAGAACATGACAGCTCCGGTGCCCGAGCACATCGCCAAGATGGTCGAACAAGTGCGTATTCCGCGCGGCTCCAAGGAAGTCGACGGTGCCCATTAATCGGACGCCTCATCTGATTCCGATTTGATCGTTAAATGTTCCTCTGACCATGAACCCCGCCAGTTGCGCTGGCGGGGTTTTTTTCAGATTTCTATTGCTTGTACCGTCTGCCTCAGTTAAAAACCATCTTGAAACGTCCCTGTGACTTTGTCATCTCTGGAGTTGAAAATGTCTGTTTACATCAGTCTCGCGCTGAACTGGATATTGTTTCTGGCGCTTTTCCCCTTGAGCTTTTTCTGGCTGCGACGCGCGGCGCGAATATTCATCAAGAAGGATTACTCCGATGTCGCTCTCAAGCGAGGCCTGGCTCCACCCAACCAAGACAAATGGGCGCCCTTCGTCGGCCTGCTCAACCTGGTTGCCGGCGGGGCCTGCATCTGGACCATTATTGGGGTCGCCGGCGCTTTTTACGATTACGATACCTGGAGTGCAATTGCCGGAACGACTATCTGGGGCAAGATCGTCGCTGATTTCATTATCAGGATGCAGGCCCATCCGTTCAAATTCGGCAAAAATAAAAAATCCGAGTCCAGTTAATTTGCTTTCAAGTGGAATCATTCAAAACCTCTAATTTCTTTTTCCAGGCAGCAATATTTGTGATAGCATCATAGGGTATGTACAAGGCTTCCACGTTGGGGGCCTTTTCGCCTTAACCCAAGGGACTCATGGGCTTGATCAAAACATTAAGGGACACAGAACCTTTCAACCAGCTGCCGGATGATGCCTTCGCTAAACTGAGCCAGGCGGCCATCAGTGAAACCTTCCCCTCGCACACCCATATCTTCAAGCAACATGATCCGCCGACCGGATATCTCTACGTCATAAAATCGGGCTTGGTGGAGATTATCGCCCTGACTCCCGGCGGCGTCGAGATGGTCGTCGACTACCGCAAGGACGGCTCTTTTTTCGGCGGTACTCCGGTTTTTACCAACGAGGATTATACTGCCGGAGCGCGAACCGTCAAAAAGACCGAATGTTACCTGATCCCGGCGGAATTACTGGTCGAAACGGCCAGACACTATCCTGACATTACCGAACACTTCACCCGGGAGATCTGTTCCCGGGTTCGCAGCCTCTACTCTGAAATGGTCAGCAATCACATGCAAAACGCCCTGACCCAGATGGAGTCCTATCCGTTTAAAAAACGACTGGCGGACATCATGTCAGAGCCGGTCGGCACCTGTTCTCCAACGGCCTCGGTCAAAGAGGTGGCGCGGCGCATGACCGAACGGGGAGTGGGCGCGATTCTGGTCTGCAACACAAAACGCCGGCCGGTGGGAATCATCTCGGAAAGGGACCTGGTCACCAAAGTTCTGGCCCGAGAATCTGTCGATTCAGGCCAGGTGACTGCCGCCGACATCATGACTCCAAACCCCTTCACCATGACCCCGGAAACTTATATGTATGAAGCGACCAGCTTCATGATCGGGCACAAAGTCAGCCACCTGCCGGTGCTGGACAAGGGGGAGATTGTCGGAGTTGTCACCCTGCAGGATCTGACGCGCTATCGCAGCCAGAAATCGATGCTGCTGGTCAGCAACATCGCGGAAGCAAACTCTATTGATGACCTGAGAATCATTAAGGGAAAACTGGTCAAGGTCGCCCGGGCGCTGCTCAGTGAAATGCGCTCCCATGCTGAAACCATGGAGATCCTCTCCTACATTCACCACTGTATCCAGCGTCGCGCCTATGAACTTGTCCTGGAGGAAATGAACCAGCTGGGGCAGGCTCCGCCGGACATCCGTTTCTGCTTTTTCATCATGGGAAGCGGCGGGCGAAAGGAGATGCTGCTCGGGGCCGACCAGGATAACGGCTTTATTTTTGAGAACTTCCCGGACGAGCGCCTGGATGAGGTCAATGCCTTTTTCGTCCCCTTTGCCGAAAAACTGGTCGACACCCTGGCCCGGATCGGCTATCCCCGCTGCAAAGGGAAGGTAATGGTCAACAACCCACTCTGGCGCGGACGCGTCAAGGACTGGCATTCACGCATCCACAACTGGGTCAATACCCCTGAGCCACAGCGGGTCAGATATTCAACGATCTTTTTCGATTTCATGCCGCTGGTCGGCGAGGCATCACTCTGCCAGGATCTGCGCGATATCGTTCATCAGCAGATCAAGAATTTTCCGTTGTTTCTCTATCACATGATGGAACTCGACTTTAAACACAAAGTTCCCCTCGGGCTGCTGGGACGCTTCACCCTGGACCGGGAACACAAGGGGTTGCTCTCCACCAAACAGACCGGCAGCATTTTCATTGTCGATTGCGTCCGCATGTTCATGCTTGAAAAACAGATCCACGCCACCACCACCACCGAACGGATTGATCGCCTGGTCAAACTGAACATCTTCAATCAGAACACCGCCGAGCACCTCAAGGCCGCCTTTGAAGCTTTCACCTATTTGCGCCTGCGTAACGAAATCGACCTGATCGAAAAAGGCAAGCCGCCCTCGCACTATCTTGATCCCTATGCGCTCTCCAAGGATGAACAGGATCTGCTGCGAGAAGCTTTCCGTGCTGCCAGTAAGCTGCAGGATTCAGCCAAACGGCACTTCAACGTCGGCTAGCAGTTGTTGAGATAGAACAGATAAAAAAACCGCCGGTCGATTCGACCGGCGGTTTTTCGGTTGAGAAAGCCCGGGGCTCAGATAAGTTTTCTGACCGCCTCCAGAGCTGCACCGTAATTCGGTTCGGCGGTCACTTCCGGAACCAGCTCGGCGTAAGCCACCTTGTCGTTTCGGTCGATAACATAGACCGCCCGCGCCAGCAACTTCAGGTCCTTGAGCAGCAGACCATAGTTGAGGCCGAAGGAACGATCCTGATAATCGGAGAGGGTCCGCACCCTGTCAATCCCGGCATTGCCGCACCAGCGTTTTTGGGCGAAAGGCAGATCGACGCTGATGGTGTAGATCGCAACCGACTCGGGGAGTTCGGCGGCTTCCTGGTTGAAGCGGCGGGTCATGGTGTCGCAGACTGGGGTATCGAGGGACGGTACCACGGTAATCAGGCGCACCTTCCCGGCATCAGAGGCCAAAGTGACCGGCTGCAGACCATTGTCGACGACCCGAAAATCAGGGGCGGAATCACCTGCTTTTAGTTCCGGACCGAGCAGAGTTGCAGGATTCCCTTTAAACAGAACAGCACCTTCACGTTCCTGAGAATTACTCATTTTTCTTCCTCCCAAAGTATGAATCTTATTTCCGACCTCTTTGGTCACAATTCTAGCTTTCCCTGCGGATATGTCAATTTCATCTCGCAACTTACTTCATCAATCCTGCTTCTTTGTAATACTTCATGGCGCCCGGGTGGATTGGAGCGGACAACCCTTTGAGCATGCTCGCTTTGGTCAGAGTGCTGTATGCCGGGTGGAGATGTTTGAATTCTTCAAAATTATCAAAGACTTCCTTGGTGATGGCGTAAACAATCTCATCCGGCATGTCGGCGCTGGTGCAGAACGTGGCCTTGACGCCGAAGGTTGGAACATTTTCCGTATTCATAACCCCCGGATACTGATCGACCGGAATTTCGGATTCGGCATAGTAGGGGAATTTGTCGGTCAGCTTCTTAACGATATCGGCCGGAACCGCAACGAAATTGACCTTAATGGCGCCGGCCACTGCTTCCTTGATCGAACCGTTCGGGTGGCCGACGGTATAGAAAAAGGCATCGATCCGACCGTCCTGCAGCATGCTCGCCGATTCGGCGGCTTTCATCCCTTCGGCCTGCAGATCTTTTTTGACGTCGATCCCTGCAGTTTCAAACAGGTCCATGGCGTTGATGCGCTGACCGGAACCGGGATTGCCGATATTGACGATTTTCCCTTTCAGGTCGGCGACGGTCTTGATGTTCTTGCTGGCGTTGGCGACGATGGTCACCGATTCCGGGTGGATCGAAAAAACCGCGCGCAATTTCTTGAACGGCCTCCCTTTCCAGTCGGCCGTGCCGTTGTAGGCCTGGTACTGGATATCCGATTGCACGATCCCGAACTCCAGATCGCCGGCCGCAATGGCATTGACGTTGAACACCGAGCCGCCGGTCGATTCGACGGTGGCGCGCAGGTTGTACTCCTTGCGTTTCTTATTGACCATTTTGGCGATCGCGCCGCCGGTCGGATAATAGACCCCGGTCACTCCGCCGGTTCCAATGGTGACGTAAGTGTTTCGGGCGTCAACCCGGGGAACCGGAATGAACACCCCGGCCACCACCAGAACAATGATGACAAGCCGCAACCTGCTCAACATACAACTCCTCCTCTTAACCGAAAATTTTCCACAAGAGCTGAACCGATGGATCGCTATAACCCTACTGCGAAGAATATAAATCGCAAGAGAGGCGGCAATTATATTTTTACCGGTTATTGCCCCTTTCCGTACAGAAACTGCAGACCCGATCTATTTCTTGTGCCCAAAAATCTTGGGATATCAAGTGCAACCATGAAGGTGACCGATTTTCTGTCCGGTAATAACCGGATCCTCTCCCCTCTTTTCAAATCAGCAGAATGGCTGTACTCTGTGAAGCACTGTTCACGCCCCTCGTCCTTCAGGAGACAACATGGCCGGCAAATCGACCCTGACAATAAAAAATGTTGCCCGACTGCTGCAGCGCCGCGAGCTACTGAGCGCCGAACAACTGGACATGATCAACAAACAGGGGCAGCTGCAATTCGAACGTTTGCAGAGCCATCACAAGAGCGGCCGCTCGCGCAAACTGCTCAAAGAGAGCGATCTGGTCTCACCGGCCGAGGTGATCAGTTCCTTCAACCTGGAAATCCCCGGCAGCAAACAACTGCTTAATGAAGACATCATTACCGAAGCCCTGGCCCGGGCGGCGGGGATGAAATATCTGAAGATCGATCCCTTGAAACTTGATCTGGAAGTTGTTACCAACAATATTTCCCGCGCTTTCGCACTGAAAAATCTGATGATTCCGGTCGAGGTAAAAAACGGCGTGGTGACCATTGCCGTCTCCGACCCGACCGGCAGCGAAGCGCTCGAAGAGCTGCAGCGCACCCGGCGGATCAAGATCGAGCGGGTTCTGGCTTCGCGCAGCGACATTCTGAAAATTCTCGGCGAATTTTTCGGCTTCCGCGCCTCGGTGATGGCCGCCGAATCAGAGATGCAGAAGGGAACCGACATCTCCAACCTGGAGCAGTATTTCCAGATGCGGCCGGTGGGAACTGCGGAGGCGGAAGGGACCGACAAGCATATCGTCGCCGCGGTCGATTATCTTCTGCAGTACGCCTTCGATCAGCGCGCCAGTGATATCCACATCGAACCGAAGCGTGAGAAATCGCTGATCCGCCTGCGGGTCGACGGGGTACTGCACAACATCCACAGCATTCCGAAAAACCTCCACCCCTCCCTGGTCTCGCGCATCAAGCTGCTGGCCCGTCTTGACCTGGCCGAGAAACGCCGCCCCCAGGACGGCCGCATCAAGACCGAGCACAAGGGGAAGATCATCGAGCTGCGGGTTTCGACCCTGCCGGTCGCCTTCGGTGAGAAGGTGGTGATCCGGATTTTCGATCCCGACATCCTGATGCAGGACCTGGAAAAGCTCGGCTTCGAACCCCGCGAATTCCAGCTCTACAGCTCCTTCATCCGCCAGCCGAACGGCATCATCCTGGTCACCGGTCCGACCGGCAGCGGCAAAACCACCACCCTCTATTCGTCGTTACGGGCGCTCGCCTCGCCGGATGTGAATATTGTCACCGTCGAGGACCCGATCGAAATGGTGATGGAGGAATTCAACCAGGTCGGGGTACAGAAAGCGATCGACGTCACCTTCGCCACGGTGCTGCGAAATATCTTGCGCCAGGACCCGGACATCATCATGATCGGCGAAATCCGCGACAAGGAAACGGCCGAGAACGCCGTGCAGTCGGCACTGACCGGCCACCTGGTGCTCTCAACCCTGCACACCAACGATGCCCCGTCTTCCATTACCCGCCTGCTCGATCTCGGCATCCCCTATTTCCTGCTCACGTCGACACTTCTCGGCATCAACGCCCAGCGGCTGGTGCGCCGCATCTGCAGGGAATGCAAGCAGAAGCGCTTTTTGACGGCTGCCGAACGCGCCTATCTGCAGCTGGGAGATGATGAAGTGACCGTCTGGGAAGGAACCGGCTGCAGCGCCTGCCGCAACACCGGGTACCGGGGACGAACCGGCATCTTCGAGGTGATGGACATCAACAGCCGGATCAAGGCAGTGCTGACGGAAAACACCAATCTGGAGGAACTGACCCGGATCGCTCGCGAGGATGGCATGTGCAGCCTGCGCGAAGCGGCGATCCGTAAAATGCTGCTCGGCGAGACGACCTTTGAGGAGGTGGTCGCGGTGACCGGTTAAAGAACCGCCTCAGCATTTTATTAATCACCATCCTTGAGAACAAGTTACGAGACAGGATGATAGAATAAAGAAATATGGCTGGGGCCTGAAACCTGGGAACCGCTAGCCGCTCCGAAACGCCTTCCTCATTTCAGGAGGAACCCTATGCGTTGGAAACAATTCTTTACCCCGGCAAAATCGATGACCGCTCCGGAAGCGAAGCAGTTCATGGACCGACTCAGTGCGGATCAATACAACTTGGTCGATGTGCGTCAGCCCGGTGAATATGAAGCCGGGCATATCCCCGGCGCCCGATTGATCCCGGTCGCCGACCTGTCTGAGCGGATCGCTGAACTCGATCCCGAAAAACCAACCCTGGTCTACTGAGCCATTGGTGGGCGCAGCCGTGTTGCTGCGCAAATGCTGGCGGCAAAAAGTTTCAACAATGTCATCAATATGACCGGAGGTATCAAGGCCTGGAACAGTGAACAGGCAGTCGGCGCCGAAGATGCCGGTTTGTCTCTTTTCACTGGCCGGGAAACGCTTGAGGAAATTCTGGTCGTCGCCTATTCGCTGGAGAAGGGGCTGCAGGATTTTTATCAGTTGTTGTCCGGCAAGGTCGGGAGCGATCGGGCAAAACAGTTATTCAAAAAACTTGCGGCCATCGAGTTAATTCACCAGGAACGCCTTTTCACCGAGTATCGAAAAGTCACGACGCAACCAATCAGCCTGCAGGAATTTGAACAGGGACTGGTTGTGCAGGCGATGGAAGGCGGGCTGACGACCCAGGAGTACCTCGATCTGTACCAGCCCGATCTGGAAGTCGAGGCGGACGTGGTTTCGTTGGCGATGGCGATCGAGGCCCAGGCCCTGGACCTCTATCTGCGGGCTCGCGATCGGGCGCCGGCGGCGGCCACGAAGGTGACCCTGCAGCAGATTGCCGAGGAAGAACGTGCTCACCTGAAACAGCTGGGGAAACTGCTCGATACCTAGTGTCCCGTTTGGTGAGTCCTTTTAGATAATTCTGAGGCAATTTAGCCGGTGCCAAGGCGTGTCGACGCGGGCCTATCCTGAGCAAAGCCGAGGAGACATAACACCGCCAGCGGCTAAAAGGACCAGAATTAATGAATGGAATTAACCAATCGGGGCACTAAGCCCCATCCGGGAGCGGCAAAATGAAAAAAAGGCTGGTACTCGCCGGCGGCGGCCACTCCCACATGGTGACACTGGCCAAGCTGCGGACCTTTATCGAAAATGGCTACCAGGTCAACGTCATCGGGCCTTCCGAGTATCATTATTACTCGGGCATGGGGCCCGGCCTGCTGGGCGGCACCTATTCCCCTGAAGAAATCCGCTTCGCCACCAAAACCGTCACCGAAAAAATGGGGGCAACATTTATCCTCGGCAAAATCAGGCGCATCGATCCCGAGGCCCGGCTGGTCCACCTGGAATCCGGGGACGAACTGCCCTACGATGTCCTATCGTGTAATCTGGGAAGCCAGGTCCCAGAAGATCTGGTCGCGGGATCGCAGGCTGATGTTTTCCCGGTCAAGCCGATCGAAAAACTGCTGCAAGCCCGGCAGCGCATCCTGGAACTGGGCAGGTTGAAAAAAATTGCTGTCGGGGTGATCGGGGGCGGACCCTCCGCTGTCGAAATCGCCGGCAATATCTGGCGGCTCGGTCAGGAACCGGGGATGAATCCGGTCGATCTCACGATCTTTGCCGGCAAGCAGCTGCTCCCCCAGCACCCGGACGGGGTCCGGCGGCTGGCGGACAATTCGTTGCGCAAGCGAAACATCCGCATTGAAGAAAACTGCCGGGTCAAGACCGTCGAGACCGGCAGCGTGATTTGTGAAACCGGCACGACCTGCGAGCTGGATATCATCTTCGTCGCTGTCGGGGTCAGGCCCAGTACTGTGTTCAGGGAATCGGGCATCCCGACCGGACCGGACGGCGGGATGCGGGTGAACCGCTTCCTGCAGAGTACCGCCAATGCCAACATCTTCGGCGGCGGCGACTGTATTTATTTTGCGGACGACCCCTTGGACAAGGTCGGGGTTTTTGCCGTTCGGCAGAATCCGGTCATTTATCATAATTTGCTGGCTGCTTTGCAGGGCACCGCGCTGCAGCCGTTTGTTCCGCAGCGAAAATACCTGCTGATTTTCAATCTGGGCAACGGTTCCGGCATTTTTTACAAACGGCCGATCCTCTTCGGCGGCCGTCCAGCCTTCCTGCTGAAAGATTATATCGATCGCAAGTTCATGAAAACCTTTCAGGCTTTTGAATAACAGGCAGAAAACTTCCTTGGCGCCGATTATTGCAAACTGGACTGGCGGGGTTTCCTGTGCCCATACATTTGAGATGGAAAATTCTCCCGGCGGGAAGCCGGAAGTATGCAGCTTTTCGTGGATTTTGAGATTTAGTTGTTATGGCCGGGGGGATCTGCTGGTCGGGCAAAGGTGGATTTTAAAAGATGACCAAGTAGGATATAATTGTTGGTAAATATGTTAGGAAAGGAGTTGCAATATGAATAATAAAATATCCAAACAGTCTGGTTCACAGGGAAAAACCAAAGAAAAAGTGGCTGTCCAACGGCAAGATTTACCTGGGCAGGAAATGACGTTTAACTCTCTTAGAAATAGTATCCATACAGTAGTCACTACTATTCAAGGGCAATATCGTTGCTGGAATTTCCCCAATTGCGATGATTTGAAATAACCGAGGTCAGGCTTTTCTCCAAATGAACATCGACGGCCCACGACTACCAGGTCCTGGGCCGTTCCTGTTTAGCGCAGCGTCCGTTCAGAGGGGACGGTCCTGACGAAACGATTATCCCAGAAAGGCCTGTAATATTTCATCTTCCCGATACCGTTTTTCTCCCCGGTGGGCCGCTTTGCTCACAGCCGAAGCCGTATAGCTAAGTCGTTCCGCAACGGCCGAGGCGGGAAGCCGCAGACGACGCATGGCGAAATAGCAGATGATTGCTTTGGCCTGAACAAATTGCGGGCGGCGACAGGGGCAGGACAAGTCCTCGACGGACAGCATGTAATAATCGGCCACCCTGACGATCAACTCCGCAAGGGGTTGCACCGACGCACCGGGCAATTCTTCTGTCCCCAGAAGCTGTTCGACAAAATCACCGCCACCGGGGATCCGCTCATCAAAAAACTCGTCGTCCGATAGTTGGTCGTTGTATGCCCGGCTGGATTGCCGTCCTCCGCAGGAGAGTTTTACTGGCGTGTTCGCCTGCAGGCCGTCGGCTAGAAAGCCCAGATAACGCTCCACAGCAGCTTTTTTGCCCTTTGCAAAAATAGAGAGCAATTCTGCCTTTGCCAAAAGCTGATAGGGGGCGGCACCGATCAATTGCTGATGTCCGCACCAGGGATAGCGAGCCAGTCCCTTGAGGTCGGCAACGATTCCGGCGCGGAGTGGATTCAGATGAATGTAACGCAACAGCTCCAGTCGATAGATCTCGTCGTCACAGACAATCGACTTGTATCGGTTCTGAAAAAGATGCCCTGCTCTTTTGTGGCGCCGGTTGTAGGTAATGGCATAGCCGGTCAACAGCCTGCGCATCAGGCGTGCCAGGGTTTGTTCGATAGGCAAAAGCAGGAGGCGGACATGATTGTCGAGCAAGGCCCAGGCATAGCAGAGAGTCTTCGTTTCGCAGAGAAGCGAGCCGAGGCGGATGACAAAATTATCACGGTCTTTGTCATCGGTAAAGATGTCGGCCTGCGCAACGCCGCGAACAATGACGTGTTGCAGCAGGCCGGGCACATCAAGGCGGGCAGAGGAACACTTCCGCAAACAACTTGAATAGTTCGATGGTTCACAAGCCGTTGGCCGCTGCCATTATCATAAATGTTCGTTCCAACAATTCACCAGTTCCAGCACATAGAACGCCCCGGCTACTAACTGTGAGCCGGGGCGTTCTCATAAGTTATGCTGGCACATGGGGATCTTGCTTCGCCTTAGGTTTAATAGCACAGCCATCGGCAGAAAATCCGTCTCATATATCGTGACATGATATTTTTTCTGAAGCCACCTGTTAAGCTATAGTCATAGCCAGAATCACTCTTACCATAGCGTCAGAAGCCTGCTGGAGATCCTGGAAAACATTATGATGCTTGCACCTACGAACCGATTCGGACCCGCATATGCGTCCCTTGATGATTCGGCATTTATTCCAAGGTACCGGGCCGCGTGCTTTTGCGGCAGGGTCAGATACGAGGTGAGCGCTGAGCCAGTGGATGCGAAACTCTGTCACTGCCGAGCCTGCCAGATACTGCATGGCGCTCCTATGCAATGGGCTGCCATCTTTCACAAACATCAGGTGAGGTTCACTGCCGGCTTGGATCAGCTGCGTTTTTTCAATAGCGAGCAAGGCAAGAAGGATCGCATCTTGCCCTGCAAGGTCAGCTGTAACCAGTGTGGAACCCCGATTGCCGATGAAGGGCGCAGGATGTGGCTTGCCTTCCCCACCCTGTTTGAGTTTGGTCAAGGTGCCGAGACGCCGGATTCATTCAAACCAACCTGCCATATTTTCTATAGCCAGCGGGTGACTGACATCTGTGACAATCTGCCCAAGTGGGCTGGGCATAAGAACCATTCTGCACGGCTATGATAGGAGTTTATCCCTTGCGTCTGGACTGGAGGAATAAATTCTAGGCCTGGAGAGCTGCAAGGTTTCCTGTTTCGGAGAATGACGACTCGGAATGGTATATTCCAAGAAAAGTTCAGCGAAAGGAATGGGGCATGAGCGATGTTGATAAAAGGTTTAAAAAAGATGTTTGCACTACCTTGGAAGTGGCCTTGGAAAAGTCGATCGTGATGGAGGAAAGGGCATTTCGCAACTTCCTGCATGCCATCAGGCTGATTAAAGATCGGCAGGCGATAGCAATTTTGCGAGAGGCGGCAAAAGAAGAGTTAGAACATAAGCATAAATTGGAAATGGCGCTGCTCGAGGGGCACGACAAGAACGCTTTTGACCTGAAAAAAGAACTGCCACTGATGAATCTCGCCTATGTGTTTAAACAGAAAAGCATTACTGCGGATGCAAACGCCAGAGAGTCGCTGGCTTATGGGATAAACCTTGAAAAAGAAGAGATCGATTTTTATCGCGCCCTTACGCACGGTTGTGAAGGTGCGCCTATGGCCGAACTATTTAAGGGCCTGTTAGCTGATGAAACCCGTCATTTACAGATTCTGGAAGATTTTTACGAAAAATATTTTTTGACTGAAAACTGATTCTTTCAATCTGACAGGCCTTTGCAAAACCAGTAAGGTTCGGAAAGTCCATATCCCCCTTTTATGCAGGGGCTTTTAGACTACAACTTTCGACTTCGATGATCTCACCAAAAAGGCCTTTCGGGTTTCTCAAAACCGGGCATTCCCGGGAGTGCGCGGAAAAGGGATCACGTCGCGGATATTCTCCATGCCGGTGAGGTACATCAGAAAACGTTCAAAGCCGAGCCCGAAGCCGGCGTGCGGGCAGCTCCCCCAGCGGCGGATGTCCAGGTACCAGTCCAAAGAGCCTTCTTCTAGGCCCTGTTCGCTCATCCGCTGTTGCAGCACATCAAGCCGCTCCTCCCGCTGACTGCCGCCGATGATTTCACCGACCCGCGGCACCAGCAGGTCCATCGCGGCAACGGTGCGCTGATCGTCATTTAAGCGCATGTAAAAGGCCTTGATCTGTTTCGGATAGTCGGTGACGAACACCGGCCCGTTGAAAACCTGCTCCGTCAGGTAGCGTTCGTGCTCCGACTGCAGATCGCCCCCCCAGGCCACCGGGTATTCGAAGGCCTGCCCCGCCTTCTGAAGCCGCTCGATCGCTTCGCTGTAGCTGATGGTTTGAAACTCAGCCTTGGCCAGGGCTTCGAGCTTGTCAAGCAGCCCCTTTTCGATGCGCTGGTTGAAAAAATCCAGGTCCTCCTGACAGTTCTCCAGGGCGTAGGTCACCAGGTAGCGCAGAAAGTCCTCCCCCAGCTGGCAGTTGTCCGCCAGGTCGGCGAAGGCGATCTCCGGCTCGATCATCCAGAACTCGGCGGCATGGCGGCTGGTATTGGAGTTTTCGGCGCGGAAGATCGGGCCGAAGCTATAGATATCGGTAAAGGCCGTGGCGAACAGTTCCCCCTGCAACTGGCCGCTGACCGTCAACCCGGTGCGCTCGCCGAAGAAATCCTCGTTCCAGTCGATCTGACCATCTTTCTTCGGCGGATTGTTCGGGTCGAGGGTCGAGACGCGGAACATCTCTCCCGCCCCTTCGCAGTCATTGGCGGTGATGATCGGCGTCTGCACGTAAATAAATCCGCGTTCCTGAAAGAACTTGTGCACTGCGAACGCCAGCGCGCTGCGCATCCGGAATACTGCGCCGAAGGTGTTCGAACGGGGACGCAGGTGGGCGATGCTGCGCAGGAACTCGAAGCTGTGGCGCTTCTTCTGCAGCGGATAGCTGTCATCGACAGCGCCGATAATTTCGACCTCTTTCGCCTGCAACTCCCAACGTTGACCGGAGGCCGGCGACTCGGTCAGCGCTCCATTGACCGCCACACAGGCGCCGGTCCCGAGTCTGCTGACCTGTTCGTAATTACTCAGTTCCGGACCGAGCACCACCTGCAGCGAGGCGAAACTGGAACCGTCGTTCAGGGTGAGGAAACTGACATCCTTTCCCCGGCGCACGGAACGGGTCCACCCCTTGACACAGATTTCCTCAGCTGGCGCGGTCGCCAGCAAGGTATTTTTGATCGGTGTTTTCACTAAGGATTTCATCGGCACTCCTGGCCCAGTGTTGGAAAAGCTGATTATCACCAGAATTCTTTCCGAATCGCAACCCCTCTCGAAAAATATTCAAGCACTCAAAAGTCGCTTCAGCCCCGCTGCTGCCGGAGGAGGATTAAATCTGAATGACGGAGCAACCAAGGTGTCGAAATTGCGTTCAATAAAGTCGGCGTTACCGGAAAGTAACGCCAAGCTGATCGGCTGAAGCACGACGCATATTTCAGAATCCGGTCTGTTCATTGCGGCATGATCAGAGGAAAGGGTTATGTATTATTGCGTTTCCGGAATTGAACATCACCCTGCGACGATTTGTAACCGGCAACGCCCGCAGACCGTCAAGTCACCCGAAGGTAACACTCATGGCTGGCATGTCACCAAAGGGTAACCCGCCAGACCCGATCAATAAATGGGGCATCTACCCAAAATATAGAATATTTTCCCACAAACGCCTTCATTTCAGGAACTTGGCGTCACGATCAAACCCGGCAGCCAAAGCTGGCACGGCCTGTGGATAGGGTGAGGCCGTTTGCACTTACCCATCAACTCAAGGAGGCTACCATGCAAAAGAGGTTGTTGTTGTTTCTGCTGATCGCGGTCGTCATGTTGCCCGCGTCCGCTCTGGCCAAGATCACCGCATCGACTCAGGCCTGTCTCGATTGTCACCAGGAAACCATGCCCGGCGTGGTCAAGCAGTGGGAAGGGAGCGCCCATTGGAATGCCGGCGTCGGCTGTTTTGAATGTCACCAGGCCCAAAAGGGGGACGCCGACGCCATGGAGCACAACGGCTACACGATAGCCATCATCGTTTCCCCGCGCGACTGCGGTAAATGCCACGCCAAGGAGGCCGCCGAGCAGGAAGCCAGCCATCATGCTGAAGCCGGCAACATCCTGAACTCCAAGGACGGCCTGCTCGGTCAGACCGTTGGCGGCGAGCCGGCTGTGGCCGTCGGTTGTCGGCAGTGCCACGGCTCGATCGTCAAGGTCAAGGCAGATGGCAGCCTGGACAGCGACACCTGGCCCAACACCGGAATCGGCCGGATTAACCCGGACGGCTCCAAGGGCTCCTGCTCCGCCTGCCACACCCGGCACCGTTTCAGCAAGGAGCAGGCCCGGCAACCGGAAACCTGCGGCAAGTGTCATCTCGGACCCGACCATCCACAGAAAGAGGTCTATGAAGAGTCGAAGCACGGCATTCTCTATCAGGCCTTTAAGGACAAGCTCGGCATGGACAACCCGAAATGGGTTGCCGGTGAAGATTACTTCGATGCCGCGACCTGCGCGACCTGCCATATGAGCGCCACCCGCAACCAGGGCGTTACCCATGATGTCGGAGCGCGCCTCAGCTGGAACCTGCGGGCGCCGATTTCCAAGCGCACCAAGGACTCGGACAAAAAACTCGCGGCGATGCAGGATGTCTGCTCTTCCTGTCACGGCGCACCGTTCGTGGAAGGATTCTACAAGCAACTCGACAGCTTCGTCGGCCTGTATAATGACAAGTTCGGCATTCCGGCCAAGGAGATTCGCGAACTGCTGATGGATGAAGGAGTCCTGACCAAAGCCAATTTCGACGACAAGATCGACTGGATCTACTGGGAACTCTGGCACCATGAAGGACGGCGCGCCCGGCATGGCGCGGCGATGAGCGGTCCGGACTACGCCTGGTGGCACGGCATTTACGATGTCGCCAAGCACTTCTACACCGAGTTGCTGCCGGAAGCCAAGGAAGCCTGCGAAAAAGCCGGCAAGCCGGACGTCTACGAAAAGATCATCGCCAAGTATATTGACGGCCGGCCCGAACACCAGTGGTTCACCAAAGGCTTCGACCCGAAACAGCTCGACAGCATCAAGAAATACTACAAGGACCGCTATAACCAGGACGTCAAATAAGAGAGAAGGACATTGGCAATAAACGGAAAGCCCGGTCAAATTCCATTGACCGGGCTTTCAAGTTTCTTGTCCCAGACTTGCTGATGGTTGGCCGGTCAGATTTTCAGTGGCAGAAAGATCGAGAAACAACTGCCCTTCCCCGGCTCCGAGGAAACGCTCAAGTTCCCCCGGTGATTGACAGTGATGATAAAATAAGAAACCGACAGCCCGAGACCGGTACCGGTTCCGACAACTTTGGTGGAAAAGAAAGGTTCAAACACCCGGCGCCGGACTTTCTCTTCCATCCCGGGGCCGTTATCTTCAATCTGCAGGCAAACTCCGCCGTTCTCTGGGAAAATCCGCAGAATTATTTGTGGATATTCCATTCCCTTGATGGCATGGGTGGCATTTTTTAATAGATTGAGTAGCACCTGCTGCATCTGCCCGCCCTCGCAGGGGACATCCGGCACCTCCTGGTATTCCCGAACAATCTCGATGGCGCGAAAATCGTAATTGTGCTTCAGATCATAATCGCTTGCCGCCAGTTCCATGGTCTGTTCCAGCAGATCGGGAAGAGAACGGGGGATGAAACTGGAGCTGCTCTTGCGGCTGAAGGAAAGCATGTTCTCAACGATCCGCGCAGCCCGCTGACCAGCCAGGGTGATGGCCTGCAGGATCTGATCGATGCCCCGCTGTTTGACATATTCATCAAGCTGGTCGGCGTCGATCCCGATCTCCTTGGCAACCTTGCGATTTTTGTTGAGCAGCGGCGACAAGCGCTGGTTAAGGACCTGGGCATTCTGCAGCACTGCGGCGAGCGGATTGTTGATTTCGTGCGCCATGCCGGCTGCCAGTCCGCCGACCGAGAGCATCTTTTCCGACTGGACCATGATCTCTTCAATCTTCACCCGCTCGGTGATCTCTTCAATATGAATCACCGCACCTCCCGCGTCGGTCATACTCAAAGGAAAGACCAGGATATCGTAATAAAATTGTTCCTCTCCCTGGGCCACGGAAATTTTCTGCAGCCGGTTCGGTTCACGGTTGTGCAAAGTTTCGTTGACCGCCGACAGGTAGAGATCGGAATCGATCAACGGAAAGGCCTGCGACAACAGCTGTCCCTTTGCCAGTTCGGCGGTCAGCCCGGCAATGTCTTCCGCCTGCTTGTTCCAGAGGGTGACCCTGGACTCGACATCGATGCCGATCAGAATCGACGGCATCGAATCGATGATATCCTGCAGATAATCCTGCAGTTGGCGCAAGGAGTTCTCAGCTCTGCGCCGTTGCGTGATATCATTGATCGTTCCTTCGATGAAGGCTTCGTTCCCCTCCGTATCCCGAACCATGTGCGCATTGACCGAGGCCCAGAAAATTTCGCCGGTCGCCCGCCGCATCCGGTATTCGGCCCCCTGGGCATACCCCTTCTGACGGATCGTTGCGATGTGCCGATCCCGATCTTCGGGGTTCTGATAGAGCTGATGGCGCAGGTCGGTCATGGTGTTGATCGCCTGCTGGGGTGTCGCATAACCCAGGATATCGGCCGCCGCCTGGTTCATTGTCATAAATTCACCGTCCAGGGTCGATTGAAAGATCCCTTCTGAGGCATTGTCAAAAATATCCCGGTAACGCCGCTCCGACTCCTGTAGCGCCGTCACGCTTTCCAGCAGGCTGGAAAGCATATCGTTGAAGGACGCCTCGATCTCTCCCCATTCATCTGTCCGCTCAAGAGGTATCGGAGAACTGAAATCCCCCTGTTTGAACTGTTGAAGCCGCCCGCGAATGACATCCATCGGTTTCTGGATATGGTTTCTGAACAGCTTCAGGTGGGCGGTTCCGATCAACGCCGCCACAACTGTCAGTAGGAGCAAGATCGCCGCGCCGGTCGCCACTATCATCCGCCGGATTTCCTTGCGAACCCTTTGTCCGGCCAGGCTGCTGCGCTGATCAAGCAGAGACATGCCGGCCAGGATCCGGTCCGTCAACTGTTTCAAGGACCGGGTATCCTGACCCAGATGGATCATCTCCTGCTGGTAGCGCTTCATCAGAAACTGGTAGTAGGCAATCTGATCGACCAGTTGCCGTCCGAAACGATCGATGGGAGGCTCAGATGCGGTCAAGGTTCGCAGTCGCAAACCAAAATCGTGCAGCTCGTCAGACAGCGGGGGTGGGTCATCGTAAGATGCCTTGAGCATGGCCTGATGGTCTTCTTCGGCATTCTTTTTGGCAATCACCAGCAGACTTTCGCGATAGCCGGAAAAAAGTAACGTCAGCTGCTCCAAATAACTGACATCACTGCCGGTCAGGGTTCGATCAACGATCTCATCGGCAACAATTTCTTCAAGATCCTGAAGCGACCGATCTATGTCGGAATCCAGATTCTGACGCCATTGGATTAGGTCGTTGATCTCCTTGCTCTGGACCAGATAAGTCGTCAGCGACTGATGAAATTCTTCCATCAGCTGCTGCAAATCGGGGTCTTTGATCTTTTGTTGCAACTGCGTCAGCACCTGCTGTAACTTGGCGCCTTCGGATTCAAGATAAGGCTGGCGACCGTAAAAAGCAGATCCCAGCGACTGCAAGCGCGAAAAGAATTGCCCTAAATCCCGACTGGTCTGAGAATTTTCAACGGTGAGCAACAACTGGTCTTCAACGATCCGATTGATTTCACCATTGATCCGAATGAAGAAAAAGAACAGCACCAGCGCGATGACCAGATAGGTCAACACTGACAAATTGGTCAGCATTCGCAGCCTGGTTCGAATGTTGTTGTTCTTTATTCTGGAGAGAATCATCGTTATTTCTTCAGAACCGTTATTGCTCGGTTCGAACCAGTTCAACCCCGCGTAACGCGATCGGTGTCGGAGTAATCCCCAACTGCCTCATGGTTGTCACATTCACCATCCGTCTGCCGCGATAATTCCGGGTAATCGGAAGGTCTGCAATCGGAGTTCCCTGCATTGCCTTCAACAGCATCTCCGCCGCCTTGTTCCCCTGTTCCTGCCCGGTCTTGATGACCGCGTTCAATGCGCCGTATTTGACGGTGTAGGCATTGGTCGCCGCAGTCGGACCGGCAAAACTTTTCACTACCTGTGCGACCAGCTTTCGCTCTTTCACCGGCATCCCCGAAGCGTCGAGGACCCCCTGGAGGGATTCAATCAACAGCAGATCCGCCTTCCCCCGCAGCTCGGTGGCAACCTGCAAGGCTTGAGCTTCGGTTTTAACCTGATGAAAAGCTACCAGTCGTGCTGAGAGCTTATCGGCGTCAGTGCCGAGTTGCTCTTGAATCAGCTTGGCGACCGGGCTGTCTTTGATCAGGAAAGCGAAGGTCTGAATCTGCGGAGAAAACTGGCGACTGAAGGCAATGGTCTCCTCCAGGTGAAAACGCTCCAGAATCCCGGTGACATTTTTCGCCGGGTAGCCATAAGCTTCCGGTGCGGTGTTGACCCCGCAGAAGATCACCGGGGTGGCAACTTTGTCCTTCAGGTAGGGAACCACGAACATCGACTGGGCATTGTCATCAGCTACGATAACGCCATCCGGCCGCAGGCGCTGGTAAAGTTCAAACGCTTCCGCGGCTTTCTGCTTGCCGGCCGCCAGATTGACTTTTGTATCCATGTAAAAATAGGTCAGTTCGGCATCCCCCTTGAAGAGCGACTCGATCCCTTCGCGAATTTCGCCATCCCAGGGAAAATTCTCTTCATAACTGAACACCACCAGCACCTTGTACTGCTTGGCAGCCAAAACGGAACTGACGGGGAATAGCCAGACCAGGATAAGAACAGCGAGTATTTTCGTCGCAATTCGCATCGTAAAAATCCCTTCGGATCAGCGGTGAAGAGTTATTATACCCGTTCTCTTCAAAAATTACAGGCAGCACATAAAAATGTTTAAAAATTTCCAACAGAAAAAGGGAGCGCTTTCACGCTCCCTTCTGCAGGTTCCGCATTTCGCTGCTGACCGCTCAGCTATGTTCGCGGGATTTCAGAAACCGAACCCCTTCCCACTGCTCCATGGTGTGCCCGAGACGCCACTCGCTGGACGCGAGATAGGCCAGGTGTCCTTCCGCATCATGGGCCAGATTGTGCTGATTTTTCTTCTGGAAGTCGTCGAGCAATTTACGGTTGTCGCATTCGATCCAGCGGGCGGTACTGTAGTCGACCCCTTCATAGACGGCGTTGACATTGTACTCCGCTTTCAGCCGCTCCATGGTGACATCGAACTGCAGCACCCCGACCGCACCGAGGATGAACTCGGCGCCGCTGACCGGTTTGAAGACCTGCACGGCGCCCTCTTCGGCCAGTTGCACCAGGCCCTTCTGCAATTGCTTTGCCTTGAGTGGGTCCTTCAACCGCACCCGGCGGAAATGTTCCGGGGCGAAATTGGGGATGCCGGTAAACTTCAACGGCTCCTTCGGGGTAAAGGTATCGCCGATCTTGATCGTACCGTGGTTATGGAGACCGATGATGTCACCGGGGAAAGCCTCCTCGACATTGGCCCGGTCCTGGGCCATGAAGATGGTGGCGTTGGCCAGGTTGATCTCCTTGCCGATCCGGTGATGCCTGACCTTCATGCCGCGGGTGAACTTGCCGCTGCAAATGCGCAGGAAGGCAATCCGGTCGCGGTGGGCCGGGTCCATGTTCGCCTGGATCTTGAAGACGAAGCCGGAGAATTCCTCCTCATCCGGATCGACCAGCCGTTCGACCGCCTCGCGCGGTCCCGGCGCCGGGGCCAATTCGACAAAGGCATCGAGCATCTCCTGCACACCGAAGTTGTTGATCGCGCTGCCGAAAAACACCGGCGTCTGATTGGCCCTCAGGTAGTCTTCCAAACTGAACGGATTAGCCGCCCCTTCCAGCAGTTCGATATCGGTCCGCAGTTCGTCCGCCTGGTTGCCGAGCAGCACATCCAGTTGCGGATCGCTCAGGTCGGAGATTTTCACCGTTTCGGTGTTGCGCTGATCCCCGCCCGGGATGAACAGGTTCAGCTCCTTGCGGTAGAGGTTGTAAACCCCCTTGAAGCGCTTCCCCATGCCGATCGGCCAGGACAGCGGCGAACACTCGATCTGCAGTTTGTCCTCGATATCGGCAAGGATATCGAGCGGCTCCAGCCCCTCGCGGTCGAGCTTGTTGATGAAGGTCAGCACCGGGGTATTGCGCATCCGGCAGACTTCCATCAGCTTCTCGGTCTGCGGCTCAACCCCCTTGGCGCTGTCGATCACCATCAACGCGCTGTCGACCGCGGTCAGCACCCGGTAAGTATCCTCGGAAAAATCCTGGTGGCCCGGGGTGTCGAGCAAATTGACCTCGTAGTCGCGATAGTCGAATTTCATCACCGAGGAAGAAACGGAAATCCCCCGTTCCTTTTCAATACTCATCCAGTCGCTGGTGGCATGGCGGTTCGATTTGCGCGCCTTGACCGTCCCGGCCATCTGGATCGCCCCGCCGAACAGCAGCAGCTTTTCGGTCAGGGTGGTTTTCCCGGCATCCGGGTGACTGATGATGCCGAAGGTGCGGCGTTTTTGAATTTCGCGTTGTAGTTCTTTGCTCATGCTTCTCTTTCTTAAAACGTAATAAGTGAATGGTGAAAAGTTAATCAAAATCAGTAATCTAACTTTTTACATTTTACATTTCACGACTCACCCACTGGCGGGTTCCTCCGGAATCCGCCAGCGCCGATGGTACCAGAAATACTGATCCGGGTGACGCAGGATGGTTTTGCCGATTTCCTGATTGCACAGATCGGTGACGGCCTGGCGCAACTGCTCCTCGGCCAGCCCTTCAGGGATTTCGATTTCCCTGATCGTCAACTGGTGCTTTCCGCCGCCGACCCGGTGGCCGTCGAGCAGAAACAGCGGGACCTGGTGTTTGGCGATTATCGCGCCGGGCAGAGCCAGGGTCATGGCCGGATGGCCGAGAAACGGCGAGGCCAGCCCCATGCTCGAATGCTGATCGGCAACCATCACCACCGCCCGGTTTTCCTTGAGACACTTGAGAACATGGCGGGGAGCCATCGCGCCCTTGGAAATCAGTTGCGCGACGTTGCCGGGAATATTCAGAATCAGTTGGTCGAACTTGGGGTTGTGCTGGCGCCCCACCAGCAGCGCCGGCGAGACCCCGATCACCTTCAGCGCGCCCATGTACAGCGCCCAGGAGCCGAGATGACCGGTCACCAGCAGCGCGCCCTTGTTTTCCCGCAAAGCGGCATCAAGGGCTTCGCCGCCCCGGACCTCGACAAATTTGTCAAGGCGGTTCTTTTCCGTGCCGACCGCCCGGGCGTATTCGGCGATCGTGCGGCCGAAATTGCGCGCCGCGCGGCCGGCAAGAACCTCATGTTCTGCCGGCGACAATTCGGGAAAAACCTTCCTCAAATTGGCCAGTACCAGTTTTCTGCGAATCCCCAGCCACCAGGCAAGCTGACCGAGAGCGGCGCCGGATACCAGCGCTAACGGACGCGGCAGGCACCGGAAAATCCAGCTGCAGACCAGAGTCAGGCCGTATTCAATCCAATGTCTGAATGTCATTCAGAGTGATCCCGTTCAATCTGGTAACTGCCCACCAACCAACGTCCTTTCCAGCCGGATATATTTTCACAGCAAGAAGAAAAAATCCACCGCATCCCGAGGGTTAGATGAATTCCAAAGGCCGGCCGAAAAACCGGCCGATCACTATAGCTTATCTTTGCGCTTGGTTGAAAGTCTGTTTTCCCGTCCGGAGCAAGGTCTGAAACAAAATACCGGGAGGGACGGTTTGAGATTGTCAGAGCATGATACCGGTCAGCTGCCTGAGCTGCTCTCTGGTAGAAATGATATCGCGGTGCCAGACACCCTGCCAGCCGCAAGCGATAGCGCCGCTGACGTTGGTTTCAAGATCATCGACAAACACCGTGGATTCCGGTTGCAGATCAAAACGATGGCAGGCGGCGGCAAAAATTTCCGGGGCCGGTTTCATAGCTCCGATCTCGTAGGATGCCAGCCGGTCGTGGCAGATTTTACCCAGGCCGAAGGCGGTCTCCAGATGCTGCCAATGGATTTCGCTGGTATTCGACAACAGATAGACCCCGCAATGCGGTTTGAGTGCCCCGGCCAACTGCAGCATCTCGCTCACGGGAGTGAACAGATTGTTCCAGCCGGCAATCAGTTCATCTTCCGGCAATGGTTCCGCAAGCAGACCGTTTAACCTTTCAAAGAACTCGGTGCTGCTGATTTCACCATGCTCATAGCGGTTCAGGTCCACTTTCTCAACGAACTCTTCAACCTCGTTGATCTGACAACCACGGCTTTGCAGCAGGCCGAGAAAGCGAACATAGCTGAAATCGATCAACACCCGCCCGACGTCAAACACCACATCGGTGACCTTCGTCATCAGCATCGCTCCTTATCGGGACTTTCCCTCCTCTGCCAGCAAGCCGGGTTCAATCCGGATTGAAAACCAAATTCTATACCTTGATCCGGCGGCATTCAAGGTAGAAGCGTTTTTCGTCCGCCTCTCCCATGGAAAAGGTTTTGCGCGGCAGGGCGCCGTCAAGCACGATGGTTTTGAACAGGTCGTGCTTGGAAATCGCCGGCAGATAGAAACCGGCGCCGTCCGGTTTGCCGCCGAGTTCCGTGACCGTTCTGGCGCCGTGGATATAGTCGATCCGCGCGGCCGGATGGTCCTGCAGGAAACTGTCGAGACAGGCCTGCAGAGTCGCGACCGCCAATGTATACTCGGGATCGGCCACGCTGCAAACGCCGAACTGTCCGGCCAGCACCACCGGGAAGGCATGCGCTCCTTCTGCCTGCGCTGCCAGGGCGTCCGCAGCCGCCAGGTCTGCGCAGGGGGCGAAGCTGAAAGGCGTGCCGCGTTCGGCGAAGAATGATTCCATCTGCTGCTTGAGCCGTTCGGGATCGATATTGAACAATACACGGTGGATGGCCTCGAACTCCAGACCCGGGTCATGCACGTTCACCAGTTCCACCAGGGCAAAGCGGGCCGGATGGTTCATGATCTCCCGGGGGTCATCCGCCTCTTCCTTCAACTGTTCCCAGATCGCCTTGGCGGTGGCAAAGGAGTGGTTGCCGTCGCCCATGGCGTAGAGCATCACCGCACCGTCAACCTGGTATTTGGCGCGATAAGCCGCCGGGTCGGCCAGTTTCTCCAGGGCTGCGGCAACCTGATTGATCAGTTCCGGCCGGTCGACCCGGTACCCCTTGAGGCGCCCGCCGTTTTCCAGCAGCTCGAAATCGTAGACGGTTTCCAGCGCTTCGTTAAACAGCGGTTCGATCACCGTGCATTCAGGATCGTTGATCAGCACCATGATGTGCGGCAGTTCGATCGGCGCATTCTTGCGGACCTTGATACGCGGCGGCAGCCGGTCGAGAATGGTTCCCTCGGTGGCACGGATCAGGCTCTGCGCCCCCTTGTTGTAATCGTATTGATCCAGGTCGAGGGCCAGAACCAGGCCCTTGCGCGATTCCGCCGCGCAGGTTTTACGATCGACCAGGATAAAGCCGGGCGATTGCTCGACCAGGCTGCCGTCAGCGAGGTACTGTTCCATGCTCCGGTTAATCGCGGCAATCCGCGCTTCAGCGTCGGCATCCTCCAGGTAGACTTCGGGAAAAATCAGATTCAGGGTCGAGATGTTTCCAGCGGTCTGCTCCTTGAGCCGCTGCCAGTAGCCGCGGTCAGAGGTATATTGATCACAGGCGATCACCGCCCATTTACGCATGTCGGTCCCCGCCTTCGGCAGCAGGATGTTCGGCACCTGCACCCCGATCCGGTCAAAAATCATCATTTTATCCTTTCAATCTGGACACCTTGGATTTCTCGAATTGAGGATGACATAGGTAGCACGTTTCAGCCATTTTGAGAACCGGAGAAATCGCACCTTGTCAGGCTTTTCCCAAGGATTTTCACCTGACAATCAGTGCTCGATCCTGAACCCTGATGCCTGAATCCTAACGCCTCAGGTCATTGAGACGCCAATCGTAGTCCAGAAACTCAAGGGGGATGTCGCCGGCTTTAAGACGCAACCGGTCATTCGGGTCGGCGGCGAGCAGTTCGGCATAGTCCCCGAGGAAGGAAGCCACGCTCGGATGACCGCGGAAACCCACGAAATCCTCACCATACCAGTCGAAGATTTTCGAAACTTCGAGTTTATCGGTTTCCGGGTTGTAGCGGTTGCGGCTGCGATCGGAAAGGAAGCGGTGCAAACTGTCTTCCAACTGCTCATCCAGCCGCTCGGCGATGAAGGCCTCGTTGCGCAACCCCGGACAACCGATCGACGCGCAGACCAGGGCCACGTGAATCCGCGGCTCGTTGAACACTCCCGGCTGCCGGATCATTCCCTGCTCCAGGTCATCGAGGCTGCGTTCTTTGCCGAGCAGAATAAAAAATTCCTTCTTCCAGGGGGAGGAGAAAAACGAGCCGAGATCTTTGATCGACGTGAGATCGGGATAACGGGTCAGAATCAGTTCAATGGTGAAGGCATTGTAGGCGTTGATCAGGAAGCTGAGCTGCTGCGGCTTGCTCCAGCGGGCGTATTCACTCTCGGAAACCGCTGACAACTTCTGCAGGTAACCGTTGAAACCGGCCGGATTTTTCTGGAGCGCCGCGTAATCGACCCGCGAGGCCACCCCATCGGCATTCCAGTGAACATGCTGCTTCAGCAGGGCATCCCAGGCGGCGTGGCTGTGGTCGAAGGCGAAAGCGGATGAGGCAATAAAGATCAGAAACAGCGACAAACAGATATGTTTCATGGTCATCTTCACTCCAAAACTGTCCCGACACCAGCTCAAGGGAGGCATCGATTGAGAGAACATATGAATGTTCCCAAGCAGCAAGGGATTGTTGATCAGTTCCCAGACGATCAGCCGGACCGTAGCCAGCACGATAAGTAGCTAACATCACTTCGGAAAATCGTCCCAAGCGCGGTCAAGTCTGCGCCTATTACCCAGGGGCAGATGCGGCCGGGGTCCGCTGGGAGATGTAATCCATACCAACAACTTCGTCCGGCTGGAGCGGGATATCCTGTGTAGCGGCGGGTCATATTTCTATCAGGCAATAACCGCTCTTTGAGACTACCGTTTATTCAACTCTCCGCAGGCGATAGTACTGTTGTCATCGGGCCGAAATATATATTTGCGTCTCATTTTGAGAAACTTCAGCGACCCCTCTTTGCCCAAGCCTATATTTACGATTTCAATGTGGTTTCCGGGCTTATTCACCAATGCGAACTTTTTCTTGCCGGAGTGCAATCCCTCGCTGACCTTTTTGTGGTCGAACAGCATGGTTTCGACGTCATTCAGCGAAAACTTCAGGGACCCGTCAGAACTTTCCGCTGTGGAAATTGAGGCCACACAGGGTTCCCCCTCCATACCGTTGTACCCGACGATCTGTTTCACCTTCCCATCGTACACACCGATAATGCTGTCCGCTGCCAGCACCCGCAAGGGGATCAAAGACCCCGTGCCCAAAATCATTATCGTCAATAAGGCGCGCGAGTTCATGGTGACTCCTTTCAATGACGACCGGGGAAAATATTTCAGCGGATCACTTCACCAGCATTATGGCCTTGCCGCCCTTGGTTTTAATATATCTGATCGTCATCGCATATCGCTAGCCCCGCCGCCAGGCATGATACTTCTCGATCCACTTAAGCAGCTGCTCCGGCGCATGGTTCTTCTTCCAGACCCCGGCGGTCATCTTGTTCATCTCGGCCAGGGTCGGGTAGATGTGGATGGTGCCGAGAATCTTGTTCAGGCCGAGGTTGTGCTTCATCGCCAGCACGTACTCGGCGAGCAGGTCGCCGGCATGCGGGCCGACAATGGTTGCACCGAGGATTTTGTCTGTTCCCGGCTTGGTCAGGACCTTGACCCAGCCCCGGTCCTCACTGTCGGCGATCGCCCGGTCGAGGTCGTCGATCCCGTAGCGGGTCACCTCAAAGGGGATTTTCTGCTCCTCTGCCTCGCTCTCGCTCAGCCCGACCCGGGCCACTTCCGGGTCGGTGAAAGTCGCCCAGGGGATCACCCGGTAATCGACCTTGAAGCTCTTGAACTGCCCGAACAGCGCGTTGACCGCCGCGTACCAGGCCTGATGGCCGGCGGTGTGAGTAAACTGGTAGGGACCTGTGACATCCCCGGCGCAGAGGATGGTGGGGAAGTTGGTGCGCAGGAACGGATCGGCCTCCACCGTCCGGCGCGGGCTGAGCCGCACCCCCAGTTCCTCCAGGCCGAAACCGCTGACATTCGCCTGGCGACCGACCGCGACCAGCAGCCGGTCGAATTCAATCTCGACAATTTCACCGTTGTGCTCGCAGATCAGCAGTTGTCGTTTCCCGTCTAACCGCACTTCTTTGGCGGCATGACCGGTCAGCACCCGGACCCCCTCGCTTTCGAATTTATCCTGGATGAGGACGCTGACTTCGGGGTCCTCGCGGCCCATGATGCGCGGCGCCATCTCCACCTGGGTCACCTTGCTGCCGAGCCGGGAAAAGACTTGGGTCAGTTCGCAGCCGATCGGCCCGCCGCCCAGCACCACCAGGTTCTCCGGCAGCTGGCGCAGCTCCCAGATATTGTCCGAAGTCAGAAAATCGACCTGCTCCAGCCCCTTGATCGGCGGTATAAACGGACCGGCGCCGCTGGCGAGAATGATGCTGCGGGTCGTCAAAACCCGGCCGTCGACTTCCACCGTCCAGGGAGAAGTAACCCGCGCTTCCCCTTCGATCACCTCGACCCCAAGGGACGTGTAACGTTCGATCGAATCGTGCGGTTCGACCTTCTTCACCACCCGTTGCACCCGCTCCATCACTGCGGTGAAATCGAAGTCCACTTCAGTCTTGCGAAAACCGAATTCTTCGGCTCGTCGGGCATATGAAAGCATTTTGGCGCTGCGGATCAGCGCCTTGCTCGGCACGCAACCGGTGTTCAGGCAGTCGCCGCCCATCTTATGTTTTTCGATCAACACCACCCTGGCCTTGACTGCGGCGGCGATGTAGGCGCTGACCAGTCCGGCGCTGCCGGCGCCGATCACCACCAGGTTGTATTCATATCTTTCAGGTTTTTTAAATTTTTTGAACACTCTTCTTTTTTGTACAACAGCTACAGCTTTTTTGGCAATCAATGGGAAGATCCCGAGCAGCGCGAAGGAAAAGATCAGCCCTGGTGAAAGAATCCCGGCAGCGCTCTTGAGCTGCCCGAGCTGGGTGCCGGCGTTGACATAAACAAAGGTCCCGGCCAGCATTCCGACCTGGCTGACGAGGTAGAACAGCGCTGTTTTCAGCGGCGTCAACCCCATCACCAGGTTGATGACGAAAAAGGGGAAGATCGGCACCAGCCGCAGGGTAAACAGGTAGAAGGCCCCTTCCCTCTCCACCCCCTGGTTGATCGCCTTCAGCTTGTCGCCGAACTTGGTCTGCACCCAGTCGCGCAGCAGGAAACGGGACACCAGAAAGGCCAGGGTCGCGCCGATGCTGCTGGCGAAGCTGACCACAATGACGGCCGTCCAAAGCCCGAACAGCGCCCCGCCGGCCAGAGTCATCACCGCTGCGCCCGGCAGGGAGAGGGCGGTCACCAGGACGTAGATCAGGAAATAGGCGAGCAGAGTCGAAAACCGGTGCTGCAGATAGTAGTCATTGAAAGCCGCCTGACGGCTTTTCAGGTAGTCGAGAGTCAGGTAATGCCCGAGGTCAAAGGCGAAAAAGACCACCACCAGGGCCAGGATCACCAGCAACAGAACCAGCTTTTTCGTGCGGTTTTTCATAATAACCCTCCCGTGGGGCAATGAATTCGATTCCTGAGATCCCGACTCTTCACAAGTCTAGCAGAAAGCAAACCGGAATGACTTGACTCTCAGTAAACAACATCCTCCTGAAACATCTGCGTTCCCCACCGGCAACGCTCAGGGGGCGGTAGCCGCGGCACTGATCGCGGCCAGGGCGCCGCTCAGCTTGTCGACCACCGGGCAGGTCTCTGCACCATGACGTTTGGCCAGATAGGCGGGGTCGTTGTAGCCGAGCCAGACCTGTCCGTCGGCATCCTGCCAGACCAGCGCCTTCAGCGGCAGATCGATGCCGACCGTCTGGGCGCACTGCATAAAGGGGGTCCCCCCTTTGGGGTTGCCGAAGATGATCACCTCGGTTGGGCGCAGGCTCTGACCCACCTTCTGCGCGCCGGCGGCATGGTCGATGCGACCAAAGATTGTCATCCCCTTCTGTTGCAGGATCGTTTCGAGCCGGGACATGGTCGCTTTGGCATCGTGCGGGCTTTTGAGTGCGATCAGCCCCTCGGCACCGAACACGGGCACGGCAATGAGCAGAAATACCAATAGCAAAAATTCTTTTTTCATCGTCTTCTCCTTTCCATGATGATGCGGTCAGTCAGCCGTCCCGGTCCCTTAGCCTGGTGCTGATCTCGACCTCGCCGAGCAGGGTCCTGTGCACCGGGCACATGTCGGCGATTTCAAGCAGGCGGGTTTGTTGCTCGGCGGTCAATGCGCCGGCGAACTCCAGTTCGCGTTCGAAATGGTCGATCCTGCGCCCTGGGTCCTGGCAATCCTCAGTCGTGGGCGTGGATCTTTTCATGCCGCAGTCGCACCACCACTGACTCTAGCGGCCACTCCTTGCGCTGTGCGTACATCTGCATGGTCATACCGGAGCAGGCACCGAGTGCGGCCTGCAGGTAATCGTAGGGGGAAGGGCCGCGGTTGGTGCCACCGTAGGCGATCGGTTCGTCAGCGATCAGGGCATGGCCGTTGACGAACATGTCGCTGCGGAAGCTGCCCGCCGCAGTGCGCACGGTCATGCGGTTGTCGATGACCTCCGGGAAACTATGGCCCTCTTCGCCAATCTCCAGGTGGCGGCGCGCCCAACCGGCAATCATCTCGGCGGCGAAGCGCGCGTCCTCGGCGCGACTCAGGAGATGGTCGGCCGGATCGAGGGAGATAAAGCTTTTCGGATGATGGGCAGCCTGGTAGATGTTGGCGGCGTTGGAGATATCGACCACCTGATCCTGCGGTGAATGCATGACCAACAGCGCCACTTTAAGCCCGGAAATGACCGCGCGCGGATCTCGGTCGCGCAGGTCGTCGAGGAACTGTTTTCCCACAGTGAAGGGGCGACCGCCGATCGCGACGTTGGCAGCGCCCTGTTGTTCGATCTTGGCGACCGAATCCCCGAGCAGGCGCAGCACGTGTGCCGGGTCGCTGGGGGCGGCGATGGTCACGACCGCGCGCACCCTGGGGATCAGCGCCGCCGCCTGCAGCACCGCCGCGCCGCCGAGGGAGTGGCCGATGAGGATCTGCGGCGCGGCGTAGTGCGCCTCGAGATAGGAGGCCGCTGCAACCAGGTCGGTCAGGTTGGAGGAGAAGCCGGTCGCGGCAAAGTCGCCGCCGCTCTCTCCGAGCCCGGTGAAATCGAAGCGCAGCACTGCGATCCTCCGGCGGCTCAGCTCGCGAGCAATGCGTGTGGCCGCCGCGTTGTTCTTGGTGCAGGTGAAACAGTGGGCGAAGACAGCATAGGCGAGCGGCTGCTCGTCCTCGGGAAGTTCGAGGCGCGCGGCCAGCTCGATACCCGACTGATTGGTGAAACGGATTTTTTCAGATCTCATCGTATCTTCCTTCCCCGCAGTTCACTGTGGTCAGTGCTGACCATATTGCTGGCGACCTGAATTGTACCGAGGCTCCCGCCTCCGGCAAGTTCCAGGGCCGTTGTCTCTTTCTCTGTTGACGCCATCGCAGGGTCTCCCACCGGATTGGGTCTTATCCGAGCACCCCATGCAACAGGAGAAAAGCGCCGGCCCCGAGCAGGGCCGCCACCGGCAGGGTCGTGACCCAGGCAGTCAGGATGCCGGCGATGGTTCCCCAGCGCGCCTGTCTGGTGACGGCGCCGATACCGAACAGCGAACCGCAGGCCACATGGGTGGTCGATACGGGAAGTCCGAGCCGGGAGGCGAAAATAACCAGCCCCCCGGTGACCAGGTTGGCGATACATCCCTGCCCGGCATTCATGGCGGTAACCCGATGGGCCATCGTCTCCCCTACTCTCCTGGCGTTGAAAAGTCCTCCCAGGGCCATAAACAGAGCCACGCCGCCGATTGCGGCAACCGGCGAAACAGCGCTGCCAGCCAGGAGAATTGCGGCGATCTTCGGGGTATCGTTCACCCCCCGGGCAAAACTGACCACCCCGGCGCTCAGATAGTGGAGGCCGTTGCGGATGGCATCCGAATCGACTTCGAAATGCTCCCCCGGATAGCGGTCACGACAGAAAGTTTTATTTCCGATCGCCAGGGACGGTACCGTCCGGGCGACGGCAAGTGACCCGGATTGGCCTGATGGAAGATTGGGCGGGGTGAAACCGAGCGCTTCGGTTCCGGCGCAGAGGCAGGCATTGTCGGGAAGGGGCGACCGCAGGCGCAGCCACCTCACTATCGGGTAGACAACCAGCGCCAGAACAATTGCCAGCATGGGACTGATCAGCAGCGGCGCAAAAAAGCCGCTGCCGAGCCGGGCCAGATTGACGCCCGAGGACGAGGCGAGCAGCCCCGCCCCCACCAGGGCGCCGGTCAGGGCATGGGTCGTGGAAACCGGAAAGCCGAACTTCGTCGCCAGCATGACCGTGACTGCCGCTGCAAACACGACCGCCAGCTGGAAACTTTTCATGGCGGTCACCGCATCGGGCACCAGCCCCTTGCCGCTGAATGCGACCAGCAGGCCCTGGGCCAGCACCAGCGCCGTCAGCGAGCCCGCCGCGGTCGTCAAGGTGCCCCAGATGAGCGCTTTCCGGTAATCGGTGGTGCCGCTGCCAAAGAGGGTCGCCACCCCCTTGAAGTTGTCGTTCGCTCCGTTGGCATAGGCAAGGAAGAGGACGATGCCGATCGCCAAGATAAATATCATCGTGTTTCTCCTATTCGGTCAAATGGGACTGTCAGCAGCATGAGCCCCCAGAGGACTCCCCGTCAGATGATTGCGACGGTGCCGATCCACAGGGGAAAGGACCGAAATGAACCGATCGGTCGCCGGTGACCATAAAATGCGGGCCGAATCGGGTGTCCTGCACCATTGCCGCGGTATTGCCGCAGACCAGCAGTGGTTTTCCGGTGATGAAGGTGTGATGATCATCGAGAACGAAACGGTGCGGTACTCTGGGAATGGTCCCCAGATAGGTGGCGGTCTGACCGTAGTCCTCGCAGATATCCTCCAACTCCAGCTTGAAGGCGCGCAGGGTCAGGGAATAGAAATCGATCATGCCGATCTTGTTTTCCAGCGCCTCATTCCCCAGCGCGACGGGTCGGCGGGACATCTGCCGATAATCGGCGCAGCCCAGGTGCTGCAGCAGGCGGCGGAAATCCTCAATATAGAGTGCTCCAGCCAGGCATTCACCGTACAATTCCGGGTCCGAACGCAATGCTTCCGGAATCCGCCGGTCGGCGAAGACATCGGAGAAATAGAGTTCGCCCCCCGGTTTGAGAACCCGGAAGATTTCCGCGAACACTCTTTCCTTCTGCGGCGATAGATTGATCACGCAATTGGAGACCACCAGATCAATGGAATTGTCGGCAATCCCCGCTGCCGCCAGGTTTTCGATTTGCCCCTGCCGGAAATCGACATTTGGCTCGGAATACCCGAACCGGCGCGTTTGCCCGTCGACATGCTTTCTGGCCACGGCGAGCTGTTCCTCGGTCATATCGATGCCGATCACCCGCCCTTTGGCGCCGACCAGTTTCGACAACAGATAAACATCGCGCCCACTGCCGCAACCCAGATCGAGGACCGAGCAGCCTTCCACTCCCACCGGAATCGGCGAACCGCAACCGTAGAACCGATCGAGGATCTCCTGGTCAATCTGTCCCAGGATCGCCCGCTGCTCAGGCGGAAAGGAGTCAATCGAGCAGCAGGCATTGGTTTTGAGATCCTTCGTCCCCTGCAGGCTCTTTCCATAATATTCCTTGACATTCTCCCAGGTGGCGGTGCTGCCAGTCATGATCATTCTCCTTGTCCTGTGGTTAGGCTCTGCCATCGGTCGCGAGCGTAAAACTCTTTCGCCGGACCGGTGAAGACCCGATTCCTGTCAAAGTGGCCGGCATGATGGACGCAGCCGACTGCTTTAACTTTTCTGTTCATTCATGTTTTTCCCGGTACAAGCCGCTGTCCGGATAAATACTCTTCCAGACAAACCAGTAAAGAACGACCGGGACCAGCTCATTCCCCCCTTCAGTGTGGACTGCAATTTGCTCGTTCTCCGCCGACAGGCTGATGGTCAATGTCCTATCGGCCAGGGAGTCGGTGATGATACCCCGCCGCCGCAATAGCTTCAGGGGATAGGCCTTGGCCTTTTCGCCGAGGGTGATCCCGGCCACCAGGGCTTTTTCTTCTTCTCCAGGGCCCGGTTTAAAGAAGGAAAGAAAACCTTTTTCACGCGCGTAATAATCAGTGTAAGGATCATGACTGTAATCGCGTGAATAGCCCGTTTCCGGCGAAAGCACTTCGCTCTGCGGATGTCGGGCAAGCCACCTCTTCCAGGTGGTCAGTGTGGAAGGCAGAACGGTCAGTTCTGTTCCCGCCAGCTCCCCGGTTACCGCATCCCGCCTGGCCTGCGACCAGAGCGACTCGGTCTGGCGGTCGTACATCAGCACGTTGGCCCGGTAGAGCATGCCCGAGACCCCGAAGGTTAATTCACGGCCGCTGACTTTCCGGGAATACACGACCCCCGCAAAGGACAGCGGTCACCAGCTCACCAGGACCGGCAATCCGCCGAAACGATCGTTCACCAGTTCGTGCCAGGAGAGGATCTTCGTCGGATAGGCACGGGCGACGCCATTGAGGTCGACGCCGATGACCTGGTCATCACCCCGCATGAAATCGGCCTGACCCGCCGCAACGTAACCGGGTTCCGTCAACGCCGGAATTCCGTCACGCGGCGGCCCCCCCGACTGGATGTCGGCAAGCGGGATCAGATGGCTGGAAAAGTCCCAGCCGGCGACGGCTGCCGAAGCCAGCAACAGCTGAAAGACCATCGGTGCCCAGATTTTCTGAAATATTCTCATACGGAACTCCTTCAATCCCCGGGCCGGGCCAGGTCAAGTTTCCGTGGTGCCCGGCGCGCGAAATCACTGAGCTGGTCCAGATCGATTTCGGGCTGCAGGTCGAAGCGCTGCTGCTGCAGAGATTCGAGCTCGTAGGTGCCTTTCGCAAGATGCAGTCGGTAAAGCCCGTGACAGGCATGACAATAGATCGTGTCCCCTGAGTTTTTGTGCCGTGGCAGGGCGATGATCGGACCATCCATCGGGCAGTTGGCCAGCGGTCTGCCTTCATCGCTGTGCCCCAGGGTATGGTCGAGTTCCCCCTTGCCGTCGAGCGCATGCAGATGATCGACCAATGTGCCATCAAGTTGGCTGCCGCACAGCTCGTCCAGGATTTTGAAAGCGGCGGTTTTGGATATTCCCTGACGATAAGGGCGGGAACTGGTCAGTGCGTCAAAACTGTCGGCGACCGCGACGATGCGCGGGAAAATGGAAAGAACATCGGCAGGTGTTCCCGTCGGATACCCCTGCCCGTCCAATCGTTCATGATGATGGGTGACGGCATCCAACACCAACGGCCCCAGAGGATGGGCGGCAAGGAGGGTATTGCCAATTTGCGGATGGGTCTTGATGAGTGCGAACTCCTCGTCACTCAGACGATCAGCTTTATTCAACACCTGATCGGGGATTCCCACCTTGCCCAGGTCATGCACGAAACCACCGAGCCCGGCCAGAAAGATTTCCGAAGTCGACAACCCCGCCTGCCGGGCCAGCAGTTTACTGTACTGCGCAACCCGCCAGGTATGCCCGCCGGTGTAGGCGTCGCGCGCTTCGATGACCGCCCCAAGCACCAACATCGATTTGAGCAGATCGGCGTCGAGATCAATCCGCTGGGTATGGTTCGACTGGAACAAGTTGAACCGACTCGGCATAGCGCCATCCTTCCCGCCAAACAGTTGCTGATGAACTGCCCCGCTGCTTGCGGCGGGGCAGTAAATGTTTCCACTACTTCACCGGCCCGGTGAAGATCCAGTCGTTTTCGATCTTGGTGGCATGACAGCCGATACAGCTGTTGACCTTGCCCTCTGCCAGGATGCTGCCGTCAACCTTATACTTGGCCCAGAACCAATCGCCGGCATTCGGATCGTAACCATGGGTGCGATACATCACTGTCACTACAGCCAGTTTCTTTTCGGGAGAGTAGTTCTCCTTGACGATGATCGAGCCGTCCGGCAGGGTTCCCGCTTTGTCCTGAATCCCCTTGAGCGCCTGGTCATTGACATAAGTGGTCAGAAAGGCGCCATGCGGGTGCTTGCCAACATAGAGCTTTCCCTTGCCGGGAAAGAGCGCCCACTGCTGGTAGGGATTGGTCTTGGTGATGTACTGGTAAACCGCCGCGCCGTCCGTCTTCGGCAGCATTCCGTCAGCAGCCATGGTGACTGTCACCATCCCGGCCAGGAACCCACATACGATTGCAACTCTCAGCAAAATCCGTAACATCATTCTTCCTCCTCTCTTGGTTGAGGGGTATCGGATCAGCCCGCAGCCCCTTTGAGAACATTTACAGATTCGACTCAAACCCCTTCCGAACAACTGGCGCCGCAGGCGAAACAGGAGTAACAGCGATGGTGGGCGAGCATGACCCGCTGCTGCATCGACTCGCGCAGAGTGGCGTCGAGATCGAAGCGCTCGTCATCATCGACCAGGGTGCAGGCGTAAATCCCGCAGCGGCCGTTCTTACGGACGATCATCTTGCTGGTGTTGCACATGAAGGCGGCGCGCTGTTCGGCGTTAAGGTAGCGGGTCATGCAGCCTTCGCTGATTTCCGGTACGTCTGGAATTGAGCCGGGCAGATGAAACTCGGGGAACTTGATGATAGTGATCCCCTCTGTCACTCCGGCTTCCCGGAAAAATGGGGCATAGGCGCGGTCGACCGCGGCACTGTCCTCGCCGGGCAGCATCAGCCGCGCGATCGACACGCCGAAGCCGGCCTTGTACAGTCGTCCCAGGGTGTTCAGCGCCTTTTTGAAGTTCCCCTTGCCGCGCGACTCGTCATGCCTGACCGGGTCGGGATGGTCGAGACTGACGCGAAAACTGGGCGCGTTGGGCTTGTCCCGCAGCGACAGGACCGCGCCAAACTGGTTCATCAGCGGCTCGGTGGCGTTGGTCAGCACCAGGCAGGGGCGATGCTCGAGGGCAGCACCAAGGATCGCGACGAACTCTGGATTGACGAACGGCTCGCCGCCGGTAAAAGAGAACTTCCTGACTCCCAGTTCCAAGGCTTCTTCAATGAAGCGCTGCGCGTCGCTCAGGGTCAGGAATTCGATGCGGTTGCACCCCGGCTTCGAACCTTCGAGGCAGAAGGGGCAGTGCTGGTTGCAGTTGGTGCCGGTGTGGAACCAGAGTTCGTTGAGGCGCTGCGGCTGGATGTAGCCGCGCGGTTCGTTCAGGCTGGTGCGAAGCCAGGGGTCGATGCGATCCATTTTCATAGAAAAATATCTCCTAAAAAATCTGCTTGTTTACGCTGGTGCCGGCGCGAAAAATGATCTGGTGAACCTTCAACTCATGCATGGTCTGATCGGTTCCTCTTCAGGAAACAGTTGAGTCCGTGTTCAGCAGTTCGGAGACATCGAAATCGAGCTCCGTGGTCAGGGTCCGGATCAGGCCTTGCGGATTGACCAGCCTGAGACTGCGGTAACCGGTATCCAGCAACCCCGCCTGTTTGAATTCGGCGATCTGCTCGGCAACCGCTTCGCGCGAGGCGCCGACCAGATGCGCCAGATCCTTCTGCGTCAGCGGCAGTCTGATGCTGCCGTCAGCGTCTCTGGCTCCATGACGCCGGGCCTGCCACAGCAGGGTCAGTACCAGCCGATTGGCCACCGGTTGGAAGATCAGGTCCTCCAGGCGCATTTCCAGCTCGCGGCGGCGCAGGCCGACCAGTTTGAGGACGCGCAGGGCCATTTCCGGGTGGCGCCGCAGCAGATCCTCAAATTCCTGGCGGGTGATGATGCAGACCAGGGTATCGTCCACCGCCGTCGCGCTGTGGGTGCGGATCTCCTCTCCGGTGACGGCCAGCTCGCCGAAGATTTCCCCCGAACCGAGAATGTCCAGGATCACTTCGCGCCCCTCGGCACTGGTGCGGGTCAGCTTGACGCGCCCCTCCTTGACCAGATAGATGCTGTCGCTCTGTTCATGGGCGAAGTAAAAGGTCGTTTCCTTTTTGCAGGCGACCATTTCGCTACGGCTGGCGAGCCGCTGCAACTCATCTTGCTGGAGCCAGGAAAACAGGGCCGCGTTTTTGATGTACCAGAGCCTGCGTTGCATAGAGATCCTTCACGTGCTGAAATTTATGCAGGAACCGTCTAGGAGTTAAGTCCGAGAAGCTGACGCAAGGTTTCCAGCGACCGTTTGAGCGGCAGCTCCGATTTATACAGACGCGCCTGCATGATGCCCCCTTCCAGGGTCATGACGATCATTTCGGCCAGTTCGAAAGGCGGCAGATCGCTTCGCACCTGGTCGCAAGCCTGCGCTTGCTCAACGTTGCGCGCCACCTTTTCGATCCAGGCGGCGAACACCTCCTTGACCACTGCGGCAAACGGCTCCGCAGTGTCGCTGGTTTCCAGGGCGGTATTGCCGAACAGGCAGCCGCCGACAAAATCCCGTCTGCGGTTTCTTTCCAGCGCCTGTCGGAAAAAATTGTCCAGCCCCGCGCCGGGGGTCGGTCCCTGCAGGGTCTCATCCAGAAACTGCAGGAACTTGCGTTGCTCCCGTCTGAGAACCTCAAGCCCGATCTCCTCTTTTCCGGAAAAATGAAAATAGAGATTCCCTTTAGTGGTTCCGGTGGCCGCAAGCAGGTCATTGACGCTGGTCGCCGTAAAACCCTTGCGGTGAAAAACATTTTTCGCTTCATCCAGGATTCTGCTCCGGGTTTGTTCGCCTCTGGTTGCCATAATTCTCATCTCCCTGCAAACAGACCGTTCGGTTTATAATTCTCAACCAGTTTAAATCATCTCCGGCACTTTTCAACGGCGCAGAGAACATACCGGGTCAGTTGCAGGCAATCGCTCCTTTACTGCCGCGATATACCATTATCCCGAGGCAGTTGGTTCCGGGCGAAACAAGAGTGCAAGTGCTTGGATTGAATAAGTGTTTCAAAAATCTGAGCGGCACCCCTAGGATCAGCGGCGATTTCCGGGACGCTTAAGCAATTCAATGACTTGTGCTATTAACCGTTCGGACATTTTCTGCCTCAGGGTTAACATTAAAAGCAAAACCGGTTTCGAAATATAAGCTGGATTACATTTTTGTAAAATTTTTGCGGGACATCCAAATAAACCTTCCCGCAGCAAGCTGCGGAGAATAAGACTCTCCCGGAGATCTAATTCACCAGTTTTCACAACTTTTCCCGCTATTTCGGTATCTTTTGTTCGACGCAAGATGTATTATCAGACCATACAGCCCACCCCAGATCCTCTTTCAAAACACCACCCTTCATGCCGTACGGAGATGTTGTTACGGAGTGAAATGATCCGCGGGCCGTGTCGGCTTTACCCGGCGCGCAATTATCAAGCCTGTCCCGTAGATTCCAGCAATCTCCCTGGTTTTTATCGGCCATGTCTTGGCTAACCCATACAAGGGAGCATCGCTATGCAAAGCACTTCGCTTGCGATCGGAAATCCGGTCGAAGCCCGCTGTTCGAAATGCCGCAAAAACACCGCCCACATCATCCTCACCATCGCTGAACAGGATCCGGAATCGGTGGAATGCAAGATCTGCAAACATCAGCACAACTTTCGCCGACCCACGACCGCAAAAACAACCGCACTCAGGCAAGCCATCCTGCATAAAGACGCCGAGTGTAAAGAATGGAAACGGCTGCGCCCGAACATGAACAGCGCCAAGGCGACAGATTATTCCATGGCCGCAACGTACAAGGTCAAAACCCTGATCAAGCACCCGCTTTTCGGACTCGGGCTGGTACAGCGGGTGGTCGGCTCGCAGAAAGTTGAAATTCTCTTTGAGGACGGCAAGAAATTGATGCGTTGTAAATAGAACCGATCAACATGCCCAGGAGAGTTATCGGCCCGGGTCCCAGAAGAAAGACGATGAACATGAGTATTTGCGATCAGTGTGAAGAGCAGACCAAAAAAACGCGCAATGGCAAGCCGCATGACTTTTTAGTCAAGATAGATGAGTGCCGCATCTTCAAGGGGAAGAACCCTGGGGGATTCGAGGAACAGGATTATCAATGCTTGACCTGCAAAGCCAGATTCACCCGGAGCAGCAATCGAAATGATCTGGCATGGACGCTATGGCGGGGTTGATTCTCTGATAATCCTCACCTGCCGGAGAAGGTCATGGGGCGGAGCAGGTGGGCAGGATTTTATCCGCCGTGAAACCGAGCAAAACTGAATGGCGGGGATATCGAAAGAAAACCGGTAGAAAGTGCTATTCCTCTTCGTCAGCCGATGATTCCCGGGAATTTTCCTCCAGTTTACGTTTTCTCTTTTCTTCCTTCTTGGCTTGTTTGGCAATTTCCTTCTGGCGCTTTTCATAGCCGTAATTCGGTTTTTTTGCCATCTGAATGTCCTTGTCGACAGGGGTTTGTTGACCAGTTGCGGTCAGAAAAAAAGCCCCACGAGTATCCGCGGGGCCTTTGAGAATATATGCAAAATTTGACTTGATTTCTGCTTAAATTCTACGCACGTTAGCCGACTGAGGACCTTTCTGTCCCTGGGTGACCTCAAAGCTCACGCGATCCCCTTCGCCGAGGGATTTGAACCCGTCGCCTTGAATTTGAGAAAAATGGACGAACACATCCGGTCCATTGTCCTGCTCGATAAAACCGAAACCTTTTGCATCATTAAACCACTTCACTGTACCTTCTGCCATTTTGCGCTCCTTTTTCTTCCTGTTCCCCGCTGGGAACCTATTTTCTGTGTAAATTCAGTCGCCCAAAAACAAAAAACACACGCCCAAGCGGGCCTGTGTTCTTGATCCAAGTTGACACCTTGTCAAACTGGTGAGCGGAAAAACCTACACAAACTTTCTTAAGTGGCGCCACGTTAACACGGCAGTCAATTAAAAAGCAAGGCCTAAATGCCCATAAAAAAAGGGGACTTTCAGGACATCAAGAGGCGTTGATCAGTCCGGGCCATATTTGAACGGTCCGCAGGATCTGAGGCCACCGACCAGATAAATATAAGCTGAAGACAAATACCGTCGCAAAGGCGTTTCGTCCCATGTCCGGGAATGCTCCCGGAAGGAATTTGTTAAGCCGGTTTCCCAATTTTTCGATTCAACCTCACCAAACTCTTATTCCATAAAAATGTTGCTTTTTTATTTAAATCCAGACAGTATACTATCTTCTCATGAGTGTTTTTCGCAGGGAGGGAGCAACGAAAGGTTCCTGGGTGAGCAACGCCGCCGCCATAGCTTGGACTCGTCAGCCGGCTGGGCGGTTTTTTTGTTTTTCAGCAAAACGTTTGGCTGATTTCACCAACAAATGACAAGGAGGAAGAACATGCGAAGAATTTTGACGACCCTGCTGTTTACCAGTATTGCTATGATGCTTGCCGTTCCGGCGATGGCCGCGGATACCATCAAGATCGGCTTCAACATTCCGCTCACAGGTGACATCCCCGAAGTGGGCGAAGGCTCCAAGAATGCCGCCGAAATGTACCTCGCCGATATCAACGGCGCCGGTGGCCTGGAAGTGGGCGGCAAAAAATACAAGCTCCAATTCATTTACATGGACAATGAGTCCAAGGCCGAATCCGCGGTCAACGCGGCCCTCAAGCTGATCGAGCAGGAAGATGTCGTGGCCATCATCGGCCCCAACTCCTCCAAGCAGGCCGTGCCCGCCGGCGGCACCTGCAACGATAACCGCGTGCCGATGATCACCCCCTGGTCGACCAATCCGGACACCACCAAGGACCGTCCCTGGGTCTTCCGCGCCGCCTTCCTCGATCCCTTCCAGGGACCGGTCGTAGCCGACTTCGCCGCCAAGAAATTCGGCGCCAAGACCGCTGCGGTCCTCTTCGACATTTCCAACGACTACTCCAAGGGGCTGGCCGAGATCTTCAAGTCCTCCTGGGAAGCCAAGAAACTCGGCCCGGTGGTGGCCTTCGAGTCGCACGGCACCAAGGACCAGGACTTCTCCGCCCAGCTGACCACCATCATCGCCGCCAAGCCGGACTTCATTTTCATCCCGGACAACTACAACCAGGTCGCCCTCATCGTGCAGCAGGCGCGTGACCTCGGCTACAAGGGCCCCTTCATGGGTTCCGACGCCTGGGGCACCCCCGACCTGATCAAGCTTTGCGGCGAACAGTGTTACGGCCAGTACTTCTCCACCCACTACGCCGCTGCCGGCGCCAAGGGCGCCACCAAGGTCTTCATCGACCGCTACATGGAAAAATACGGCTCAGAGCCCGCCGACTACGCGGCCCTGACCTGGGATTCCATCGGCCTGCTGGTGCAAGGCATTAAAAATGCGGGGATGGTTGACTCCAACCCCCGCAAGATGCGCGCTGCGATCCGCGACGGTCTGGCCGCCATCAAATCCTTTGACGGCATCACCGGCAAGTCCAAGTTCGACGAGCAGGGCGACCCCATCAAGTGCGCTGTCATCGTGAAGATCTCCAACGAGGGCAAGTTTGTCTTCGAAGAGTCCGTCTGCCCGTAACGCTGCGGCGGTATAGCAAGAATCTGGCGGGGGTCTTCGGACCCCCGCTCTTTTGAGCCTGACGCGAATCGCCTTGGGCGGTTCCGCGAATCCAACGTCATTTCCAAGGAAGAACCCTGGTGGACTTCATCATTCAGAATGTACTGAACGCCTTGCAATGGGGGAGTTTCTACGCGCTCATCGCCCTGGGCTACACCCTGGTCTACGGCGTGCTGCGCCTGATCAACTTCGCCCACGGCGACATCTTCATGGTCGGCGCCTATATTTCCTTTTTCATCTCCGGGCTCCTGCTCAGCCCAGCGATCGGGCTTTCCCCGGCCGTGACCTTCGCCGTCGCCGTGCCTTTGACCATGTTCCTGACTTCGCTGGTCGGCGTGACCCTGGAACGGGTCGCCTACCGCCCGCTGCGCCGCAAGGGCGCGCATCGGCTCTACGTGGTCATCACCGCGCTGATGTGCGGCCTGATCCTGGAGTACTCCAACCTGGCGGTGCTCGGCGCCAGCCGTCTGAAGTTCCCCGAACTGATCGAAAAATCGATCTGGAATCTGGGTGGCATCACCCTGACCAACCTCAAGGTGATGGTCATCGTCACCGCCATTCTGGTCTTTCTGTTTCTCAACTTCATCGTCACCAAGACCAGAATCGGCATGGCCATGCGCGGCATCTCCTACGACAAATTCGCCATTCCGCTGATGGGCATCCCCATCGACACCATCATCGTCTTCACCTTCATCCTCGGTTCCGGGTTCGCCGGGCTGGCCGGACTGCTGTTCGCCATGTCCTACCCGGTACTGGAACCGTTCATGGGCATGCTTATCGGCTGGAAGGCGTTCATCGCCGCGGTGGTGGGCGGCATCGGCGACATCAAGGGCGCGTTCGTCGGTGGCTTCCTGCTCGGCTTCATCGAAGTGGGCGTGGTCACGGTCTTCCCCTCGACCTACCGCGATCTGTTCGCCTTCACCATCCTGCTGATCATTCTGTGGATGAAACCCACCGGGCTGTTCGGCATTCCACAGTCCACCAAAATTTAGTGGGGAGAAAAGGTATGGAAAGGATTCAGCGGGTTGGGTTCGGGTTGCCCATGGCGAGGGTGTCTGTCGCCCGGATGGCGACAGCCAAGCCCCAGGGATGGGTGGATGCGTCCCTTGGAATGGGGAGCCCGGGACCAACCCTTACGCAAAAGAACACTGCCAAGATATGAAAAAATATTCTCTCAACGTTCTGCTGGTCGCCTTCGCCATCCTGCTGCTGGTCTCGGCCCACTTCCGGCTCATCGACAGCTATATCCAGATTGTCGTCATGACCATCGGCATCAACATCATGATGTCCACCAGCCTCAACCTGGTCAACGGCAACATGGGCGAATTTACCTGCGGCCACGCGGCCTTCATGTGCGTGGGCGCCTATGTCTCGTCGATCCTCTCGGTGCTCTGCTTCGGCAGCAAGTTCGGCGACCCGCTGCTGCCGGCCGCCTCGGTGGTCATCGTCTTTCCGATCATCATCATCATCGGCGGTTTCGTGGCGGCCCTGTCGTCGGTTCTGGTGTCGATCCCTTCGTTCAAGACCCGGGACGACTACCTGGCGATTATTTCCATCGCCGTGAACTACATGGTCATCTCGTTCCTGGAGAACATGGACTTCATCGGCGGGTCGCGCGGCTTCCAGGGGATGAAGGACACGGTCTGGGCGATGATCGACATCTTCGACGGTCCGTGGATGCTCTTCTGGGTGATCCTGTTCACCGCTCTCACGGTCTGGGTCATCCGGCGCTTCATCAACTCGACCTACGGCAAAGGGGTCAACGCCATCTGCCAGGACGAGACCGCGGCCGAGATCATGAGCGTCAACACCAACAAGATCAAGATCGTCAACTTCATGATCGCGGCCGGACTGGCGGGCTGCGCGGGCGGGCTTTTCGCCCACATCATCGGCTATGTGAATCCGCAGTCGTTTAATATCCTCAAGTCCACCGAGGCCCTGGTGATGGTTTACCTGGGCGGCATGGGCTCCCTGTCCGGGGCCATCATCTCCGCCATCCTTTTTACCGGGCTTTTGGAAGTCCTTCGCTCCCAGGCGATCATCGACGGCCTGCTCTCCCCTTTCACCCTGGTGTTCCCCGATTGGGAACCCTCGGCGGGGGTCATCAAGTGGGTCATGATCCCCCTGCTGCTGGTGCTGATCATGCAGTTCCGGCCCGAAGGAATTTTAGGCAACAAGGAGCTGTCGGACGTGTTCCCGAAACTCAAGAAATTTTACACTTTCAAATAAGGAGCCAGTCATGTCGCTACTGACCATCGACGGACTGACGCAGCGCTTCGGCGGGCTCCAGGCCGTATCCGAATTCAATCTGGCACTCAAGGGCGGGGAACTGATGGGCCTCATCGGTCCCAACGGCGCTGGCAAGACCACCATCTTCAACCTGATCTCCGGGTTCTACCAGCCCACTGAGGGGAGTATTTCCCTGGAAGGCCGGAAGACCGCCGGGCTCAGGCCCCACAAGGTGACCAGCATGGGCGTGGCGCGGACCTTCCAGAATATCCGCCTGTGGCATGACATGCCGGTGGTGGACAATATCCGCATCGCCCAGCACTACCGCCTGGGGTACAACGTCTTCGACTCGGTCATCCGGGGAAAACGCTACCGCCGGAGTGAGCAGCGCATCAACGAGATCGCCGATGAATTGCTGGAGGCGATGAGCCTGACCAAATATGCCAATGAACTGCCCAAGAATCTGCCCTACGGACTCCAGCGGCGGGTGGAGATCGCCAGGGCCATGTCGATCCAGCCCAAACTGCTGCTATTGGACGAACCCGCCGCGGGCCTTAACTCCATGGACGTGGAGGGGCTGATCAAGCTGATCCGCTGGATCCACGAGAACTACGACATCACCATCTTCATGATCGAACACCAGATGAAGGTGGTCATGTCCCTGTGTACCTGGATCAAGGTCATCGACTTCGGCGTGACCATTGCCGAAGGCACGCCCGAGGACATCCAGTCGAACCCCAAGGTCATCAAGGCGTACCTGGGAGACGACACGATATGAGCAAACTACTCGAAATCGAAAACCTCCACGTCAAGTACGGCAATATCGAGGCCCTGCACGGCATCTCCTTTACGGTCGACAAAGGGGAGATCGTCACCCTGATCGGCGCCAACGGCGCGGGCAAGTCGACCACCCTCATGGCCGTGGCCCAGCTGCCGCCGCCCGAGGCGCCCAAGGTGATCAGCGGCGACATCCGCTTCGCCGGCAAATCCATCCTGGGGACCTCCCCCGACAAGATCGTCTCCGAGCTGCACCTGGCCCTGGTACCCGAAGGCCGGCACATCTTCGGCAACCTGACCGTGGCCGAGAACCTCAAGCTGGCCACCTATTCGCGCAAGAGCGGGGGCAAGGACGTCGACCGCGACTACCAGCGGGTCTACTCCCTGTTCCCGCGCCTGAACGAACGCAAGAACCAGCGCAGCGAATCCCTGTCCGGCGGCGAGCAACAGATGCTGGCCGTGGGCCGGGCCATCATGACCGGCTGCAGCTTCATCATGCTTGACGAACCATCCATGGGGCTGGCCCCGCTGCTCATGTACGACATGTTCCGAACCCTCAAGGAATTGAACGCCGAGGGCATGACCATCCTGCTGGTGGAGCAGAACGCCAACCTGGCCCTCAAATTCGCCCACCGGGGCTACCTCATCGACACCGGCGAGATCGTGGCCGAGGGCCCGTGCGACCGCTTGATGGACGACCCGGAGGTGAAAAAAGCCTACCTGGGAGGCTAGAACGGCGATCGGAACGCTTGCAGGCTGAAACATGCTCCAGTCAGCAAACGGGGACGGAACGGGTGGCAGGTCGATCTGACCTGTCACTTTTTTACTTTTTTGCGGATAATTTATCGCGTGAAACCAATCTTCAAAACGAGAGAACCACAGACCCGCTGGTCGAGGCTGATCCTGAAATGCGCCCTGCTGCTCCTGGTCGTGCTGGCCCTGGCCGGCGGGGTCCTCGCGGCCTGGGTGTTCTGGGACCTGCCCGCCGTCGCGCCGCTCAAGAACCGCCGCGCCACCCTGACCATCGAGGTTCCCGACTGGCAGGGGAAAATGCATCCCTTTCCGGTCGGACCGAAAAATCCCGACTGGACCCCTTTGGAGGACTTTCCCGCGGAGCTCAAATGGGCGGTGATCGTCGCCGAGGATGCCAATTTTTATGAACACAACGGCATTGATGTTCAGGCACTCAAGGAAGCGATCAAATATGATCTGAAACGCAAGCGCCTGGCCCATGGCGCCTCGACCATCACCCAGCAGCTGGCCAAGAACCTGTACCTCTCCCGCGACAAGTCGCTGCTGCGCAAACTGCGCGAGCTGGTGATCGCCCAACGCCTGGAGCAGGAACTGACCAAGGGGCGGATCCTGGAACTCTACCTGAATGTGGTCGAACTCGGCCCGCTGGTTTACGGCATGGGGCAGGGTTCCCGCTTCCACTTCGACCTGCCGGTTACGGTCCTGACGCCGGCGGAATCGGCCTTTCTTACGGCCATCCTGCCCGGCCCACGCGTGGCGTTCAACCCGGACACCAAGCTTGCCAGGGTCCGCCAGCGGGCGGCGCGACTGATCAATCTGCTCGGCCTGCGCAACATCCTCTCCGAAACCGAGGTCGCCGACGCCCTGGTTGAACTGGCTCATCTCGGCGGGCCGCCACCGGCCACGGAATGACGGAATCGGGGACCGGCACTACAGACCCCGTTGAACCCCTTCACCAAACCTGATACGGAGAGACGTCGCAGGTTCGAATCGATTTTCCTCCCCAAGCCTGGATCGCCCCGGAGATGGTGCTGGGGATCGACAACATCATCTTCATCTCAATCCTGGTCGGAGTGACGCTGATAATCGAAGGATTCGACGTACATGGACCCAAGGGGTAGATCTACTTCGCCATGGTCTTCTCGGTAACCGTGGAGATGTTCAACATCCGCATCCGCAAGAAGCGCGACAGCTGAAAACCTCCGGCTGATGATGCTTGAATCGGTTCCAGGAAAAGCACTCACGGAGGATAATGTTTGACCGGCGGGCGCTGATTCGCTAATATCTCGACATTGTTAATATCTTTAGGGGGAGGGGGATATGAAACGACAACCGCTCGCGTGATTGCTCAATAGCTGTCATCCGAGCGGTTTTTTGTTTTTGAGGGGGGAAGATGAAAACCAGAGTCAGTTTGAAACCGGGGGACAAGGGAACCAGGCAACTGCATGCCAAGTATGGAGACCGACTGATCTGCGTGCGCTACCGCTATGACCCCAAGGCGCGGATGCGTTACAAGACCGTTGAACTGATCGTCGACGCCAAACCCTACGTCCCGGAGAACAGCGCCAAATACTTTGCCGAAGTTGCGGTCCGGATCGAATATAACGAGCAAGGAATACGCAACAGCGCCAAAGCTCGCGGCGCGCAGTGGGACCCGGAGAGAAAAGTCTGGAAAATGCGTTTCAAAGACGCCCTCGACCTGAACCTGCAGGATCGGATACTGTCGGAAAAGAACAGTCTCTAATGGTTTATAATTGGCATATCTATAAACCAGCTGGCATATATATAAACGCGGTCAATAGATATATAAACTGTTTATAGATCTATAGAATCCGCCTATTCCCTGTTGTGCTGAATGAATTATAAAAGGAGAAATATTTGTGGTTGAAGATATCGGTTTTCTTTGTATTCGATTTCGTCACCCATCAAAGGATCTTTCTTTTCTTTCTGGAGAACTTAACTTGAATTGTAACAGGTGTTGGACCGTGGGTAATCCGCGCCAAACGCCAAAGGGAGACCCCCTCCCTGGCAAGTATATAGATAGTTATTGGTATTCAAGAATTGATATTCCTAGGTCAGACAACCTCGGAAATCAAACATTAAGAGCAATAGAAATTTTAGAAAAATCAAAAGCAACCATTATTGACATCAAATCAACCGGAGGTGCAATTGAGATATATCTACAACTTCCTGGGGCAGAAAATAATGGTGGCGTAATTAAATCTGAAAATCTAAAAAAGCTAAGCGAACTAGGAGTTGACCTTGCCATTGAGGTTTTTCCAGACATGTAGCAGAAATTTTGAATGCTAAGAACATAAAATCGGCACAACAAGAAAATCAAGCGGATGGAAATAACTGTGTGCTTCCCGAAAAGGAAGATCAAATTGTGGTGAGTCACGCAATCTCGCGTCGCCACCGCTTATCGCGAACCGTTAGATTCTGGAATGAATTTTTATGAAAAGAAAATTGGCCATTATTGCAGCAGCACTGGTAGGAACATCACTTATATTTGGTTCTGGTTTTTATCTTGGCCTAAGATCTTGGAATCTCATATTCCCAGGCATGACGGACCTCACCACGTCTACCGTTGGGTTAATGCCGCTACAATTGCACATTGAGCAATTAGACCGGGGTGATAATGAAGCTCTTCGAGAAAGTCTCAACCTTGAACTTGATGGCCAAATCATAAAAACTTTTCAACTTCTGAAAGAATCAACAGATCAAAATCAAAATGACAAGACAAGTAGGTTCCTAAGGAAAATAGCCAAGCATAGGGCGCTACATCCAGCTACGTATCCAGCGTCGGTGAGCAGCCCAGATCAAGACCAGGCAGCCAAATATGTAAATTCTATCTTGTCTGAATTTATTGAATATAAAGGCGAATCTAACCAAAAAATGAAGGCGGACGAAAAATAGCTGGGTGCTTACCGAAAGGCAAAATTTCGGTGGTTTCCGTGCCGGCGCGACGTCGCCGCTTATCTAATTCCGTTAGCCTTTAAAGGCAATTAAATGCAACCTTCTGACAAGCCTTTTCAAGAACTTAAACTTGCTAAAGAACAAATTGAAGCAATGCGTCAGGCAGCTTCACTAGATGAATTTGAAGAAGGTTGGAAGGAGTTCCTTCGTCGACTTGAAAGGGTCTGGTATAAGGCGACAAGTCACTATAGCAAAAGCCCGAAATGGAATGGTTGGAAAGGGAGATTTGTTCAAGAAAGAAAAAAGGATCCTCTGCTCTCGTACTTGACCAATTCTCGGGGTGCAGATGAACATACGGTCGGTGAAATTACAGGACGAGACCCAGGCGGTATAGCAATAAATCCTGCTGAAGGAACTGGCCTTTATATTGAAAAAATGGAAATCAATAATGGCGTAATAAATCTCAAAACCCCGCAACAAATTCGCGTTGATTTCATCCCTGAAAAAATGAAACTTCTACCAATTACAAATCATGGAAGAATTTATGATGTTCCGATAGAGCATTTAGGATCAAAAATAAATCCAAAAAATGTAATTGAAATCGCAGAAATCGGCATATCGTACTATTCGAAATTTCTAGAAGATGCTGAGAAGCATTTTGTGAAATAAATTCGAGGGCTAACCATGGCATCAAGCGGACGGAAAATAGCTGGGTGCTTCCCGAAAAACAAAACCAAATTGCGGTGTTAGGCCGAACCGTCGCGTTGCCGCCGCTTATTATCACCGTTAGGGTGCGGAAATATTTAAATGAAAAAATGGCTTCCTACTATATTCTTAATTTTTATTTTAGTCGCATTTGCACTTCATATTTACAAAGGAAAGCAAATCAATAAAATTCACATATTCGCATTTGATAGTATTGCTACCATTCCTACTTATTACATCTTTGATTTAAAAACGATAAAAGCAGGTAATTCGTTCTTTGGGGGAAATTATGGCCGAATTTTGGTTGGTTCAATGGATGAACTCAAGCCAGATTTTTGGAAATACTTCAATACTAAAAATCCAATACAAACCAAAAATTGTGGTGTAAACATTACTGAAACAGTCGAAAGCGGTATTAAAACGGTAATTTTTAACGACAAAGAAAATTACATCATTTTCGCAGGCACACCAGAATCTGTAAAGAATGATGCGTTGGAATCAATATGTAAAAATAAAAAAGCACCCTAACCAGAAAATCAAGCGGACGGTTGGGACATGCGCAATAATTTTGAATAGTTCGGTGGTTCTCGCAGGTCGTCAATCCGCCGCTTATCTCTACCGTTGTGCTGCTGAAATTAAATTGAACCTCAATCAATCTTACGAGGTGCAAAATGAACGAATTATCCAAATCACAAATGAAACATCTTCGGAAGCTCGCAGGTCAGTGCTACGAAAAAGAAATGTCCATTGCGCTTGAATCGCTCTTTAACAATTTTCAAAAATGGAAAAAATCAGAAATATCAGTATGGGACTTAAACGACAAAATCCATGAGCACCATAATGGAACCGCACGTGATCTTTGGAAAACCTACGAACAGATCAACAATCCCATACTTGCAATATCAATGGCATTCGCAAAAGGCATTATTCAAATCGAAGAAGTTCCAGAATACTGTAGGGAATCGGTTGAAAGAATGGCCGAAACTTTTGAAATATTTGGGGAAAAAGGCAGCACAACCAAGTAATCAAGCGGACGGAAAATACTAGCCGAAATTTCCGAATAGGTTTCTGCTAAACGGAAACGCCGCGTCGCCGCCGCTTATCTCTACCGTTAGCACTCAGAAATAGAAAAGGAGGGAATTCAAATGGATCCAAAAAAAATAGAATCTATACGTAATTATCTCCAAAATAAGTTTCCCGGTGCTCACCACAAAGACAAAGATGACTTCGAC